>Ga0153946_1000194_pt1 | contig 24987 bp, 22 predicted proteins | sample TSNJ030MetaG_FD_104751 | JGI IMG/M metagenome (GOLD analysis project Ga0153946, IMG submission 104751) | Attine ant fungus gardens microbial communities from New Jersey, USA - TSNJ030 MetaG | ecosystem: Host-associated > Fungi > Mycelium > Unclassified | place: USA: New Jersey, Wharton State... | reverse complement strand
TGAGCAGACGGTTTATATTGTGGGTATACAACATGCATGGTACAATTTTTTTACTGATAGTTATATTTAATAGATTGATCGTCACAATACTTATCGTCAACTGAGCGGTCTTTACTTTCCCCATCATGAAAATCCCGTGAATCCGCTCATGGACACGCTGGTAGATGGTGAGCTTGTGGTCGATGTGGATCCACGCACACAACGGGTTTCTTTGCTTTTTTCTTTCCAGTCTTTCAAGTTTTTCTAATCGTCATGCCTAGGAAACCCTGCGATACCTTGCCTTTGATTGTCTAGTTGCAGACAATCAGAATGTCATGTCCAGACCACTGGATAAACGCTGTGGTGTACGCCCTTTACCGTTCTCTGCCTGTGCATGTTTTTCATTCACTTGCATGCTCAGCGTCTGAATGCATGGTTTTTCAAACCTTACGAAAAGATGATGATTGATCATCCTCACATGGCTGAACGGCAACCCTTCGAGTAACCTTTCCTCATCCTTGTCCTCATCTTGAGTTGAATCTGGCTTTCAGAATTCGAGTAAAGCAAACAACTTTTTCATATCATGTTCGAGCTGTATTCGATGGTATACCATTGCTTCAACATGGAAACGACGGCCTCATTTATACGTGTGTTAACGCTCCTTATAGTCCTGGGACAGATAACAATATGTAAGTTGACTCGCATATCTAGATAGCCGCCTCTTTCTCATTCGTGCTTAACAAAGACTGAAGTGGAAACTGCCATCGGAAAATTCGGTCGACTTCAAGCTCGTTCTACGCTTCCCACCGCTTCCACATGATGCAACGAAACCTGATTTTCATGCCAAACCTTTGTTTTTGCTACATGTATGGACTGGGGGTGACGGTTATGAGCAGTTTGATGAAATGTATGTTGAGGACGAGGAGTGGGAACGGTTCGTCTTTCTTTTTCTTTTTTCAATCATCCATCTTGTGCGTCCGTTGGAACTTATCGTGGTTTTAGTCTTAAACAGGGTGGTGAGCAGATCGATGATCGAATTGTCGAAGTTCATTGGGAAGTTGACCATTCACGTTGGCGCATGATGCGATTCCGTAATGATAAACCCAACGGGAACCATCTCAGCATCGTCGACAATATTATTCAGAGCATTGCAGATGGAGTAGAGAAAGAAGCAGTAAAGCTATCAAATTCTTCTTTTGTACACTGTAACTCATGGCAACGTCCTTCCTTTGTTTTAGCTTCTTGAACGCTCTGATGCGATCCGCAATGCTTGGAAGGCACGCCTAGGTAAATCGGCTTCCACGTCTTCACATCAACAAATGCATCCACACGTGCTTCCTGTACCACCATCAAGATCAATGCCGCCTCCGCCTCCACCTCCACCGCCTCAACAACAGCGATCATCGTCATCACGACCAGGATCCCATCTTGTGCCTCAGGTGGAAATACGCTACGGACCTTTTGCTGAGCCGATGTGGAGTAAAGTCGCGGGACCATCCATAATTGCTGGAATGCAGCGCTAAGTGTCCATTGATATGTGCCTGGCGCTGGAACCGTGTTTCTGGTCTTGCTTTTCGGTTCCCTTTCAAATCCCGTATCGTATTCACGGACCCAAACCGGAAGTATCCATGCGTATGTTTTTATCACAGCATGTAATTTCTAATCATGTATCGCTTTGCCCCGTTGTTTTAACTTCTTTTTCATCTGATTAACCTGCATGTAAATTTATTACGCACCCTATGTAATTTGCTTATATATCTCCCACCATTGACGTGACGATCAGAAACGTATAGCTATCTTCAATCATTGGTGCCTTGCATAACAACATGATGTCGAATGACTCATTTACTTGCCAGGGTCCTTGTTCAGCGCTAAATTCAATGAGGAATGGACAGAAATGATGGTGAGATCAACTCTAAGCACAGTTGTAGGCTTTTTCTCCGATGCTTGATGATTTCGTGTGAGTTTGATTGTGCAAGACCTCAAGACTTCGAATCTCATGTCCATCAGAGTGGGTCAAGAATGCAACTGTAAGACGTGGCACTTAGGGATATTATGAAGCCTTGTGTCAGCTCCCTTGGCATGATTGTTCGGTCTCAAGACAATGTGCTTTTTAGTCTGCAAGACGAGCAAAAGGTGAAATTGAGAAAGTAAAAATCGTAACAGGTTTCGTAAGCATCAACAGATATTCGAGCAATTTGGGCGACAAAGGGCGAGGCATAGCGAGAAGATGACGAGGAAATGGGGTGCATATCTAATCGTTACAGATCGAGATTCAAGTAGAACGAGATGGAAAAAAGGTGACGGAAGGCGGAAATATCAAAGCTGTCATCACGATTCGTCGGAGACGTGCTGCTGTACCCTCGAGAGGAGACAACAGGAGCTATTCATGAAGAAATAGAAAAATGTGCAAGAAGGATAAACATGTCATGAAATGAGTTGAAGAATTAATTGTGTCAATGATGCAGTGAATGAATAAGCAAGATTGCGGGAAAATGTGAAGAAGATTGCTGAAGAAATAATATAAGATGCGAAAGATTTTTGAATGCTTGAAATGGGCAGATGAATGTAGTGGAATACCACGACGGCGGGAGGAGTCAGAAGCGCAGAGGGAGTTGGCAAATTCCCATGACTCAATTTAAGAAGTCCAGGGCGGAGGAAAGAGGCGAAATGGCGAAGTCAGCATAATGGCTGGGCTTTTTGACCCGCAGAGAATAGGTATCCACGAAGCTGAGCGAGCGAGCGAGAGCAGGGGCTAGCGTACAGGGAGGGAGGGGAGACAGAGGAGAATCGAAAAAGCCCATGTCGAGTGGAGAAAGGACGGCCTCAAACGAGCTGTCGGAGAATCCTGAGCTGGAGTCTACAGATGAGTCCCGTTTGCAGGGTTTACCCGGAGCGATTGCAAGGGCTGCAAACTGCGCAATGGGCATGGCCTACATTAGGTAAGACGAGTTAGTGCTAAGTGCTAGTTTTCAAGGACATTCCACTAGGAGTACCTCTGGAACATCTTCTGAGGAGGTTGAGAGCCAAGGCAGCACAAGACTCGGTGGTTGGTGAACGCTAGCATCGATGGGGGAGGCGTCGTCGATGTTGTTTTCAGCGAAGGGAGCGTCGCTGATATCGACAACATTGGAATCGCACTGGCCCTCGGTGACTGTCCACCAAGTGATGTCCGCAAGAACTTGCCTGCCAGACGTCTCTGACGGTGCAGAGCGCCTGCAACGACGAGCGCGCACGGAGGCAGAAGAGTAAGGAGAGCGGCGGCCTGCTGCAGAGGAAGGAAAACGACGAAGAGACGGCATTGTGAAGAACGGCGGCCGAGGGCAGGGCCTTGAGGGTTGGAGGCAGACATTGGAATCTGCTTTTCTCTTTTATATAAGAGCAAAAAGCGTCACTCCGGTCACTCTCCACCTGCCGTCTTCCCTGTCTCCGGTTCTCAGCCACCAGCTCCGCACACAATCATCCACTATACCCAGTCTGACATCCCGCATGCCGATCTCAGTAATCTATTCGCTTCGGCTAACCTTCTCCACACCATGCCTGCTTCGCGGCGATTTCCATGTACTGTACGGACGCCGAGCGGTGTGATGAATTACGGATCATCCCTTGACTTTACAGTTGTTCAGCTCAACGTCACCAGCTTTCGACTGACACATGCACGCGTCTTTGTGCCCGGGGACAAACTGACGTCCAGCTCATACGTAACGGCGCGTTTGGACGCGTCGAAACTAGGTTAATTAACGCGTCAACTTCTCAGAGTCTCTTCTCACTAGTGATCATAGGCCAATCTCTTAAGCTTCACTAGACAGTTAGATGTTGCCTCTCGTCGGATCCGTGCTATTGACAAGAAGTCATCCAGTATGCAATTCTTTCATATAACGAGTGTCTGGCTCTCGAATCTTGCCTTATGTCAACCCATCAACTAGCTAATGCACAATAGTTCATCCCACCCATCGTCGCTGATTAGTTTAGCAACACCCCAAGACCAGAGTTGTGGTCATGGTCGTTCCTGTGCGGGAGCAATCCCAGCTCTCTACGTCAATATTTCATCAGTAGCATAGATAGGGGTTCGATCACAGTTATGAATGGCTTTCTTGTTGCAGCGGTTTTATATGCTGGACGTAATGCAGTTAATTCGCATTTGGTATTGTGCGGCTGATAGATATCAGATCCCCCAATCCTGGCATAAAACGCGACTTAGTGGCAATTACGGCGGCACCAAACTACTTTTGTAGTCATCCACTAATGCCAGCTGGGAGTTCATCACCGGTGGCGCGGACTTGAGATTTAGGGACAACCCTGAAGGTTGAGAAAGCTTCGCGAAGGCCGGAGGCGCTGAGCTGTCTGACACACTCACCAATAGCACTTCACGAACCATAGGGAGACAAGCTGTTTCGACTGCTATTTATTTTTATTTCTTCTGATCGACTTCGTGACATTCGTTGGGACAGGCTGTTTTGGTGAAAGAGAAGACTTCAGATGCAAATGTCAGTCCTGTTACAAACCATGGATTCGAAACCTCATGAGTATTTAGATTAATGGTTATGATGTCTTCGTTGATATCGTCATTTATCTTTTGACATGTGGAACTTGGTCGCCTGGTTTGTTCTAGTTCGCCCGGATCGTGCGAACGAGTGTTGTGAACTGGCCTTGAGACTGAAAATTCATCTCAGATGACGTGGTCTCACACTACATGATTGATATATCCTCGGCGGAACTTCAGGATGACCAGGTAACTGTCAGATACCAGCGCGGAAAGATTAAAGACCAATATACTCACACACTACTCACACACTTTAAGCTTGTCCTCCAAATTTGTCCGTTGTCACTATAGCGGGATCGCATTGGTTTCCCAAACTTCCCATGTAAAAGCTTACATAGACCTTACCTCATCCCGTGCTTCACAGAAGCCCCGCTACGTCTGAGACATGAGTAGTATTTTACGATAGACAAGACGAACCCCTAAGTAGTGTTCGGTTTTGACACGGGAATTCAGGTACGCTGACGCCCTGCTATTCGAACTTGTTCGCCGTCACTACTGGCCCACCACCCGTTGCATATGCTATGCGACGAGTATAAGAAGTCTGATCATTCAGTGGTATGAAGATTAGCACTTCAGTTTCCCTGAAGATTCCAAGGAACGAACAATCCATTAAACGGGTAGTGGTTTGAGACGAGGATGGCAGGTTTGTGTACGTAATTTCTGTTGACATGGTGAATCGAAAGAGGTTGCTACTGCCAAATTTGCATATGGCTGGAGTATTTCGCGCAGACGCATAACACAGGATTGGACCCATATCCATTTTGAACTAGAATTGCTGCAGGCCCCTATCACAGCGGACCATTGTCGGAAATTTTGAGCAATGCCATCATGCCGGCCAATGCAAAATGGTTGCCGGATATCCGCACCGGAATGCCATCTAAAATTAGCATATCTGCTATATAATCGGGAAGTCAGTATTCATGGGAGCCAGGTGATTCCTTATCAAAGCACCTGTTGCTCCTCCTCTCATCCTTGTATGACTTATGTAAGAGCTCTACGATGCCCTCTGAACCATTTAGGCCTTGTTTCCTACTCCCATGTCTGGCTCAGTAACTATATTATATGGTGCCGTCATTACTCCTGTCGACTCAAGGACGTGGAAAGCCTTGCCTATGTGTTTGATGGAGATCGGCTCGACTGGGAACATAGATTGGATGCTGGACTGTGTCAAGGAGAATCAGCTAGAAGGGACACTCAGCCAGAAGGGCTTAGCCACCAGCCAGGTAGTATATTTGAAGGATGGCGAATTTATCATTCCTGGTTTCATTGATACCCACACGGTATGCGCGTGCATACTCTTTGTCGGGCTCTCTGTTGATGACAATACCAGCATGCTTGTCAATTTCCTAATCTTGGAAAGTGTGTCTCTTAGTAATGGTCTCTTGTTGTTATGCTCATAATTGACCAAAGAGGAGGTCAATATGAACTGCTGGACTGGTTGAAAAACATTACCTTTCCCAAGGAGGCAGAGTTCGCCGACTTGAATTTCGCAAAGAAGGTGTATAATGATGTCGTACGGCGGTCACTGGACTGCGGAGTATGTTGCCTCAGTCATAATGTGACTACCGTCTTGATCTTGCTCTCAGACGACAACTTCGTGTTACTTTGGCACCCTTCACCTGGAAGCTACAAAGATACTCGCAGATGCTGCAAACCAACTAGGTAAAGAACCTTCGTGCCTGCCGTGCCTATCATCCAATTCTGGGATCTAATATCATGGTATTACTTTCAGGTCAACGAGCGTTTATCGGGGTACGTCATTCATCTCGCATAGCATTTGCCATGCTTTCTCATCGCGTCAAACTTCGGGGTAGAAATGCAACATGGATAGAAAAGAAGGAAGCTCGGGATCCTACATAGAAGAGAGCGCGGCGAAGTCTCTACAGGACACTGCATCATTGATCTCCTATATCCGTTCGCTCACTCCTGTCTCAAGTCACGCGAACATCGGGACCGCGCCAGAAGCACTTGTACAACCTATCTTAACTCCTCGTTTCGCAATCTCTTGCACAAGTGAAAACCTCCATGGAATAGGTGAACTTGCGGACCGATATGACCTACAAGAGCGGCGCTCTGATGAATCCAGAATGCGGATACAGACTCACATATCGGAGAACCAGGGAGAAGTGGGACATACCCTCAGTTTTTATCCTAATGCAGACTCTTATGCCCACGTGTATGATTTCCATGGACTACTCCGAGATACTACCATCTTAGCACATGCGGTTCACCTATCTGACGATGAAATTCAACTTATCAAGGTGCGGAAAGCAGGCATTAGCCATTGTCCTACGAGCAACTTCAATTTGAGGAGTGGTGTTGCTCCGATAGGAAGATACCTCGATGAGGGGTTGAAAGTATGTTTAAAATAAGCCATTTTCATTTCCAATTGACACTTGACCCAGGTTGGACTTGGTACGGACGTATCGGGTGGATTTTCTGTGTCAATCTTGAACACGATTCGAGATGCATCAACGGCATCCAAAATTGTCGCCATGAGTAATTTACTCAGTCCTGAAATCACAAATTCTACTGAGACGGTTGACAAGAAACCAACCTCTCCACCTTTTCCTTCCGAATGCGCTCCGGTCTCCTGTTTTGCCAATCAACAGCTCCCCATAGAGACGCTATTCTATCTGGCGACGCTTGGGGGAGCGCAGGTCTGTAATTTATCTGAGAGGACTGGATCATTTTCTCCGGGAAAGAGTTTTGATGCTCTTCTAGTTGATGTGACAGGGGATAAGGGAGCTCTTGGGCTGTGGGGAATGGACGCTCAATCAAGTGGTGACTCAGATTCGAAGAGAAAGAAGCTTGAGGAGAACTTAGAGAGGTTCTTGTTCTGCGGTGATGATCGACACATCCTGAAGGTCTTTGTTCAGGGATGTTTCGTTGGTGGCAAATTATTCCGGAAGTGAGTCTATTCCAGCGCCCAGAAATGGCGTCATGTATTACATAAGAAGATCAAATGATAAATGATTTGCGGTAGATCCATCTATTTGTGTATATTGATATTCAAGGCCCTTAAATCTGTATTCAACCATGACCCTATCTTCGCATCGTCCCAGTAACGGATAGACAAGAACTCTGTCCGCTTGCAGTATAGAAACAATGTTGGAATTTGGATCTCATACGAGCCTGTGCGATGCATGTGATTCCTTTATTGTATTTTTATTGTTCTAAATAGGTATATAAGTAGTTTGTACTTGCTATCCGTTTGCCTCCCCCGTTCATATTTCAACAAATGATGGAGGACTCAACAATGCCTTCAAGCGCCGCAGAACTGAGAAGAAGCCCTCCACAGAAACCTCAGGAGATGTGTTTGCGCCTGTGGAATCCTCCATAAACTTGATCGAGGGGTCCAAATTTGTGAGTTCGGAGAAACGCGTGAAAGGACGACGTGGTCAGTCGAAATTAATAACCAAAAATCTTATACGAGAGCTTTAGTGGCCTCGAGTCACTCGATCTCCTGTGTCTTTCTTGATCGAGTAAGAGCCTCAACTTTATCATCACGGAAAGAAAAGCTCGGTATTTATGGGAAGAAGTGAGTCATTTTCTCTATCCAACGCCCTTGACCCGTTGATTTTGATTCACTTGACTATGAGTAGGCGTTTGAAAGGTGATACAACCCTCCACCACGTTGCCCTGATGACCTTGACTTAGCAAAGCACACCAAGTTCTTGTCCCACAAGGACTGTATGGTACGTTATGATTGGTTCATCTATGTTGGTCTCTGAGAAAATTATTCAGTTGTGTGGCTCCATTTATGGCAATCATGCATCGTGGGCGTTACGTCTTCGGGCTTCTATCCGAACCTGGACACGTCTCTTTTTATCTTCTTCGAACTTGACAATATATTTACCGGTCAAAGATTCAGGAATTGTGGTTCCTATGCTTCGTTTTCACAATACTTACAAGTGAGTACAAATAAACTATCTTCTTTCAAGCTGACTTTTAGGGTACAGGAAACCAAGAGTATGGGTATTGCTGGATTGAAGATTGGGCAAAGTTCATTCCTAGGCCCAAATGGCGCAAGGAGGTGCTAGAACGGATCAATATCACGATAGAATGTGAAGACAGTGCTGCTATCTGATTTCGAGGGAGGGCAATATAATTCACCATAGGGTTCGACCACTTTGTGGACTTCCCCTGATATCGGGATTTCCACCCGTCGGAGTTGAATTACAAGGCCTGTATCATTTCCAGAAACGTCTTTTAAGATGTTTTTTGTCTGGACCCACTGAAGGCTACTTTGGCTGACGTAGAGAACAGTCGTTTGAGATTCCAATGCACCCAGTGTCCCAGGTATTCATCGTGCTTCGGAACTATGAGAAGTTGGTTAGAGATTGTATGTCCTTTTTTCGGTCGACTGGGCCATTGAAGTTTTTGATTCCTTTACTGCAGAGATCGATCACGAAATACATTACGACGGACAAACTCCCATGAAGAGATGGAACAACTCGCTTTGGATACCTGATGCACCCGACACTGGCTGCAATTACTGAATTAGGATTTATCGACGAATTTACATGACTTGCTGCCTTGATTATGAACAACGATTGTAAACACTGAGTCTAGATGACATTTGGGTTCTGTTGTCCAAATTTGTCACGGACTCCTATTTCTAGTGATCGGAAAGAGAGATATATGATTGACCAGAATGAAGAAACTATAAAGCATTACTCAAGGAATCACTAGTCAGATGCTATGAGTCTCCCGTATGTCTTCGTAGGCGAAAGAGGATTTTCTAGATCTGTCAAGTTCAGAGCGATCATCGCGTGACTGTGGGAGCAAGGCACTAGGCCCCACTAACAAATCACCAAATGTCGCAGCTTGAACGCCAGAACAATGGAACCGCATAATGTGACAGTCACTGACTGGGGACCAGGGGCGACTTACACGAGTGTTAATCTCACTCTTCCCCCTCAAGACTTCCTCCCGAACGATGTTCCACAGTCTGAGCATGCTGCCCTTCATCCACGATCACGATACAGATGGCAAGATCATGACTAATTGTTCTAAACGGCGGAAACTTGTGGCAGAAGGCCCAACAAATTCGGTACAAGCGGATCGTGGTCGCATCAGAGGGCGAAGGGGCCACTTGAAATTAATGACTGAGATACCGTTTGACATTCTCTATGAAATATTTGGGCACTTAGATCCCATTGATCTCCTTCATCTTTCTTGGTCGACTAGGACTCTGAATTCAATCGTAATGTCTAGGAGTGGCAGGATTCTATGGATCAATGTACACCGGCTCAATTTTCAGGTGGGAAATTATTGACTGGCACTTTCTGCTGCAGGTTTTTGAAAGACTCAACAAATCTGACAATCCTCCTCCAGCATGTCCTGTGGACCTCAACCTCGCCCAGTATACCTTTTTCTTGTTTGGAAAACGTTGCATGGTATGATCCGCGTTCCTGGTTCTGATCGGATTTCGTAAACAGTCTACAGTTATGTGAAGTCTACCTTGGAAATTATCGTTCTTGGTCAATGAGGCTTCGGATTTGCCGTCATTGCCTAAATCCAGAGAGGTTTGAAACATGTCTCATCACAATCGACTCACGGCATGATACATTAATATTAGGTTTATACGTGCACCGAAATGTGAAAGTCCTCTTGAGCATACCTGGTGGGGCCTTGCTCGAATTTTAACTGGTGTGTTTGGCAGGATATATTATGTCTATTGGTATTCACACATGCAAAGCCCGTGGTATGTTTTTCTTCAAGGCAGAATATGACAAGGTTCGAGAGGAAGTGAAAATGATGGATCGAGAGACTCTACTTCTCCGACAAGAGGAATGGAGACAAATACGTAACTTGGAGAAAGAGGTAAACCAGCTTTTCATCCACAATAGAGGATGGTTGTTCACCTTCAGTTTTTCACAGGCTGAGATGGATTACCATACCTGGATTCAAAATAAACGCCAGGAGAGGAGAGATGAAATATGTTTAATAAGACAGCGGAGACGAGAAGCGTATGTTACCTATCGATCAAACTTGATATTTGGCTGATTCTGATTCAGTATCCTTGAGAAGCTCAGTGATTTAGGTATATCTCTCACAGTTGCTTTTGCCTCACATCCAATTTATCAACCCATTCAAAGGCTGGAAAGATTCGGAGGTCTGTTCACTTGCACTTACTGGCGTGGCGGAATACTCGAAGCCGAGACTATTGACGCAAAAAGGTGACGATTTTTTCGCGAGACTAATTTAAAATGGGGCTTATATGACTCTTCTGATATCCAGAGTGGAAAACCCTTCAACCTGTCTTTAACGAGCGTTTGGAGAGGTTTGGATTGATTGTTCAGCAAGGCCGTCAAAAGGGTAGGATTTTATGCCGACTCAGTGTTCTACAAGACAAGATCGATCGTACCTGCATACTTCTCCTACTCGATCACGATGAACGCCCGTTTGCGGAGGATATCGCAGTCCTCGAACCTTTCAGGTCCACGATATTCCTAGATACACGCGACGAGCCTGAATGCATGTCCATGAGTGAATCAGAATTTACCGAGATTGTGGTGAACTGGCACCGCGAACGCAAAGAATATATCTTGTCTTTGCTACCCAGAGAGCTTACCGAGGATATTGAAGGAAACCCAGTTCATGACCCCCTGTCCTTGGAAGTTGCATATTTTCGTGGAGATGGTGAACCCACGATACAATACTACTATCAGGCCATCTGTCGTTCCAGGAAAGAGTCTGGTGCGTTCCCCAGCAATGCGCCGAAAGAACTATTGCTCCTAAGTCTAAGGGAATTCCGGCGACCCTGGGAGTGGGATCGAAATAGATGGACATTTGACTCGGATAGATATGTCATCGCAACAACTCTGATGATATATCTTGGAATGGATCCCAGGTCAACCAGACCCGGGGATTTCCTGTTCCATTGCAACCATATTCGACTTCAGTGTGCTCAGTGCGAGCCTGGGGAGAGGGGTTTGCACAATTGTTGGTCGGCTGTAAGTATGAAAGCGTATTTTGACCTTGAAGGCTCCTCAATGACTTTTCTTCAGATACAGCATGAATTACAATTCCACAGAAATAACGCCATCTTATTTGGAGGACTGAAGTGGCTCATTGATTGTCAGTGCTAGAGGGGATTATAACAATTGACATTTCACATTATTCTCTCACTTGTACCATACTTCTTAGCTTTCAGATTTTTGTATGGACTGATAAAAAATTCCAGATGAACGAAAAAGGCAATCTCTTGTCAAGAATTAGCTTGATGATGTCAAGTGGTTGTTAATGTTCCTCGGATCCACTTCTCTCACATGTCTTGTCCTTTTCGCCAATGAAATCCATTCGCAACAAATAACGTTTGGACTTCAGCGTGAATTTACTCCTGAGAAGTCTCTCAAAGACGTCAGATTTTCCTCGGGAATCCTGCAGCCACTCCGATCCAGTTATGCAGCACTCAGAACACGACGAACGACTGTGTACCGCCCACGCTCGTTGGAGGCATTTAATGATGCACGTATGCGTTCTATCTACATGAGTCAAAGCCCCATAAACCCCATAGAGTGGGAAATGAAAGAAGTAAGGGGACCTGATGTCGAAGACCGACATACGCTGGCGCAGTTGGCCCGGATGTCTGGAGACGCCTATGCCCTACCTGGAAGATCAAACTGGTGGGAAGTGGACCAAGCATGGAACCAGGTAAATATGCTCCCTTCTTGTTTTCTCCCCCTATCATCTTATCTGCAATAGAGCTTCCCTTTCGGTTGGCAGGATATCAATGACGGTTTCAGAGGACAAGTCTTCTTATCTGAAGATAATTCAACTATCGTATTATCTATCAAAGGAACTACGCTGAACGGACCCACTTCAAGAAAGGATCGATTCAACGACAATCTGTTCGTAGAACCTGGTCTTTTCAGCAGTGTTCTAGTTGACACATCTCCTAGGTTGTTTTCATGTTGTTGCGCCCATATATTTCCTTCTTGGATGATACGACGGGTCTGCAAATGCTATACTGGCCACAATAAATGTGATAGCAACTGCCTCTCCAAAGCCCTAGTTGATGATAGTTTATTCTACTCTATTGGCACCGTAAGTCTTTACAGTGTATTAAAAGAGCAGATTTCATCGGGCACGTTGACAATCTAGAGACTAGTAGATGACCTAACGGCGGTTTATCCAGACGCCAACATATGGCTCATTGGTCACTCTCTCGGCGGCGCTCTTGCTTCACTCCTGGGTGCAACTTTTGGCTTCCCTGCTGTTGCATTCGAGTCCCCAGGAGAAAGAGTTGTCGCAGATCGTTTGCATCTTCCACTTCCACCATCACCCCCACCAGTGACATCATCTCACAGAGTTGTTAGCTTCAGGGACAAGCCTATCAATTCTGCATATTCACACCTCCCAATAACTCATGTCTACCATACTGCCGACCCAATTCCCCAAGGTGGATGCACTGGATTTTTTTCACTGTGTGTACAAGCCGGCTTCGCTCTCGAAACGAAATGTCACTTGGGTCAGAGTGTCATTTTTGATACTGTAGGAAAGCTGGGCTGGGGCGTTGATGTGAGGACGCATATTATTGGAGTTATAATAACTCGTTTGTTGGAGGACGAAACGGTTGACTGGGGTGACGACGCTAGCACTGATGATGCACGTAGTTGGTGGTGGTTCAGGTTCAAGGAAAAATTGTGGTGGAAAAAGACAGATACAAAGACCCTTTCGGCAGAAAGGAGACGAAGAGATGTGCCGAAAGCAACGACTGAAGAGGATTGTGTGGTAAGTAATGACATGACAACTTTTGTGCAGTAAATCATCACAATGACGCTGGAACCTCAAGGACTGTTATAAATGGGAATTTAGCAATTTTGACGACGGTGATGATGATGATAGAGATTCAGACAATCCTGGGGCTCGCTGATGTCCATTGCTCGTGGTTTGAGCTCAGTTTGATACCCTGCTGGGCTGAAAACTTAATTATTTGCTTCAACAGTTTGAATATAGCCTTCCAGGAATTATGTTGCCAACCACTACTTTGGCCAACTGTGTTGAGATGATCTTGATCATTATTGCATTATCAAACCCCCATTGAGCAAGTATTTTCAGGTTTCTCGAGAAAACTATAAATTATTAGGCATCTAATCACAGTCTGGTTGAAGGTCTGCTTACACTCTCCAGTCCTCTACACACTAAGAACAGTCTCCCAGGACTCAGGATAGGAATACTCATAAGTAGCAGACATATCAAGCCGCCATTCAAATTGGGATGCATGGCTTTTCTACTAAGAAATTGGCATTGTTGCAGAGATCATGCTGTCTCGCTGAGTCATCTGTAGATCCACCAACTCAATGACTCCTGATGTATTTCCCAAGTGGACACCCAAAGAAAGATGAGATATCAAGTAATGTTTGTTGAGTATACTATTGATACCTTTGTACCTTTGGCACTATCAGTTAATTCATTCTCCAAGAACTCATAAATGTGGGTAATAGGTTTGAGATGATGGTGTTGAGTAGAGTTTGCAACTAGTGATACACTAGAATGGTAGAGGTTGGATTGAACTTATCAAAGGGCGAGGTAAAGATTCTGGCTGGATACTTTACAAGTTAGATCACATCATTCAAAAAGATTAAAATTTGTAACAGCTGGCTGCTGTTGCAACTTGTCAGCTGAACTTCATAGATCTCGAGTCTTGCTCTATTGCACCTAGCTAACCTTCTCAATGGATAATTAGATGTGTATGGATCGTTAGGATCCATGAGATTGAAAGCTTAAGAGTATTTGGAGCAACTGGCAAGCTCCGATAATAGCAGCTGCTAGGGCAAAAAATGAGCGTGACAGGCCAAACATGAAGTCAGAGCACAGCACAAAAGTGCACACGAGTGATAGGTATCACTGACCTGACAATATAAGCATCTGAGGAATTAGTGCACGTCCGCGGATTCCGCGTTACAAATTTATGAATTTTGATTTCCGTAACGAATTTCTAGACGTAATGTCACATTGTCACACAGGGTTGTCAATGTGGGTTGCCAATGTGAATGCATCCTTTTTTCAGTTATCTTGAAGACAAGACGTTCATCACATAACCTTTGTTGAGGAGAAATAAGAAAAAATTAACCTGTTCATTCTTTATTGGGAACAACATCTGTATGTGACCTTGTAATGGTATCTATATATGATATAGCACTCTGATCTATCTAATTTAAGATAGGTATCTAGGAGAGCTATTTTTATCACAACATCTAGGAAAATTTAGCATCCCGGCAGACTGCTTATGGGAATACCCGTGTGAGTTATACTTACCTTATTTGAAAACCAGGTGCCGAGTTTCAAATTTCAGGGGTTCTCGGATGTCATGATCTAGGAAAACCACCAGACTTTTTATTCTCCTCTATATATCAGAGATGCATACGCTGTATAGTCTCCATTACTGATATCCCATATACAGGTTCTGATATAAAATGAAGCTCGATTAACTAATTTTCCTCTGATTCCTCTCTTGAGTGTGGTAAATGCACAATCTTCCTGGCTGAGCTGTGAGGATTTGAAATTACTCTTATCATCGTAGATAGAGGCATTGTGGATTTCGGCATCGTTACTGAACATCAGCTTGAGGAGCACCATGGCATGCTCAGAATTTCACAGGTCTGAATCCCAAGAAGACCCTCGGATATCATGAACGACTGATGTTTTTCTTTATCACCATCTACCGAAACTCATTATAAGCTCTTCCAGCGCTAGGAAATTCCTGACGTGTCCGCGCGCTGGGAAACAACGGAACATTCGAAAACTCTGGTCCCCACAAGTGGGTTATCCAACCCTGAGAGATAACCAGGTTACATCACGATACCTGGGGTTGTCTGGGAAACCTCAATTTATATTCGGCATCTCGGCACAGACTGAGAAAGTCTGACTCACCCAGTATAAATATCTGACCTCTTGTTTATCGAACATTTTATTGTCCAAAGAATCATGGCAGCTCCAAAAGACGCTTACAGCCTGTTGCATTACAACATGGTTCGAGGTGAGCGGAGCTTGCATCAACATCAATAGGGCGCTCATTTCAAATTTAACACAAGCGCATCACACCTTGAAGCTTGGCTTCAATTCCGTACTTACACATCTCACCGAGGACACTATCACCAAGGATTTAGACAACTTTATTGGATATTGCTTAGCATGGACGACTTCAATCATTGGTCATCACGAGAGCGAGGTAGGCTGCTCAAATTAATAAATTTCTTTTCTTATTTTCTTTTTGCACAGGAGGTGATAGTTTTTCCGTTCTTGAATCAGAAGATGGACTTTGCTTCTGAAAAAGAAGCCCACGAAGTTATATTCAAAGGTATCACTGCTCTGGAAACTCTTCTGAAAGAATTCAAAGCGGACCATGCGAAATTTGACCCCTCTCAAATTAAAAAATCGCTGGAAGAGATGAAAGAACCATTGGTTGGTCTCGTCCTTGTCTTGTGTTGTCATTATCGTTGATTTACATACAGTTCGCTCATTTGGATGCTGAAGTCGAACACATCAAGGCTGACGAGTTGAAGAAGGCTGGTTTCAGTGAAGCAGAGCTTAAGGATATGGACGCTCAACTCGACAAATATGTTAAAAGTCACGGAGACCCATTCATCGTTGTCCCATACATGATGTCGTGCGTTTTTTGACCCTGCTATCATGGCTGACTCATGTTGACCCATGCCCAGTCACAATCCTCCTGAAATACAAGCTGTTTGGCCCCCTATGCCATGGTTCCTTCGCAAACTTGTCATCCCTTATGTACTTGCGAAGAGACACTCTGGGTATGTTTCATGAAAGAAGGTACCGGAACGATACTTACTCTTTTCTTTAGATATTGGAAATATTCCCCATATACCCTATAATGAAACTAGTATCTTCATGTTTACTACCTGCTGTTGAAATTTTGTGTGCTTCATCATGATCTCTTGGGCCAGAAGATCTTATTATAATGTCTATAATAGCATTTTCATCCTCGGTTCGCTAGATATTGTACAAATACAGGAGCAGAAGTAGACAAACAAACATACGGAATTGACATAGTACGAATAGTTGCATTAACAAGTAAGAGATGTTTAACGAACAATTATCCACTGTCCCATTGCAAGATCAGAACTGCAGACGAGAGTGTCCGGGGCTCGGATGACGCATCACACTTTGATGCATTGCCTGAGTCTGGCTGTTCAATTGTCCCCCATATCCTTGCTGGCTGCCATAACCTGTTATCCCTTGGCCATAACCCTGATGTCCATAACCCTGTCCACTTTGTCCATAGCCCTGACTAGCTGCATTTCCATAATTGCCTGCGGCGCCAACACCAACACCATAGCCACCTTGTCCAACCGGATTGCCATATCCGGACACCATCGTGGCCGGTATTTGATAAGGCACACTAAACGCATTTTGCTGTGAGGTAAGAATAACGGAAGATTGCATCTGTGGGGACTGTACAGCAGATTGGTTTGCTGATTGAGGAGGAGAATTAGCATTGGAATCCCCTTGTTGCATCTTCTGAAGTGATTGAAGCTGGGAAATCAAATGTTAACGTCTGGGATCGTGAATAATATTATCTGTCAAGTACCTCATAGTAGCTATAGTCTTGTAAAAGCGAAGTTCTGGACGGATGGGTAAGGAAGATTCGAAGCATTTCCTGACCTGCATCTGGTAGGAGTTCTTGTGTGTCCCGAGAGTTTGTAACGGGTTTGCGTTCTTGTGTGTTACTTCAAAAAAAGATCGGTTATTAAGATTGGAAAAGAAGAAAATGTCGTACTTCAGCCTGATGTGTCTCAATGTTGAATTGGGGATATCGCGAACAAAGATCCATCTGACATTAAATACACCTTTCCATTTATCCGAAGCCCAGACTGTACTGCTCCTTGTATAGTCGACCTATCGAGACAGTGAGAAAAGGTCTCATATGCCAGGTATAAGTCATACAGGCGTTATCATCTCAGCCATACCACAGAAGTGGCCGCTAAAGAAATTATCAAGAACTGCTTTATATTATACGAAGAGCGTATCTCACCTGGCATTAACACTGAAAAACAGATAGATGGGTCCACGGCCCGCAGTTTCTTTGAACGCTTTGTCCAAGCGCTTATTTCCAGGATCCGTTGAGCTCCAGATCTCATATTTGAGAGACTTATGAACGTCATCTTCTGTATATGATTTAATGACGAAGAAGCGAGCAAATGCTGGCTTATTATCAAAGGTGGGAGGGTTGTAACCTTTGGTGGCGATGAGAGTGGGAACGTCAATTGATGTTGTTAACAGTTGTTGGACGTCGGGAACCGTCTGGTTGCTATTTTGATTGTTGCTCATTCGTTGTGGTTGTTGTATGTATTGCGGAGGGATTGGAGGTACGTTCGGGATGGTCTCGTTAATGTTGCCAACTCCGCTCCCAACACTGGAAGAACTGGTATTTTTGTTGTGATAGCCATGATGCAGGTTAGAATTGCTGCCTCCAGCACTGAGCGCCGGCTCTCTTCCCTCCCAGGTACGTTCATCACTTTGTCCACTACGTTTACTATTTTGATAGTAGGCATTGGCTGACCCGCTACGTGACGGGCCAGTTGCAAGGGGCGTCTTGCGTCCCTCAAATTCAGACATAAGTTGGGGGTCATTATTTTGCTGGAGTCGAGGTGCTCCAGGAGGTTGAAGGGGGGGAGGATGTTTCGGATTGAAACGTGGTGGATGTAAACTCTGACCAGTTCCAGCGCCAGCGCCACCATAAGTATTGTAGTATTGGATTGCAGGTTGAACTCCAGAAGTGCGAGTAATCTCAAGAGCAGATAAAGCCCGTTGCACGTCATCAATTGCAAGGTTGGTATTTTGAGAAGAGACCTGAGTAGGACCGGCATTATTTCGCCATTCAGTGTTCTGGTTACCATTGCTACCAGCTCCCCAAGGAGATTGGCAGCCTACAGAATTGGTAGGATGATTTTGATTTTGATTATAATATTCGTCCTGTTCTATAGTTTCTGTTGTATATTCTTCTTCTGATTGCTGCACCTCTGGAGGAGTATGGGATTGGTGGTGGGGCGGCATCGGTGCATGTAATGTGCCGGAGCGCCTAAGACCGGAATTAAGCTTGCGAGTGGCACCAGCCGTCGCGGTCAGAGATTGGTGTCTTCGGACATTGGCACCAGGGGGTGGCGGAGTTGAAGCTAAGTGAGGAGATTGCAATTCAGAACCAACTGAATCCTGAGGAATTGGCTAGATGACAGTTAGCTGTTTAACACTAGTGGGAAGAAAAATGTGGCACCTCATCGGCATCATACAGAACATTCCAGGGCTCCTCGTCACCCTCATGGCCTGCAATTTCAGCAAGAGAGTTGACTGTCTTTGGGGTCATTGTGCCTGACTTGGAGGCTACTCGACGGTTTTAACAAGGCAATAAATGTTGGGATCGATGGTAGACAAACCTCGATTGTATCGAGTAGGAAGAGAAGCTTGACGATGCAAAGAGGTCTTTTCTCCAACAACACCGATGTTACCAACCCAGTCCTGATCGACAGGGCCATCGTCAGTCCAGATAGAGGCCTGGTCTGGTGTTTCCTCGCTGATGCTTTCCTTGGCCGCATTGCGTGCTGAGCGGGAAGCAATAGTGATTGTATGATGGCGACGAACACCACCTGAGGAAGGAGGAGACGATGGAACTGGGGGAATCGGGTAATTTTGAGAAGACATAGAGAAAGACTCGACCGACGGCTGGGAGAGTAGGACAACCTGTAAGACGCTCGTGACCACATCTTAGCAAAGCAAAATTATTGATTTCCTAAACGTATTCCTTAACCATGGTCGTACTTGCTCGTGGTTTGCGCACTGCCAAGCAAAGCTTGAATGGCCCCCGTCACATTTCGACAGCAAAGCTTTCGCCTGGTTACCATAGGATCGGCAGCATGGTCAAATGGACCGGAAAAATGTGTGCCTTTGCCGCCGTTGGCGTTGTTGGCCTCGGAACGGTCATTCTGGTCCACGATGCATTCACTTATCAGGTTAAACACATAGATCGTGTTCCTGTCTCTCCCCTTGCCCTCCATCCAGAACGCGGAGGTCCAAGGAACTTGCCGATCGTCCGTGTGCAGGTCGACGACGAAGAAGACGAGGAGAACAAACGCCTCGCGGAAAAACCGAGACTTGTCATTGTTGGAGGAGGATGGGGTGTATGTTATGATTGATTCTAACGTCACACATGCAATTGACGTTTGTGCATCAGGCTACGGGTGTCTTACAGAAACTGCGCCCTGGAGATTTTCATGTCACTGTAGTTTCGTCGGACACGTTCACCACATACACACCCCTCCTACCGTGTAAGTGTCCATTGTTCTCTGGCACAGTGGTCTATCCTCATTCCTTTTTGGATCTGTAGCTGCCGCCGTCGGTACTGTTCAAGTGCGCTCTTTGGTCGAGCCAATTCATAAGATTATCGCGCGGCTACGTGGTCACTTCATACAGGGAAAGGCTGTTGATATTGACATGAAGGGGCGTCTGCTCGAAGTCGAAATTATGATCGATAATAAAAGAGACCACATCTACATTCCGTAAGAAGATAGTTGCATTTCAAGGGCGGTCAACTCATAGCCTTCGACTCTAGCTATGATAAACTAGTTGTTGCTGTTGGATCCACCTCTAAAACATTCGGTATCCCTGGTTTAGAGAACTGCTTCCAGCTCAAAACCATTGCTGATGCTCAAGCGGCTCGACGGCGCATCATGGGTGTGTCGTATGGTCACAACGCAAGTCTCGCAGAGCTCAGCTCTTACAGATAACTTCGAACTCGCTAGCTTGCCAACAACAACTCCAGAAGAGCGCAAACGTCTACTCAGTTTTGTCATCTGTGGTGGTGGCCCCACCGGTGTTGAGACCGCAGCAGTAAGTCGGGGTATCAAGAACATTTGATTCAGTCATATATTTATGCCAACGTATAGGAAATTCATGATTTTTGTCAAGAGGATATATTCAATTATGTTAGTCAGAGTACTTGGGATGCTATACACTTGGCATCTAACACCGCACATCGAAGTTTCCTAAGATCTGTCGTGAAGAAGTTTCCGTTCATCTCATCCAGTCTCGTGATCATATCTTGAACACGGTAGGTCTTTGATTTGTATAGCGAAGTCGATCCTCAAGTTTTGTTCCAGTATTCTGAACAAATATCTAAATATGCTGAGGTTCGTCCGCTAGTGTCATCAACCAACTCTTTCTCAGCGTCGAATTCTATTTTTTTAGAAAAAATTTGAGCGCGAAAAAATCAATCTTCTTACCTCGGCTCGTGTCAAGGCAGTCACCCCGGATTCGGTTATCTACACAAGTTGCAATCCAGTCACCAATGAAAACGAGCAACATACTATTTCCACTAACTTTGTCCTCTGGTCCACTGGGATTGCTATGAACCCCTTCACGCAACGCCTGTGTTCTTTACTTCCAAACCAGTTTCATCGAAAGGCTGTGGAGACCGACGCTTATCTGCGAGTCAAAGGTGCACCGAAAGGAACTATATACGCTATCGGCGATTGTGCTACTGTGCGTTGAAATACTTGCCCCGGAACAGTTGGTTTGACAGCATTGGCCTAGATTGAGACATCAGCGATCGATTACTTTGTAGAACTCGTTGGGCTCGCTGACAAAAATAAAGACGGTAGAATTGATTTCGGTGAATTCGAGGACATGGGTACCAGTTTCATACTCCATGTATCTACATTGTACTCAGACCTTTCCAGTCAATATAATCAAGAAAAAGATCCCAATGGCTGCGAGCCATCTAACACAGGTCAGTGGGTGTCTTACACAATCTGTCCATCTCAATTCCATTTCTATTTCAGGTTCGAGAGCTTTTCCAGATGTACGATCGCGATGCCGACGACAGTCTCGATCTAAATGAGCTTATGCAACTACTCAAGAATTTAAGCAGCAAAATCACCGCTCTTCCTGCCGTACGTAAAATGTCACCTATGTCTGGTTCATATGATAGGATGCACCTTTTAGACGGCACAAGTAGCTTCTCAACAAGGAAAATACCTTGGTTCCCTTTTCACTCGTATCGCTCGACGTCGTGATGAGTTTGATGCGGCTGAGGTCACTCGAGGAAACGAAGATGAAGCCGTGTCCAAGCCATTCGAGTACCTCCATTTGGGCCAACTGGCGTATGCCGGAAATGCCGCTGTGTTCGATTACGGAAAACTATCCTTCACAGGCGGGTTGGCAGCAATGTATTTATGGCGGGCTGTGTACTGGAATGAACAAGTCAGCGCAAGAACGAGGGTTTTATTGATGATTGATTGGATCATCCGGTAGGTCGTTTTTCGTCTGCTACCCTGAGGTACCATTAACGAGCTATCCTCAGTGGAATTTGGGGCCGCGACTTGTCGAGGCTCTAACTCGATCTCTACTATCAACTTTGCCATTGCTAAATTCTGTAGGATCCCTATATTTATGCCCACATTCGGACATACTTAGATGATGTACAATCAATTATGTAGTAAAGCTACCTATAGTATTTTTTTAGTGATCCCGCCAACTCCATACTTGCACACCGCCTTTCCTCTCACCTTCACCTTCCCACTCGCTACCGCCAGCCCAAACCTTTTTGTAGCCTTTTTCTTCCAAGATCTCTCGCACACCCTGCCTTCGAAGCAAGGCACCAAAAAACACAAGATGCCGTGGCCACTCATGCTTCCATGGATAGGACATCTCAGTATTAGCCTGGGGATAAGTGTCAGGTATTGATGTTGGATACGGTGAACGTGGAAATCCAGGATCCACATTCCTTGGGAATGCGGTAGTGATATAGTCAATTGGTTCATTGAAAAAAAGATCTGTCTGGTCACGATATGTCAAAAGATTCTGTCCTCTAGTGTAAAGCAGGTTATGTAAGAGGCGAAGAAAAATCGGGAAAGCTGCGCACTGCAATGGAGGCTCACATCCCAGAGCCCATACTTCCCAAGTTGGCCTGTGGAGGTATGCTCGACCAGGTGTCGAATGACACGGCATAAGGAATCCAACGCTTTGGGGCTGTTGTCGACCATTCGTGGTTGCATTTACTGGGAGTAGACGAAGATACGACAGAGCGCTTATAGGAGCACTGCAATAAAAGAAGACGACGTAGACAGAAGCTGGAAGTGTCAAAAGTAAGAGAACGATATATGGATATCGGAGCGGCGGTGTAAGTCTTATAGAGACATGTCTCTTGTCTTGCTTCGTATCACCTCTCACTGCTCTTGTCTTCGGTGTCGAAGAAAGAGTGATCAGTGACTTTGCAGCGAAAATATGGAGAAGGGGAAGTAATGGGTGAATAAATCGCCATTCCTTGTGCCCTGCGAAGGAATAAATTGCGATTGTCCATATTATCAAGCAGAGCATGTTCATCAACGCTGCATCGGCCCAGTTCGTGATAGTGACGTAAATACCATGCAGAGTGAATGACAACGCAGTCGTACAGAGGATTGGGAGGGCTTGAGTGAGATAATAATGCCAAGAATTCGAGCCATAGAATAAGGACACAGACGACAAGTTTGTTTTCAAGAAATTGTAGGGAGTGAATATGGGTTGACCGTAGTAGAGTGAATCAGTTATGTAGAGGGTTCCAAGAGCTGCGAGACTAAGTCGGCGTCAGCGTTGTTGCAATTTAGACAAACATAACAAGCGCACGCGATGAAGACAGTTTCTGAGACAATGTTCGCGACCATGCGAGGGTGTTTGCGAAATGATAGCAAAAGAAGAAGGTACAAGAACATCCATATTACGACGTTGGTTGGTCGAATTATGCACGCCATTGCGCTGAGTACCAGAGTCTTCCTGAACCGCTGTCTGATTTATTTGAGCCACCGTTCGAACTGGCCACTTGGCACACACCTATTGAGCACTCCAGGACTTGACGTTGAACTTACATCCCAGGGATAGTAGGCGAATGCCATGGTGGATAGGGATGTTTCAAGCGAGTTGGACATCGACCTTGATAGAGATAATGCATGGAAGAAGGACGACAACGATAAGAAGAGCTGCCCATGGATCAGACAGCTCCAAGTAGGATATAAATTTTTCTGTAACGTACCACAGTCGAAACATAGTCGCTTCCCAACGTCACCCGCGCCAATTCACATAGCCAAATGTCCGTGGCTGCGCCAAATGTACCATGCAAGACTTTGGGAAGTAGTATCTGACCTTTCTTGTCAGAATGGGAGAAATGTAGAAAACGAGATACTCACCAAAAGCCAGTCACCTAACCAGCCAGTGTGTGCCAGGCCAGTGGCTTTTAATAACCAATAGACTGGGATATTCAAAGCTGGGTATATGATGCTGCGGATCGGATTTTGCGAGAGCCACTCCCATGTCAAGTGTCCATGACCAAATACCACGCGAAATGCGGGTTCGAGAGATTGAAAGTATTCATCCGGCTGGAAAACGGTTCGGGTAAGGACTGCGATGCCTATGCGAATACCAAGAGAAACTTGAACTATACGTCGGTGATTCATCCTGCACAATGGCCTGTGACACAAGGGTACATAGTGGTGAAGGATCAAGTTGTGTTCTTTTTTTTTCACCATTACGACCCAGAAGCCTGCTATTTTTGTCGCACTTAAGAACGGCTCAATCAAAAAGATGTAAGTCTATGGATTATGGCTAGCTTTAGCTATTGGATGACTTCCTACAGGCGATCTGGGAAATTCTGAGGACCCTGATTTTCCCAGAATACTGAAATTCAAATTTGGGGAGTTTCTGATATGTCTAGGGTCCACCAGGGTAAACATCCAAGGGAATGCATAAATACGAGTACTCTGAGAGACTCATTACAGATTTACCTTTATCCCTTGAGGAAAAACCAACCCACAAGTTTTGAGCATCAAGAAAGCGATCTTCAGTATCATTTTCCGGAAAACGGAATGCCGAGGTCAGGATTGATGTGGGTCACTATCTAGCAGGCATTCTGGAGATCTTGAAACAATGAAAGAGACAAGTGCAAGTTCAGAGTAGATTAATACGGAGAGAAACACGCTAAAAAGCTGGGTGTGGTTGAATCAAAGGTCCGTCGTGAGATTAAATCATCGAAAAGGAAGAATTCTGAGTTGAATCAGATATACAACTCTGTGTTGAGCAATCCACACGCACCACTTGTCGCACCTTTATTCTAGGATGTCTTGGGTCACATATGTTGAATATGTCCTCTGAGGATGTTATTTCGTCTCTTATTTCTCTCATCATTATTTTCTGATTGATTAGTAAGCAACGAGTGTGTCTGCCAGCGCAGACTTTTCTTACACCTCAGTTCTGCACTTCAGACTGAGGTAAATCCTTTTGTTATTCTATTTTATATATTGTGCTGATGTAGTTAGACATCGTGTTCTATTAGGTACATCAATGGAGTTTAGTTCTGCACACTTCAGACTGAGACATCGTGTTCTAATAGGTCGCTCACTCATCTTCCTGTAATAAAAACATAAGCAAGGAAAGCCAGTGCAAAAGTCAAGGCGAACAGTGAGAGA
>Ga0153946_1000192_pt1 | contig 25020 bp, 31 predicted proteins | sample TSNJ030MetaG_FD_104751 | JGI IMG/M metagenome (GOLD analysis project Ga0153946, IMG submission 104751) | Attine ant fungus gardens microbial communities from New Jersey, USA - TSNJ030 MetaG | ecosystem: Host-associated > Fungi > Mycelium > Unclassified | place: USA: New Jersey, Wharton State... | reverse complement strand
TGACGCTTCAGTTTTTACAACTTACCCTTACCTTCTTCCCTGTGCAATCGCCGCTCTGATAATGTTATTGGGTATGCAGTCTGAATTTTGACCTTGATGATGCTTACCCCGGCATAGGCGGTCTTCTTGGCCTTTTCCTTGATCGTGACGGAGGACCTAGAGAGGGGACGATCCGACTTTCTACTGAGAAACTCAATATTCATCCTACTATTCCTGAAGAAGAGTCCAACCCTCCAAGTCCAATCCTCGAGCGATCAGAGCCTCTTCCCTTCATGCAAAGAGTCTCTCAGAGACTTTCCGTCTATTTTGCCTCACGAGCTCCTCGTGTTCAACTGTTATCGCCGACCATGCAACCTACTGTTCCCATGGGCTCGCCACAGCCACAACTTGACCGCTCACAATTTTTTCCACGGTCAAGTCGTATTAATGGGTCCGCATACGGTTATGGTAGTGACCATCGTCGTAGACTTTCTAGCAATGCTCCTACCATCACAGCGAGAAAATCCAGCTTCGCGAGCTCGTTTCCGCGGGGGCGAACCAGTGGCCTTGACTCTACAACATTGAGTGATGGCTCAGATCTCAATTTTGCACAAAGACTGTTGATGGCGAATGAAAATGCCGTAACGAATATTGCAGATCTGTGGGTTGCTGCAGCTATGAATGTTGACAACGAGGATCCTTTTGAAACAGACGAGGATGAAGGAATGGACTCAACTGGCTCCGCTGATTCTTTCGATCTCGGAGATCCTTTGATCAATGAAGAAGACACCACACCAACTTCGACAGTTCGAGGTCGGCGATTTTCTCAATCACGTATAGCACAAAACATCTCTCCGACACGACGCTCGTCACACCGCCCTAGCTTCGCTGGTGCACCTTCTTCTCACATTTCTTCCCATCTCACTTCTCCTCATCAAAGGTCCATCTCACGGGCTCTTACAACCTCGATTTCGGGACTCGCATCTTCTCGCCGTCTGTCTAGCACCGTTCCAAGTATATTTTCCCATCCAGGAGTCAAAACTCCACCAGCCTTTCTTGATGTTCAACGGCTTGGATTAAGTAACGATGAAGCTTCAACTGCCGAGGGGGAAGGTGTTCTTTCTGGCACTCAGGTTGATGCTGAGGCTCTGATGGAGAAACTGCCGTCCTTAACTTCCCTCCTTCCGATCGCTGTGATCATCCAGTACGGGATGCTCGCCCTGCACACAACCACCCACGATCAAATATTCATGTCCTACTTAGTAACGTATGTCTTATCGCAATGGCAAGACTGTGAATCTCACTTCGTTCAGGGACTACCCGGCTGGAGGTTTAAACCTCAACGCAGGACATTTTGCACAACTGAGTACGTCATAAGCCTGCCCATTACTCATGATTTACCTGCTCGGGTGCATTGCTCTACAGTTGCTCTGATGTGCCTTGCTCAGATTGCTTACCAGTTTTACCTCTATCCGTGAGTTTAGTTTCATAGTTAGTTTGGAACGCAAGTTTACTTATTATATCTTTCTTTACCTAGTAATCTTGGGTAAGGCTGAGCACGCGCTGTTGTGATTGTTACTGATTCAAATGAAGACCCCCTCGTGGACGGTTCTCTCATCTCGCCATGTATCGCGTTGGATCTGTCCTCTTTGTCCCATCCTACCTTTCTGTTGTTCTATACCGTGTCTTTGCGAGTTCGTCGAACGACGGTAATTTCATCCTCATGACGGGCAAGTTCTTGCTGGTTTTTCCGATGTTTGTTGTCCTAACTTGAGCCAACAGCACTAGTTCTTAGCACGTAAGTGAACAGTGATTACACTACTATCGCTATCATCACCTTCTGATCACGGAATTCAGGGCCCTGCGATACTGCGGATCCACCTTTTGCTATACTGCTATCTCGATTTTATTAAACTACAGTAAGAGTCTTGTGGGTTTTCGAAGTGAAAATGCACTTAAATCCTTTGAAGTGACTCCTCCGAATGCGGTAGGATACGCAAATGGCGTGGCTCAGAGCATTGTCAGTCTGGCGCGATGTATAGGCCCGAGCTTGGGTGGCTATGTACGTTTTCTCAGATGAAACGAATCCCAATCCCTCATTCACTCATGGGATGTGACAGATTTGGGCTCTCAGTATCCTGGATAATCCCGCTGGGTACCCTCTCGGCTTCTTCGCATGTGGAGTATTTTGTGCCGTCTCGATATTACAGACTTTTTTGATCCGCTGAGGAACTTTACGAGGGTAAAATCTCAGAGTTCAAACTCAGTGTGTAGACTTGTGCCTCGCCTTGCGTGTTTGTCCGATTAGAATACCTCATTGTATGTTCAATTCTGTTTTTTTAACTTATTGCTCTCTTCCTGGCTGTATCCTCTCTTTCTCTCATTGCTTCTCTGGAGCAGTTCTATTTTTTTGGACATTGGTGCTCTGTGGAAGGCACACTTAGCAGATAGTGCATGAAGAACAATATAGATTTACCAGGATCCTGCAGACATCATCAAGATACCGAACATGAAGGGCCTCTGGCAACATTTTTCCTCAAGACTCAGGGACTCGGCTGGGATCTTATGTTTGAGGCTGAGACTGAGGTTGAGGCTGAGGCTGAGGCAAAAGAAAGGCTCAAGAGAACTCACTGCAAAAGTAAAAGGCTTGATTATTTGGAAGCTTGAGGACTGGCTAGGACCTGATTGTTGGATTAGGTCGTAGTGTTGGCTGTTGAACTCAAACTACCCGCATTCTTCGATTAGTATACATTTTATACATTTAAAGTTCAGCTTGGCGTAGTCTTCCCCCCGCGCCATTTGCAAGGTCATAAATTGAGCTAGATTCTTAAAATAGCATCACCCACATTTTTCATAACCATATATATATCATATTGGTTGAGTGTAATCAATCATATCTCTATCCAAATTTTTATGGCAAGGATTACAGCTGTGCTGCACGAGTATGATTGTGATAGTGCTGCCACAAAATGGTTTGGCTTGTTCAAATAAATACGTATGAAATCAGAGAAATTATATATTCATTGGGGTGCATTTTTCAATGGCCTCTCAAAACACCTGTATTATACTGTACATGCCTAGGACATCTCAGAATTTAACTTCAAACATCGCCCAAGGGGAGGTGTTGTATATATTGTATATCAAATACCAGACATGTGGCTAGGTAATCCAGTATCTTTCTGCCGCCATCTATGGAGATGCTATTGAAGAGATAGGACACCAAATATTGGATGCTTTAATACGGGGCAGCAGCGGCTTGGCACTTGACAAAGTAATTAGCAACATCAAGAGAGGAATTGGCTAAATACCTACAGCCTTAAGCTGCTCAAGGTACCATGTGCACGAAGGATAATCGGCCTTGCCAAGACAATCGGTGAATTCTGCAGGTCCGAAAACTCATCAGTTGAAAGACATAGCCAAGTATAATGAACTCACCCTTGGCCTGAACCTCGCAGCTAATACCGCGTGCTTGTTGGTGTTGGACAGGTGGCGCAGAAGCAGGGGCCTCCTGAGCTGGAGCAGCCTGTCCTCCCCCGCCAAAGAGCATGCTGGAAATGCCATGACCAATGGTAGAACCAACCGCGACGGAACCGGCAGTAGCAGCCATTTGTGAAAGGAGACCAGGCTGGCTAGACGAGCTAGCTGAGGTAGTGGCAGCCGCAGGAGGTGCAGGGGCGGGTGTGTGGGAGTAACTGTTTGGAGGTGCGGCAGCTGTGGAAGCACTACGAGTTTGTGCAGGCGCAGGAGCAGGAGCAGCACGAGGAGCAGCAGTGCGAGAACGGGATTGACGCTGTTATAAAAGGAAATCAGTCAATGAGCTATGAGGAGAAAAAAACACTACGCACAGGCATGATGAAAGTAGTGGACAAGAAGCAAAACGTTTACGACAGTATTCGGCAAAACGGATGTCGTTGACAAATATCAACAAACATTTACCTAAACCTCGGCCGATGACATTTTCTTTTCCAATGAGAACATACCTCGTCTCCCTTACCCGTTCAGCTATCTTTTCTGCTGCAGGCGTTACCACCCGACGGTTGTATACATCTGTGGTCGGTGAAACGATTAACCAAAATTGGCCACCGGCTACCGCAAAGAAAACCACATCATCGAAACGCTTGTCCCCTACCTCCAACCCAAGGCATGCAGGCGATCCCGCTTCAAAAAGATTCAATTCGCAATCCGCAAAACGCTCAGACGTCTCTGGTAGAGGAACTGTCGGAAAGGGCGATTCAAATCTAGAAAAAGGAACGGAGGCTGCTCTTCAAGATGAAATACGAGACCTCGAAGCCTTTCAAAGATATGCTTCACTTATTCCAACTACAGATATTTGGGGCCAGAAAGTACAATCATTAGGTACGTTCACCTCTTTTGCATTCATAGTCAGTCACACACCTGTCGGTTCACCAAGAAAAGATGTTATGATCCCATGTACCATCGTCAATCCGCGACTTCGATCGAATGGCCTCAAAACAATTTGGTACCAATTCTGGAAAAATCGTCAGAATGATGTGAAGAACATGATTAGTTTGGTAGCCCTCGCGAAGGAAAATGCTTTGCCAGGTGTCAACACTCGCAGTGATAGTTTCTCCAGAAAGTTCTTCCTATGGCCATTACGCGTCTTTGGTACCACGTCAACAAGACCAACGAGCTGGCTTGCTCCAACTCGACAGATGTGCTTGGAAATTTACAAAGATCTATGTACTGCTATTGCCAAGTGTGTATCAATTTCTATAACAAAACATGTTATCGGTGTGATGCGTTTGGTCTATCTTAGGAATAACTTGAAAGAAATCAAGCGACTGACAACAGACTCTTTCGCCTCTGAGACCTTGGCCGCCCAGAAGAAGCACAAAGTCGACTGTTCCTATTTCTGGCGTTTGCACCGAGAAATAAACCCGACTCAAGTTGTCTCTCTACGCTCCACAGATGGATATCTAGCTTCCGAAGCGCCCAAGTTTGGGAACCGTTTAATGGTACACGCTCTAGTTAAATTCGACACTGAACAGGTGCAAAAGGATTTTTCTCACTTGTATCATCTCTTAAATCAGAATTTCAGAGCCTCGAGATCTATGATCGCGAAGGTAACCCTCTCCACGAACCAGCGGAAGGCTCTGTTTGCGTGAATGGACGGGTTGGACGGGTTCCAGCGAAGATACGTCACGTGGTGCAGTACCTTGTGTTTGAGAAGAGGATGTGGTATGATGGACCTTGGGTTATTAGAGAGCAAATTTGGGATATTGTACCTAAGAAGACCGACTAATTCTGTTTAATCCATCATCTGAGGTAGTCCTGTCCTCGGCTTTCTCTTCGTGTACCCTGATTTGCCCCACCAGTGCAAACTTTGCTACTTAGAGGATGTGCCTGGCTCATCTTCAAAGAATTTTGAAAGAAAATGTCGCAGGATCTTTGAGACTATATCAACAGGGTGCTGGTAATTAACACTCTTAATTTTTTTCAGACTCAACTGATTTTCTTTTGAAAAATGGGATTGTTTCAAGGCAATACTGGAAGAGACTGAAAATTTTGATAGTGTTTCAATAATTGTATCTGTAATAAGAAAGAGGTCATGTTTCAGAAATGAATTAATATGTGAATACAAATATGAAGACTGTTATCAATTGCACTATCGCCCATTTTCAATGTGAAGCAAATGCCACTATGGTTGGCTCTGTAATTGTTATGCTCCATCGCTTTCCCAAATCGATTTTAGACCTCTTTCATAGCCCACACACTGTCAAAACTCAAGCCTTCTGCCAACTACTATGCTACGATCTTGAAGCTGATTCTCTACATTTTCCTTTTCTATTGGTTCAATCTTATATCACAATCACCTTGTGTGTATGGTAAAACAGTTCTCTTAAGACATGATTGTATTTTGGGTGGTTAGTGATAACAGCTGTCTATTGCCAGGTGTTCGCGGTGATGCTTGCCCAGAAACTTTCAGAGATCTCAGCATTGGAATACGATCTTGAGAAATTTAGCGGAACTTACTTGCAACGGGTGATGAGCTCATCAGGAGTTGACAGGACCTTGAACGAAGGTTGATCGGTCTCAGTCTTATTGAAAACCATCTCCTGATGATACGTTTCATTCCACTTGGGCCATTGAGGTAGGGTGTTTATAGGATCCCACTTGACATTAGGGTCAAGAGAAAGAGCAAAGTTCAGGTACGATTCAGCGAAGTTGATTTTGAACACGGGGTCGGTGAAGGGTTCAGAGGTGTTGACTAAAATGGGTGAGCTGAGGTAGTATAAGTTCAAGAACGCATGCTGGATATAAGCAGAGTGCGCACGTGTCAAAATAGTAGGCAAAATCGTCCAGGTGATATGCGGGAGGGACAGCAAGTAGACCCTATATCCAGGATAAGAACAAGCATCAGCAAATGCCTGAAAATCTTGCATTACCATCCATGCTTTGCCTTTAAGAGCTCGGATCAAGTAGTAGGAGGGGCAGACAAAAATTGCTACGCAAATGCTCATTAAAACAGTCCTCTGCAATTTGACAGACTTCACTCACATTCACTGTTGATGGCAATAGTCTGCTCAAGTGGAGATCCCAAGTCTTTATAAAGGACCGAAGCTTGTTCAATCTGCTCTGGTGTAAGCTCTGGCCACAAGTCCGCGATGTACTTTGGAACTACATATGTAGCTTTGGGATCGACGAGGTTTGGACGCGCTGATTCATTCCGGTTAACGACCACTAAGATTTTATCCTAGACAGAATCCTGGAATCAATGGATCAAGTCAATAGGAATAACAGTACACACAGTGTTGAGTTTTCCCTTGTTCAGAAGTACAGTCGAGCGGTCGGTAATGAATGTACCGTCTACGACGGGAATGAAGGTAGCGTGTCCATGACGCCGGCCAAAAGTGATATCCACTGTGCTTTGATGAAGGACATTGACATCTGCTTGACGTAGGCAGGTCAACGTGTCCGGAGCGGAAGTACAACTGCATAAACAAGTACATATTCTCTCAGTGTTCTTTGTAAGACGAAATCATACACACCCCGCCTCTTCAGCAACCCATTCAAAAACTTCCTAGTGTAACACGTCCACAAGATTGACAAGTCTATTCGGATAGAGCCTTACCTCGATGATACTGTGGTTGTACGTGTATTGAGGCGGAAGATAGGATGAACTGGCGATCCCCGCACGGAAAAGCTTGGGCTGCGTGTTTCCATCGTTCGCTACGAGGTGTTGAATCACAGAACCAGCACCTCAATCAAATAAAGATAAACAGATGGTAGAGAAGACAAAATAACACAACCGACCACACGACTCTCCCCACAGAGTCACTTTCGAAGGGTCTCCTCCAAATTTGTGAATCTAGGGAAATCTGCATGAGTCTTGAGGATGCTGACTGAACTGGAACGGCACCTACGTGGTTTTGGATCCATTCGAGGGCAAACTGTTGATCGACTAGCTTTGTATGATCAGGTGGATCCATCCGGCTTCTGAAACTCTACCCACGAAGACCCGCATTAAGAACACCGCCATCGCGCACCTTGGAACCCGAAAGGAAACCAAAAACGCCCATGCGCCATTGGAGGACGACAACAACTGCGTTACTTCCTGAATGACGAACCAGGTCTTCTCCGTTGAACTGATAAGCGCCTCCGAATAGGTACGCTCCCCTGAAAATTAAACTTGATATCAGAAAACATAGGACTGAGAACAATACACGAACCCATGAATCCAGACAATAACTGGAAGGCTTCCGTTTCCATTGGCAGGCGTTGCAACGCTACCGGTGACGTGATCGTTAGAGCCCAGGAAGCCGACGTTCCAAACATTAACACCTACTTGAGAAAAAGACAGTCCTCGGATCGTGGTGGAATCTCATAAAGAGCTTCTTGACGGCTGCTGCGTATGATATCTGTGCTGAGCGGAGACATGACGTCCTGACGCTCGTCCGTTACGTCGAATTTTTGATCCTCAGGAGGAGTGTAAGGGACACCAAAGTCCTCATACAACGACTGCCAACATCTATTGGGAAGTTTCTTCGCTGAAAGAACGCCAGGTGTGGGTGAGGGAGTTTGAGGCTCCCTCCAGCGAAGGGTGCCTGAACGACACCTCAATAATAATGAAACACAGATTGAGATCACAAGCCTTACCGGTCGGAGCTGCCGCATAACGGATACCCAGAAAGTTTATGTTTCCACTGTCGGTGTTCAAGAAACCCTCATAACGTGCATAGCCAAGGTCTACAGTACGGGTCGGTCTGGCAGCAAAAACTGCTGCTGCATTGATAAATAAGATGTAAACCAGAAAGGGCATTAAAGAGAGATCAATTGGACGTCACCAACATCAGAGCTATATAGCGTCCTTGGTCCTATAGAATGGCCAACTTACGTCGCACTTACTTCATCCCCATACTTTATCTCAAAGCTCTAGAGCCGGGTTTGTCTTAGCCGGGTTTCAAGAAGCAAAGCTCGGCGGCTGTAAGTCGGTGGACAATCCGCCCCGATCGCTATGACTTTTGGCTACCGCTTCCTTTACTATCCCAAATTGATGGTTAGCACTTTACGTGTTATCTCCCCTCTTGACGAGTCTCAGGCACTCCAGATACTCAGAAGCTCAGTATATAGCTGCGCCCAGGAGCAAAAGGTCAGAAATTCTGTCCAAGAGAGACATCAGTGACTAGTGCACTGACAGAGGGTGATTTCTCTCAAAATAAGTCTCGTAAAGGTATATTGGAGGTGCGTGCTGAATTGCTTTCACTATCAAACAAAAAGGACAAACTTGTGTTTGCCTGTTCCAATAATAAAGTTAATTTGGAAGTCTGAGGCATCTTCTTGTTAGCATGACGTCCTGTTGTACCGTCTTGAGAGACGCAAGACTGAAAACCTGATATCGCAGCTTGTATCAGGTATTTTTGAAGTGGGTCAGTGTATCCCGGTAGAAGCCAATAGCAATACACAAAGGAAACGCTACATGACAGCATGCACACACCTCGACAGAGATCTAAATTTGACTACTATGAAAATGAAGTCTGGAATTCACGCTAATGAATGAAACGACTACTACGGCCTTCGGGACTTGACAGCAAGCACGTGAATGACCAGAGCGTAGGCTAGTGGCGCAGGGCAAATTTGATGGCACGGCCGCGGCGGTAAGCATGAGCCTGTAAATACCCACTATACCCACTTTGTAGAAATATTAACCTCGGCACTTGACATCATATAAAGAGGTGGCATTTAGCCATAAGTGATGATGGTATATCAAATACATAGAATAACACACTCCTAGTTATCAAACCACTGGGAATAAGTGCTGTTGATCTTGACAGTATTTTTATCTTGCCATACAACTGGACAGGGGATTAGAATGATGAAAGCTTATCATATAGCCTAAACTCAGAATTTTTGGTTCTCAGTTCTTGAGGTACAGACCATACTTAGATGCCCCTTTTGGACAGTGGATTCTATTTTCCTGTATAGTGTTGCTGCAACTTAAGCTGGTATATTCCAGTGAACATATGAACTCAGAAAAAAAGTATTTCTTCTGAACAATGCTGTGTGCCACTTCGCCAGCTTGAAAATAGTGATTTTATCTATGTAGCTCAGAATACTATTGATTTTCGATGCTACAATTGAAATACATATTGATCACTGCAGTGGGTAGATTTTACACCAGAAGCATGGGGCAAGGAGACCGCAATCCTGAATCAAGAACAATTGAAGAACTATGATAATATCATCCACCTGATTGGGCAGTCATAGAATCAACTGACTGCGTATCTATGACCTCATTGAGGTCAGAGAGCGACTGACTACTTCGAATATAGCACAAGTCGATTGATACCAAGTATCAATTCCGACCTGGCCTGCCTTCTCACAACGCTGGTCGGGCAGTCGTGTGTGTGGACGTAACATAGCATCACAAGATAAGAATAGAGATGATCTCCACGGCTTGGTTGCAAGTGATAGCCCAGAGAGCGTTAAAATCATCTTTATATAGCAATAAAGTGAGCGGCCCTTTCAGCGGCCTTTTCATGATGAGAAAGAGACTAGGTCAGCATCAAATGGGGTTCATCAATTAAACTCTGGAAAACTCAACGAAGGTGGAAACAGGGCAAGGAAAGAGTATCATCATAGGAAGGTCATGTGGATGACATGGAGGGTAAAGATATGATGACTAGTACTCATGATCAAAAAGAAGATCAATGAGTCAACCAGTCTCCTACTAGCGAGCTCCGTCAAAGCGTACAGCGATCGTCTCCAAGATACGAGGCTGATATCGTCAAACAACTCTAGCAGAAGCGTCTGCATTCTGCCAAGAGCATCAAGACACAAATACTGAGCGAGTCACTACTTCCGAAGACGAGATCCCGAAAGTCGAATTTCAAAGTCCGCCGAGGAGCTAGAAATGGCTAATCTCTTTTTCCCATTACAATAACCTTACAATAATAAATAACTCCCCTATTTCTTCATCAGCTCTCGCTCCTTCATTCTTCCTCCCCGATTTTCCTTATCACCAACACCCTCTCAACAAATATAATGTCCATTCTCAGTCGTGTTCGTGTTACTTCACAAAGTTCCACCAGCTCAAAAGCCCCCATCCCATCATCACCACTAGCCAGCAGCAATAATTTTTCTGACAGCTCGGCACGTCTCTCTGTGGGCGCCATTGCCAAGATTTTCATCAAAATGCGCCACCTTCAGCGTCAATCCAAACAACCCTACACTATTCTCTGTGATTCCGGACTCGAACCCCTCACCCACCCTCGAGCTCAACAAGCTACTTTCCACAATAGCAAGGAATCGATCACACGAACCGCCGTAGCGCATAAAGATACCTATATCTGCGCTGGAAACGGAGGTGTTGATGCCGTTCGGCTTTTACGAGTGACAAGAAGTTTTCTGGTTGAACAGGCAAACATGTTGGGCGCGAACACGCTTGTTGACGAACGGTGAGGCTCTTTTTATTTTCTTCAACTCGACGTTTCTGTCTCAGTTGACAATCGTCCTCACACTGAAATATGACTCTGTAGGTGGTCATATGTCATCAACCAGCCGAAAAATAGACCAAGGGGACAGTACAAAATTTCCGTGCGTTTCCCCCTCTTGTCTTCTCTCTCCATGGCTTACAAAGTTCCTTTTCCTTCAGGTGCATTACACTGCATTTGCCGTATCGGCCAATTGTCGCGATACACCCCATCCAGTTGCCATGGACAACATACAGGGGATTCCAGGGCTAATGACCGTCATTAGTCGTAGTGGTCAATGAACACCATTTCAGATTCCCAAAAACTCCTCCCGCCCTCCCTAATGTATCCCTTACTTCGCATCTAATACCCAACTCTACATGAAGATTTTTCTCTCTCCCCTTTCTCTCTGTGTATGTTTTAAATGGACTGAATTTTTTATGCACGTCTTTGCTCCTGCAACTCATTCTTACGCGCACTTTTCATCTGATTTTTGTAGTATGTCTTTCATCCTTGTATGGACACATGTAGTGCCAGCTTCCTTTGCTTTTCTGTATACAATAATAATTCATCTGATTGAATATACACAGCTAGTAGTACTGAGTTACTGGACAAGGAAGAGATTGCAACATGCGACATATCCCCAATCTAAACAGTGCAGGGAGCAAGTAGAGAGTGTGTGATGAGTAAAAATATACCTACATTGCACATTTGCATAATTGACACTTGCGCAAGTCACCACCAATGGCCATCTTTTTCACCAACCAGGCGGTCCCTGGGGTGGAGGATATGGAGGGTAGCCATAACCCTGACCAGATGAGGGAAATCCAGGCGGAGGTCCTTCAGGTGGATGGAATCCGCCGCCACCACCACCAGTCCTCACATCGTTAAATGGTTGAGGAAGACCAAAAGAATCACCACTCGGCACAGGAAACATAGACCCCGCAGCAATACCGAAACCACTGTCATTATGACCATGGCCACCATATGTCGGCCCATCACCACCTGGAAACCCAGGTGGAGGTCCACTAGGAGTAGGGAATCCATGCACCACTTGGGGTTCATCAGAGCCTAGAAAACCCGGAAACCCTGGTCTTCCCGGCAGCTCTGAGGGAGACGATGGTGATACATACGAAGGTGAATATCCACTATACTGCATCGGAACCGAAGCCTGAGCCAAGGGGTATTCATGGGAAGACGAATGATAAGAATAAGACGATTGAACTTGCAGAGGAGGTCCGGGAGGATGCGCAAACGATGATGTCCCATTCCCACCACCCCCGCTCTCTGAATAATACGCTCCTCCCTCATATTCTCCCCTTGCACGTCCACGATTCATACCAAATCTGGTAGCGTTGAAAACCGTTTGAGCACCAGGAACATTCTGAGATGCGTAACTGGCGATCGACTGCTGAACCGAGTGTGCCTGATTGGCAGCAAACGAGCCTTCAGATGCAGGAGCACCTCCTTCACCCCCTTCTCTCACGTTCTCATGATTCCTAACCGCATTTTTACTTAGACGGGAAAGAATATATTGTTGTTTATTTCCAAGCTTTTGTAACCATTCATGCATGATTTGAAGCATTGTGCGTTGGATTTTGGAGTTGGGGTTATGAAAATCGGGATGAAATCTACGATTTTGGTGGTCAAGAGAGATGAATCACTGTATGAAAACAGTCAAACGAGTGCACGTACAGGCATTGCAAGATCTCCTCGATAATGCCATAAACATTTTGGGATGGGTCATCCCAAGCCTTGACCACGAGTGTAACAGTATGTTGCACGATCGCCCGAGCCAACAGACCCGCAGGTTCATTGAGAATCAAATTCTACATTGTAGATTAATCGTCTCCAAGTAGCGTAATAGAGAGTGTACGAACAAAATGATCCTTGCTTAGGAACGAATGCGTGGGGTCAGACTGCAATCAATATTAATACCTGATTCGTCAAGATATTCAGGTAGACGCACAGCTCGAGGATCATCGAATACTTCATATTGATCATGGGTATCAATGACTTCACCGGACACAGTCGACAATCCGCCAGTCGCACTCTGCAATATCGGTTTAAGGAACGGCTAAAGCATCCTCAGTTTTAACCACCAAAAGAAAAAAAGAACAAATCATACCTCGAGGGTGGTGAGCACAAAAACTTGAAAAAATCAAAATGAACCGGCATTGCAAAATTTCCAAATTCAGTTCTTAAAAAGCTAACCTGAAATTGTATCCATGATCTTCTCAATTAACGGACCCAAACCAGGGATCTTTTGAATCGTCTTCTCAATCTTCTTGACAACTAGATCCAAACCCACGCTTTCAGTACGCTGTCTATTCACATAAAATACAATTTCAAGACATACCAGAGTCCCTAAATGTCAGGACTTGCCACAATACAGAATGGAGTTCTTGCGGACTCATTTCTTCGGGTCTTTTCCCATCGGCTGAGGTGCCTGCCCTGAGCCTCCCCATATTTTCCATGTCTCTAGAAATATCATTACTCATCCCGCCTGGAACTGAGAGGAATAGGTCGCGGAGGAGAGATGCAGGATCCTGGCCAGGGCCATTCAGTGAACCACGGGTTTTGGAACGTGCGGCATCGATTTGGCGATTAAGATCTGTCACAGATGCCTTTTTGAAGATGAAATACTCGGATTAGAACTCCTGAACAAGACTAGACAGACACTAACTTGACTCTTAATTTGTCGTAAGAGCTCAGCTATACAAGATAGATAATGGTTGAACTCACCAAGTGATCGGTCGCCTCTGATCTTTGGCATTACACATTCTGATTCTGATGTAATATGCAAAAATACATACCTCCAAGGAGCGAATGAAAGAAATCATTTGATCCGAAGGTTCCTGGATCATATTCAACGCAGTCAATCCCTGCAAAGGTAAAGATATATACCAGTTACAATGGGTGATACCCATTTACCGCTAGGTGCCTGCACTTTGACATGATCGCCGACGTGGACAAAAACGTCATTATAACCTGTGGAAATGAGGACTAATTCGCAGAAATTGGAGTGAGCAGGAAAGTCTTCAAGAGTGTGCATCTAATCGAAATCAATGATATATACACCCTTATGATACTGTGATACTGGTAAACATACTGCTTGACCCAGAAGCCTGAAAGCTTCGTATTCGTCCTGCTTCTTGCCTTGAACGCGGTGTTGACGACCCAAATGAATGCATCTTTCGAGGGTCCGTCTGACAAGAGCTTTTGAGGTATCCCATGGACCGTCCTCTGAGAGATGTGAGATGAAGACTTGTTGCTCCCTGAGCTATACTCACCATTGGCAATATAATTTTTCATCCCGGTGCGAGGGTCAATCTCAAGCTCGCGTGGCTAGAAAAGGTAAGAAGAGTCTTAGCGAGAATCACCTCGACGTACATCGACCGGACCACGAAGATCTGGATGGTATTTCCTGGCATCTTCGCCGTCGCCATAGCCTTTGGGATTGTCGATATGTTCTGTCTGTGATAAATCAGCTATGAGAATCAGTTTAGGTAGTGGAGCTCACAGGGAGGTAACAAGCCAACCGCTGAGGGGTAACCTCAAATTCGTGGGTAGCATAACCGTGAGCCTAACAGTGTGATGAGTTAGATTAGTCAAGGGATACTTTGGAGACGCACAAGGAAGCCAAGGACCATACAAAGATTGACGATAGTCTGCTGTGGGGGTCAATTGACACGGACAACAAGGAACCGATGACAGACCTGGAGCTGGAGTTTCTTGAGCAGAGCGATGTCGACAGCCTAAGCAACACCATCAGGGATGAGTGGCATAAATGTTGGCTGATTACACACCTGGCTATAATCACGAAGCCAATTTCTGTAGGAAGATCAGTAGGATGATAAGATAGAACGAGACCAAACACACCCAAAATAGACACGCTTAACATCGAGCCCAGAAAATTTTGTGCCTTTGCTCAGCATTGCGGTCAGCAGAAAAGAGTTTCCATTGCGCTTGAGCAGTTCACTCAAAACATCCTCCTGTTAAGAACTCAATAAAATGCTGTAAGAAATGTTTGTAAGCGTACAATGTCACCGTGCCGAAAGGCCTTTCCCTCTATGTAGGAGAAACTGGAGAACAGTCAAAGATGACAACGAGGTAATGGAGGGCACGTACGAGGGAATGTTGCCTGCACCAAAGGCATAGACACCATTGTGGGAGAGACAAAAGGCGAAGACGACGAGCAGGAAAAGAAGGTGGGTGGAAGAGGGCATGGCGTTCGGCAGATGCCGGTCTTGCGTAACATAGATTTTTTTTGTGGGTTCTGTTCTCTCCACGCCTTTGCTGCCCGTTCTTTTATTTTCCATTTAATTGTTCCCAACATGTCTTCGTCGACCGTCTCGTCCACCATCCATCAAAATGTCGTGCCCTCGGAGGTTGGCTGGCAGTTTGTGCCCCAGTATTACACCTTTGTCAACAAGCAGCCCAACCGCCTTCACTGCTTCTACACAAAATCCTCCACCTTTGTGCATGGCACCGAGGGCGAGGAGTGCAAGCCTTGCTATGGCCAACACGTACGTTGTATTCCCTTTTTCTCTCTCTTTGCTATCCGCCCAGCCTCGTGTTTTGCTCAGCGCTATCCGCAGTCTGCTGACCAATCATCGTCCTCCAGGAAATTCATGAAAAAATCACCTCTATTGGTTTTCAAGACTGCAAGGTTTTCATTCATTCCGTAGATGCACAGGCCTCTGCAAACGGTGGCATCATCATCCAGGTCATTGGTGAGATGTCAAATCGCGGCGAGCCGTGGCGCAAGTTTGTCCAGACTTTTTTCCTCGCCGAGCAGCCCAACGGTTACTTTGTTCTCAACGACATCTTCCGTTTTCTCAAAGAGGAATCTGTTGAGGCTGACGATGCCAATGCCTTTCCGGAGCCTGCCGTCTCCGTCCCCGAGTCTGAGCCTGCTCCTGTCCCTGAGCCTCCCCAAACAGTGACTCCGGCACGTGAGCCCACTCCTCCCCCTGCCATCCCCCCCGTCGTCCCTCCCGCTACCGTTCCTTCTCCAGTTCCCTCTTTCACACCACCCGTCGAAGAGCCTCTTACCAATGATGTTCCCGAGCCTCCCTCTCCCCCTCCAGCCCCTGCTCCCCAGCCCACTCTCCCCGTTCAACCCAATGGCCACACCCCCGCCCCAGAGCCGGACAAGTCTGCTCCTCCAACCGTTGCTGAAAAATCGCCAGTTTCTCCACCAGCTCCTCTACCCGCCCCTACTACTGCACCTGCTGCACCTGCTCCTGCCGCACCCGCTACTGCTGCACCTCTTGCTCAACCCGCCCCCACGGCACCTCGATCCTGGGCTTCTCTTGCTGCTTCGAACCCCAAAAAATGGGGTTCCGCTGTTGCACAGGAATCGCGGGGTCTCACTGAGACACCAGTTAGTCCAGCTCCAAGCAGCGGCTCTAAAACACCTACCACCGCTGCCCCACCCGCCCCTCGTGGTTCTTCTAACAGGCATGAGCCCATAACCACCCCCGCTATCTTCATCAAGGTAAGGAACTGTTTCCTCATCCTGACTACTCACAATTAACTTTTCGCTTAGGGCGTCACCGATCCCCTCACAGTTCCATCGCTTCGCACTGCACTCTCACAATTTGGTCAAGTTCAGCACGTTGAAGTGATTACCAGCAGGGGATGCGCCTTTGCCGAATTTGCCTCCATCGATAGTGCACGCCAAGCTATCACAGCCAGTCACAGCTCTCAGGGTAGTGGCATATTGGTCGAAGTTGGTCAAGGCCCTCCTATCAAAGTTTTCATCGAAGCGAGAAAAGAACGTAGTGAAAGGCCTCCTCCTCGTCCTAGGGGGGGTGCACCTGTGAATGGCGGTGCACCTGTGAATGGCGGTGAAGGTGGTGGACGTGGTAGACATCAAGGTGGTGGTGGTGCTTATCGTGGTGGAATGCGCAGGGGTGCTCCTCCTGCTGGCAAGTAGAAATGAGATGACTCTGGCCAATTACTCGCTCGTTGTATGAGTGAGGGGCTTTCAGGGTTATGTGGGGGTTATTGTTGGTGGCTTCTAGTTGGGCAGATGGGATGGGAATGCAAGTTGGTGGACTTGGTCTCTTCATCATTCATTATTTTTTTTCCTTCCATCTCTTTCGGTAGAGCTTGTTGAAATCAGTCAGTCATTACTGGATGGGGCTTGCAGCGTTGAAGGTACGGAGGCGGTTGTCAGTGGTAGGGGTATGTGATGGTTATATGGTTAGTGAACGTGGAAGGGAGCGATCTCTCTCATGTGGGATGCCGAAAATTGTAACACTTTCATCTTTTATCTTATTTTCTTTCGAGTGCGTTTGTATGTCCTCATATGTTTTATTGCCTCTTTCTTCTCACTTTGGGCTGCAAAACGTTTCTCTCTCCTTCTCCCATGTTGTTTTTCAGCTGTTGTTGCTTGGTTTCTCTTAATTAGTCTCCTTTTTCCAAGTCCTTGTTTTGCAACAGTTGACTTCAACATATATGTGTCGTGTAGAGAGTTTTTGTATCTGTTTCTTTTTTTTTTTTCATTGATCATGACTTGTTTTGTCTCGTCTTTCTGTTATGCAATTCTCCTTTTCTTTGTCTTCATCCTTCCAATTCAATACTTATGCTCTTCCCATGCCTCCTTCATTACTATGTTATCTGCTGCTGTCAATCACATTTTATTCAGTCACCTTGCAAGGTCCCCCTCTCCCCAAACCAAGAGACCGAGATTGAAGATTGAGACAAATCATATTTCCAATACCTGATATCCCAATAGCTTTGTTCAAGTCATGATAAATTTCATGTACGCTCCGTTTAACAACCATGTACAATAAATAAGAGAGAGGAAGAGAGAGAGAGAGAAAATGTATACTATTTAGGCAGAGACAGCCCTTCGCCTCTTTAGGACTCGATCAGAAAGGGACGAAGAACAAATTGTCCATAAGATCCATGACAACGAATAGGGGACTGCGATGTACAAAAGCAAAACACAAGTTCAGTTTGAGGTTATGGATACATGAAGAACGTTCTTGCGGGTTGCGTGGTAGTTGAACTCATAGGCTGGACTCGAATGAGATAATTTCCTCGTAGAGAAGCTCTTTCAGTTGTTCACGACTGATATCGTCCTTGTGTACTATTTATTATAATAGCAATGTGGGAGTAGTTTCGTGAGCTATCACGAATGGAGATGAATAAACGGTAAACAAACGTACAGTCAAAATCGAAGAATTCGGGATCGAGAGGCGGTGCGACTGGTTCATCCTCAGGATCGTGCTATGTAAGCTACATAAGAAACGGACGTTGGAATGTAAGACCAATGAACAATGAACGTACATAAGCTTCCAGATAGGGATGAGCCAGCGCCTCCTCCACCGTGATTCGCTTTTTCGGATCGAAAGTCTACAATAACGATCACGCACGTCAGTTTATGGATAACTTTCAAGGAACAACCACAGCGGTCAATCAAAGTCAAAGACAAAAATCACTCACCAAAGTTTTAGTCAAAAAGTCCACAGCTAATGGGCTTGCTTTAGGGAATATCTGTGCAAATGACTTCTTCTTGCGGAATGGAAGGGCACGGATATAATCACGCGAACGGCGTGTCGAAATAGCATAGAATTCATCCAACGTTGGCGTACCCAGAACATCCAAAATCAGCGTCAATTGATGGTGATAATCGCGTCCTGGGAAAAGCGGCTTGCTGGACAGCATTTCCGCAAGGATACAGCCGACGGACCACACATCAATGGCCTAAGAGGAAGCATAATTATGTATCGGGTGAGTTTTCATGACAAGAACTAACGAGGACAAAGTAACCTTGGTATACTGTTTAAATGTGAGCATGATTTCAGGTGCTCGGTACCACCGGGTAGCAACGTATTCAGTCATAAAACCAGTCTCCGTTCCAGATGGTTCAGCAGTTTTGACAGACCTCGCGAGACCAAAATCGCAGACTTTGAGATCACAGTTGGCATTCAGAAGCAAATTCGAGGGTTTAAGATCACGATGAATGACGTCGGCAGAGTGCAGCGCTTTGAGCGCCCGAAGTGTCTGATATATGAAGTATTGGGCATGGTCATCGGACAAGTCCTGTGTTCGAATGACTCGGTGCATGTCAGTTTCCATAAGCTCCTGTATAACTACAGAAGTATGTCTATCAAAGTTATGAAAGGTGCTCGAAGAAAATGGAAGCTTACGATAAACTTCGGTAAAAGCCTCTAATGATGGCGGCTTGACGATATCGAGGATGGATATAATCTTAGCCAACAAAAAATGAGATGAAACTAAAGAATTGCGGATTTCGATTTACGTTTTCACTGACACCCGACTCGCTCAAAAATTTCAAAAGTTTGAGCTCCCGTAGCGTCCGGAGACAGAACATAGAGTGTTCGAATGGCGTGATCTTTTTGATGGCGACTTTTCGACCGCTTGGCTGATGGACAGCGGAACAGACGATACCGTATGCCCCTTCACCAATGACAGTAGAGACCTTGTATTGAGTTCCTGGGATAGAGGTGAATGAGAGACCCAGGCCTAGCGGCAACACGATAGTACACACCGACATTGAACCGAACCTTACGAGGTTGGGCAGCGGAGGCTGCATGACTATGGCCTTTGCTTGGCTGTCGCTGTTGCGGCTGGTGCTGCTGAGCTACGGCAACGGATGAGTCGGGCATTGTAAGAGGCGATGGTGGTGGTGTAGGGTGAAAGGAGGATGATGGCTCAAAGGAAGAAATACCGGCACGGACAAGGACAATAAGGGCGATCACAATATTCGCTTTGCCATATTCGGAACGTTATCACTTCCTCTTTCTTGTCTATGTTCTCCATTTTCCAATCATATTGCCTAAGCATTTCTATGGCGACCTGTTCTTGTTCTGGTCGTCACGACACCCTCTCTCTCTCACACAAATCCCCATGTTTCGGTCAGATTCCCTCTCAACCTGGGGTGATCCGAGCCTGTACCCTTCAACAGGTTTTCCCACGAGAAGCAGCTCAAAGATATAATCACCGACAATGTACATTCAAATCCATCAGACATCACGCTTCAGGTCTGAAACCTCCCTGCCACTCTCATCTGCCAACTTGAACATGCTGTAGTCTAGCAGCATCGTCATTTGATCCGTGATGCAACTATTCTCTACATACACGTTAACCACCGAGTCATTATACAAGAGTGTGAATCGTGTCGTATTGTTATGCCAACAGAAAACGGTCTGCATGCTGCAGGACATAGCAAGGATTTACTTTTGAAAAATAATCATAAAAGAGTTCATGCACGAAAAAACCCAAACGCATCCCGCGAGCCTCGATAAGCATCACCAAATACAAATGCACACGCGTTTGCAATAGTCTCCTTCCAGCCAACATATGGCTACTGACTAATGAGTGGAAATGTTCATTTGGATTCTGCGTCTCTAACTTCAAAAGACACCAAGATAGCAATATCATCTACAAGACCCCTGAGAAGACTCCTGAGCCAGTGACACCTGAGGTGAGCCTGCTCGTGATAGTACAATCTAGTCACTCATAGTCCTTATGTAGACATTCATCTTACTACTAAGGATCAGTAGAGATTAGCAATTGTGCTGGAAGCACGCGTCAAAACCTCATGTCAAAAGCGACACAGCTGTATCAGTTCAAAATCTTGGCCCAGTAAATATTCCCAATCTTCCGTGGACCTCAATCTCCAAGAGAACACATAGTTGACCAAGAGACATCATTGCCTTGAAGGATGCTGATGCAATAATTAGCAGAGTTGCTCTTGTCAAGTCGCGACAGAGATCAACGTTTGTGGTAGCCGGTCCTTCCGCGTCATTGGATGAAGCTGTTTTATCATCGAGATTGATGGAGCCATTCGTTGACGATTTGGATTGTCTCTTGCCACACAAACGCGTTGTTCGCCTCGTTGAACGCCGTCTTTGCGTTGACCCAGTGTCTTTTTCATTCGGCGCCTTCTAGACCGACCATGTTGAGACAATATATTGGGAGCTTCGTACCGGGGAGGGGTGAGGCATTTCATATCGCAGGCCACACACCGCTTCCACACCCTTCAGATCGGTAAACTTGTCGAAACACATGATGTTGATCGCATCCGCATCCGCAAGCCAGTAGGTCTGAACGGCGTCCCAAAATGTTGTTGAAGCGAGGCACGAACTTTGATATTTCTTGTACATCAACATCGTGTGGTTGTCAGTAAGGTGAACGAACCCATAAGAAAGGAATATGTACATACACAAGAATCGAGCAACATCAAACCGATTTGTCCTTTGAATGGATAGAACGGTCCGAATACGAAAGACAAAGCTCGGAAGGGATGCAAGAGGATCAAGGCACAACCTGGTATACATGACCTGCCAACAACAAAAAAAGCACAGAACGGAGAATGGTAAGGACATACGGGAGATGGTATGCCCCTTTCTCAAAAGCAATTGGAGAGTACGTGGCTATCTCCAACAGCTGAAAAATGGATAAAGGTCCTGGAAGAACAGTCAGAGTTATTGTGTGTGTGTTTTTTCTTCGGCGTTTGCATTAGGGTTGTCGGAAATGCCACACTCTATCACCAGTTAGGCCATTTATTTGCCGATACGGCAAGCCAATGCGCTCTGGCGGAGGGCATCCTCTGAAGGATCTATTAATGATTGTATTGAAATTTCTCAAATGATGATCAAGTCATGAGTCCCTAATTCTTCTGGTAGGCTAGTGACCAGCGCCAACACAACCGATTAGGAAGTTCACCGCCAGGTCTGCCACCAGAAACTTAGAACAGAAAGTTGATGGTGCCACTTGTAAGTATTAGTGACACCAGACTATGGGTCTGTGTATGACGCGATGACCTCAAACAAGCTCAGTTGATGCTTAGGAGAAGAGTAAGAGAAGAGTGATGGTAGCTGACAATGTGAATGACAGTTATAATCAATTTTAGGTGTTGTCTGTTGGGAAGTTAAAAGATAGATTCCCCAGTTCTGGATTGTTTTTGACTATGCTAAAAAAATCTCATATCCGTTTTCTCAATGATACAAGGGCAAGTTATTTTTTGGCGATGTTCAAGGAGGACAAAAATCACGTTTTAAATCACCATTGAAAAGGCTCGTTGATGGGGTGGGAATCGCTTCACCCCCAATGAGCCTTTTTCAATAAATTCTGATAATCAGCAAATGATTATTTATTGTTTGTTGCCAGAGCCACTGTAGTCTGTACGCCAACGAAAATTATTATTGTTATCCTGAAACAGCCAGCAGCCATAAGCTCAAAAAAACTCCCAGCATGATTTGGTAGGAGTCATGACCTATCGTTACAAGTAGAGTCTCATGTTGTTTGTTCTGGACTAGTATAGTCTATGTGTCAGAGATGTGTTACTCTAATCTCAACGATATGAAAAGTTGTCTATCAAAATGCAACTAAGGGTGTACAGCATGGTTTTTTCTTTTTCAGTCAGAACAATGAATGCAAAAAAAGTATGCATCTAAAGTATACAACTGAAAACTAGTCAAAGAATCTTGGGCCACTGAACTCAAAATTGGGAGGAACCCTACAAAAATGACCATCAAACAGTGCGGTAGATCCTTGCACAGAGGATCAATCTGTGGCTGTGCGATCAGTGTGACGTGTCTCTGTTCTAGGTTACACGAGCTTTCCTGACCAAAAACCTTCCTCCTTCTTGTGGCCTGCTATCGACAAGGGTGAGTGTTATTTCTTGTCTTTACTCTGGGACACACAAGCTTATTTTGAATGTTACTGTGAAAACACTACTGTTCCTTCTTCCTGTAGGATTCCATGGAGCAACAACAAAAAGCACCGTCAGAGATTAAGAACGTTGCCCAATTTCTCCGTAGCAGTAGCTCATGCTTGAAAGTGCGCGTAGGCGCGCTCAACGGCAAACGCTTGGACTATTTCAAAGGCGCGAAGGATCCATATTTCTGATAAGTAAGACATACTGAGATAATATATTTCTGAACGCAGGCAAATCAGCAGTCAAAGCACTTCTATCTCCCTCTTATGCCAAACTGAAAAATGTGCCAAAAGTGACCTCAGAAACAGAGGCACTTGCCATACTTTCCGCCGCAAACGTCTTCGCCTTCTACCTCCGTGTCCAACGTGGCGGCCCCACTGGTTCTTCATCGTCTTCTCCTAAAGCTCTTCAAATTATCCAAGAGCAAACATTTCGTCCAGAGGACTACTATGCCTGGTTTTATGAGGGCTCGCAATGGACTACGTATGCTGGCGGCATCCTGATGGTTGCAGTCATACTCGCTGGTGTCATGTTCCCTCTGTGGCCACCAATTCTGCGTTTGGGTGCCTGGTATATCAGTATGGGGATGCTAGGACTTATCGGCCTATTCTTCGCAATCGCTGTTGTGCGGTTGATTTTCTACATCATCACTGTCATCGTTGCCAGTCCTGGTATATGGATATTCCCCCAATTGTTCGCTGATGTTGGGTTTGTGAGTTCTCTTTCCTTTCTCATTTTATGATTTTGCCCAACTCGTTCCTGGCAGGTCGATTCGTTTATTCCTTCATGGGAATGGGACATCCCTAAGAAAAAGTCCAAGAAGAAGAAGAACGAGAAGGGAGAGAAGGAGAAGGGCAAGAAAAACGGCACGATTACAACAGAGGAAGTTGCCGACAGCTCTGAAGCCTCGCAGCAGCCTGTTCGCGGGGCAAGGATTGAGGAGGTTCCCGACGAAGACGCATGAGCTCGTTGCTTTAGATTGATCTTGTTTACTTTTATCCCTAGTTATCGTCGATCATTTTTACCCAGAGGCAATAGAAGGGTGAAATTAGCAAGAAAGAGCTTGCCGGTGTCCAGCTCTCTTCCTGCAATGTATCAGCCATCCCTTTTGTCAGTTCCTTACCAATACGCTAGTCCCAAGTCCATTATTCTATGTAGTTTACAGTCGTTTCTGCCTCATGAGTGGTCTGGATAAGATTGATCTAAGGGTAAAGGCTATGATTATTGAGAACGCACAATTAGAACAACCATTCAAAAGATTCTCCGTTGATTTTCAGGGACACCATAAACAGCTATCCCATTGTTTTGGGTAATCTGTCTGTAGAATATGTTTGGACATCTCTGAAATAATGTACCAGATGTAATTATTGTGATGGAGTCAGAATCACAGGAGTCATGTCAGTTATGTATTTGTAAAAAAAAATACATAAAGCCATGTAAAATGAGTACACGATAATCAGGGCTCGATTGCAGTCCCTGCCACGGCACACATTTCTGATGTCAAGCCACTGTTTGAATTGGGATGTTAAGTCGTCTTGTCACACAGCTAGTGCTATAACTATGCACTTTGAAGTTGCACTTTGACACAAGAATTGTTACAAGACGAACCAGAAGAAGAGTAGGAACGACGATTTAAATGAGATTTGTGGTTATGCTCGAGAAGTAGCCAATCGACAAATGAAGATGCCGAGAGACCATGGAGGTATAGCTCTGTCTATGACGGGATGACCTCAAACAAGCTCCGTCGGAGAAGAGTGATAGCAGTGTGAAGAAAATTACAATTATGGTCAATTTTGTGTGTTGTGTGATCAAAAGTTGATAAATTTTCAGTCGGCGAGATGGGTGAGTTGTTGGAGCATGAGACTTGAACGCAGAAAGTTACACGACAGATGCGGCCAGGTCGGACGTTCGAACCTCATCTTAACCACTAAATGTTGCGTTGTCTAGAGGCACTAATTCCACACAAAATGTGTGAAGAATAAAACAAAAATAAATTCAGCAGCTCTGGAAAAAAATTCCATAGCTCTGAATTGTTTTTGCTCATCCTAAAAAGTCTCATATCTATATTGTCTATCAATGATATGTTATTTTTTTGGCAATGTTCAAAAAGCATAATCACAAATCTCATTCAAATCATCGTTCCTGCTCTTCTTCTAGTTTGTCTCTCAACAATTCTTGTGTCAAAACGCATAGCTAACACTGGCAGAGCGTTACTGTGTGACAAGACAACCTGACATCCCAACTCACAACTATAATGTCATCTATTTGTCAAGTCTGTCACATGTCACACTTGAGTTTTTTTTAAAATCATAAATTTATAAATTTAGAACGCGGTGCTCGATCGCAGTCCGCGGTAAAGTACCTAGTACCCTACAATACACAGCCCAAACTTCAAAGAGAAACCTA
>Ga0153946_1000191_pt1 | contig 25028 bp, 20 predicted proteins | sample TSNJ030MetaG_FD_104751 | JGI IMG/M metagenome (GOLD analysis project Ga0153946, IMG submission 104751) | Attine ant fungus gardens microbial communities from New Jersey, USA - TSNJ030 MetaG | ecosystem: Host-associated > Fungi > Mycelium > Unclassified | place: USA: New Jersey, Wharton State... | reverse complement strand
TTTTGAAGAATGGTCGCTATAAAAGTTGAAATTCGAAATGGCTTCTCATTCATGAGATCCCAGGTTCTGCTTTGATAGTTTTTTCGCCACTCTTTCGAAAGTTTCGAGTCCGTTTATGCCCCCCATGGCTTTGACCTCTCTTTCTCTCTTGACATAACACTCTCGACTGCCGTGTCAAAAAATCCTTGTCTGATAATGTAGATGGGGGCCAATACCCAATACCTGAAGATTTTTTTTACTTAGGTTTCATCTCATTGGGCTCGATCACAGGTTGCAGTAGTGTACAGAATAGACTATACAAAGTCCCTATATACACAAAAGTCAGATTACTCGCAACTAGTTATCCAAACCATTTGAAGAAAGGGAAGAAAAGAGAGAAGAAAATGAAAAGGAGGAAAGGAAGATGACGGCTAACCAAGCCAACGCTGAAGGATTGTCGGACAGAAAAAAAGACAGAATTATTTAATTGTTGTTCAGTCTGAATGAAACTAGCTGTAGCCTATTTATGATGTAAACTCTAGTTCGTTGTGATGACCAAGGTGAGCTCAATTCTGATCCTTCAGATTCTAATAACCTACCTAAGGTGGCTAGACCTAACACTCAAAACCTCAATGCTCCCTTGATGAGCTAACATTACGTTCAGATCTTCTCTAGAAATGGACCTCTTTCAGATTATACAAAGACTTCAGTACTAGAACTGATTTAGTATGTCGAGGCGTACTTGTGATGGATAATATTCCCAAAATAGAACGTCAACACATGCATCATTTATCTCCCGCTTCAAGCCTTAGGTTTATTCTAGAGCCAGCGAGTATGGGCATTTTGACAGAGGGATGATTTACAGAAATGAGAGGTATATGTACTTCTAGTCCACTGGATACGAGGTGCCAAATATAGAGAAATTGACAAGAAAGAATTCAGAAAGACGTAAATAATTTCTTGCTCTGTTGATTATCTGCGGCCTTTTGGAGGGACTAGGAGATCGTGAGCTTCACAGTTCAAAGAATTCTAGCTTGCCCGCTAATTATTGTTTACCTGGTTAGATAAGCGAGAATCTGAGCACGTGAAGCGGCAAGTGCGGAGCACTGATACACTGATACTTGCATGGTCTCTGGCCATAGCTCATGCACAATCACGCGCTGAGTAACTGGGATAGAAGCCAGCCTAAGGAAAGCTTATCTGCGGAAGCTGAAAAGGTCAAAGATAGACGATTGAACATACTTTCTGATCACCACGAGGGATTGGTATCCCCAAATTCTGCATCTATCAACAAAGGAAGGCTATCGATGGACACAACTACAACGGAACTATCTGGAAATCTTTTTGTTAACAGTTCATTGGGATCGGGAAGCGTGAATAGTCAGAGACCGTCGATGGTGTGTCTCATCGCGTCTGGTGGCTCTCATTAAACCTAATTATTGGCAAGGCAAATGAATATTCGAAACCAGACCATGTCTCCATCCAGAGAGATGAACAAGTCAGTATTCACGCGTTTGTATTGGGTGAACCCAATTTGAATGTAATTCAGACTCCAAGCTTGAAACCAATCGCGCCGCTTCCTTCCCGAACATTGTCAGCTGGTTATACTCAGGTCCAGGTGGGGATATGATTTTTCTTACGTGTTCTATTTTCTGCGCGTTGTCTGGGCTGTTCACAAATAATCTCCAGGTCAAATCATCTTGCTCACAGAAAGGCACGACGGAAGCTATTACACGTTCTGCACGGATCGCCACTTCCACGCAGACTCCTTGGATTATTGCACGTAAAGTTCAAATCTTCCATCAGAGTGCCAACTCCATTTTAAAACGTGCAGACCATTCACAGGTCTTCATCTATCGTTATGTCCTCGTACCTTTATTCCTAATCCCTCTGTTGTCTGTTTGGATAGGATATACCTTCAAGACTATCCCATCCAAATAATGAAATACCACATCTCACCTTTTCGGACGTCAACAAGCCTGTACGTTCAAAGCAGTTTGTTGAGCGCCGGCAATATTTAGTGAAAGTTTCCAGGACAGGAAATCTACATCTGCTACGAAACTCGCCTGGAATCCTTCCCCAACGCACAAAATTCATCGACACACAAAATTCCAAGTACGCCCATCTTTGCAGACAATGCATCTTCGTGTTTTAATCATCAGTCGTCTCCATTTCAGGAACCAAGACCGCCGTTTGTATCAATTGCGACCACAAAAGTGGTGCAGAACCAGGTTCGCGCCCAAAGTCTTCGCTCCGTTCAGAAATATATAGCTTTCATCTTCTAGGCGTTGCATGCACAAAACCCGCGCGGACCGAGTCTCTCCCGCACCAAACCCATCAAACGACCTATCACCCCAACAAATCATCAACGACTCTCCCCCCACCTCTTTGCGTCTGATTCATCTACTCCATTGATCGAAAATGAATCCAACTTGGTGAAGATCTACACCTGTTTCTCGTTATTTGAGATTACGATCTAAAATTGCTCAAAGACCATCTTGGCTTCGGTAGTGCCATCTTATCCTGACCCTTCAGCCTCAATCCCGGCTCACCACAGGGGAGGTCAATCAACTTTAAGTACCAATCCAGATAGCGAAAGTGTTGATGTTTCTAATTTCGAAGTACATTTGCCATTCTTTTCTGGGATGTCCCTTGATAACAGCTTTCGTGCAGATGCCTAAACCTGCTCAAAACTTGCCACGATCTCAACCCCATTCTATATCTCCCCCAACTTTGTTTAGGAGTTCCCAAATATCATCCCCACAACAGCTCAACGATGAACTCGACTTGCTTTCCAATCTTGTTGCGTCTACACCCAAAATTTCTCCTCAAACTCGTCAAGAAGTATCTCAGACATTACAATTCGTTTGCGTAGAAATTCCTCCTTTGTCTCCGGGGAAGAACATGACGAATTATCGCTCTTTGAAGGAGCTTAAGTATGTCCGTGGTGTAACGCACACTCGACATCTCGAGCCCACAGTTTCTGATGCCAATCATGAGATTGCCAAGCCAGAGCAAGAGAGACACCGTCGAGAGAAGAAGGGAGAGAGAAAATGGGTGAGGAAAAAGAAATTTTCTGAGACCAATCTGGACCCGACCGTTTCAGCACCGACGCTCCATGGATCACAAAGCCAGCAAGAAGAAAAGCTCGTTTTGTATGACCCTTCAACCCATCAACTCAATGGAAGCTCATCCACGAATATTAACCCCATTGTCACAAACGTGTCGGAGAAAGAGGGTCAGCTGGATTTATTGCCCGTCCCAGCTTCTTGCGAACCTGCTCTCTCGCTGTTTACATCTTCATCTCATCCCGATGAACGAGGCAAATCAGCGTCTGAGCCTTATCCTTTCCCAGTGCCAGAATACGAAGTCAACAATAATGAAGTCTCTTATATGGTTTCTGATCCTCCTGCTATTCAGGATATCGAATTACAAAACTTGGAGCATGTTCCTGCTGCTATCGTCTACTTCAATACTCGTTTTTCTCAGAACATAGTCGATGCAAGCAAATGGATTCTGTTGGGAACGAGAGCTCGTCGGAACTGTGTCAAGTCTCACTGGTCTTTCCTGGAGTACAAGAACGAAGAGCAAAAGGAAACAGAGGACGACTTGAGTGCTGGAGCTCCTTTATCGTGGAGAGGCTGTACATCCTCTGATGAACCATCATCTTCCAGTCGCCGGAAAAAACAGGCAGGAATAAGTATAACCGAAAAGCTGTCTGGAAAAGTCGGTTTAGGTCGTGCTGCTTCTTCCCCAACCTCGACGTCTATTCCTAAGCTGGATTTGGCGGAAGTATACAAGTCTCAGAATTCAGCGAGTTCGCAGAAGGGGCAACGTCGAAGGGGCAGGGGCGTGAAATTACAAAGAGAGGATATTATTAACTCGCTAAACACTGTGGCTGATAACTCTACTTCATCGGAGGAGACGCAAGTTCAGCCGACAATCGTTGCTATTCAACAAGATACATCGGTTCGCCTATCTGAAAAGGCGCGCGGCAAGCAGAAGGCTGTTGACCCAGATTTTCTTGATGACACTATGCCATACTTGCCAACTGCTCCGACAGATACTCCCCCAAGTTCGTATCCGACTTTCGACCCTCATGATGCCTTTGACAGGAATATGGGAGATTATGTTGCTTTTAGTTTATCTCTGGACAAATCATCGGATCACGGTAGCGACAATAATATGACTGGCTCCACATTTCCTCTTGCTGCTGTATCTACATCTCATTCCCCAACAATCGTGCCGCAGTATCACAAGAATCCATTCCGCTCGCAATCTAATCTGGAGGATATCTTTCTTGCTCCTCAGGCTCTTGGCTCACCTGAATCAAGCAGCCTCAATTCTACCGGGAATGGGAACTACTTGCAGCTCAATGATCCTTGTAGAATAGCATGTTTGGAGGGGGGGAATAATTTGGATGAACTGACCACGATTAATCCGGCATTCTTGGGAGGTGGTCCCGAGGTTTATGATGGCGATTCACAGGACTCCAGTATGGACTTAGCATTGGATAGAATAAGTGCGACAGAGATCACGTCGGGTCACTTAGATACCACCGTCTCAAGTGACACTCAGCTGGATTTGACGAAGGGCCAGTCCACCACTGATTCATCCTTTTCTACCGTCAGCAGTTCTTCGTCTCCACAATCATCGTCATCCTGGTCGTCTCAAACTCGAAATTATGCAGTTAAATCATCACGAAGGCCAGTTAATGCAAAAACTTTAGTACCTAATAAAGACCAGGGTGAGGAAGATAGAGAAGTCCCGAGAGGCTTGGTGAACTGTTTGGAAGAAAGCGCTAGCTCATTCTTGTCAAAAGATATGCCTCCTACGAAGCTACTACATCAAACACTCGCAACTCAAATAAAACAACCCCTCAAAATCACTCTCAAGCATTCTGAGTCTATGTTTCCTCATACGAGACAAAAAGCTCGCGGCCGTCCTAGACAAGATTTTCCAATGGGCAAGGAAGAAGCTTACTGCCACCAATGTCGAAGGAAAACACGTTATCTTAAGATGAACTGTCCGTGCAGCAAAAAATATTGTAGCCGTTGCATGGCTCTTCGGTAAGTGCTTTGAGAGCCATTCTGTTTATCCGTATTCGAATGGCTCGATAGATATCCAGAACGCCCATTTTGTTTAGAGCTGGATGATTTGGATTGTCCGAGCTGTCGCAACGAATGCAACTGTGATATATGCACTCGGAAGCGTGGAGAAGATTACATTAGTTTCAGGGTGTCCTCTGCACAGACGGCCCCTAACTTTCCCCCTAAGCATACCATTCTGGATGGAGATCGAGCACCGCCCGCACCTGTGGTGGATTCAGCAGTGCTTTTTGATGACACCAGAGCTATCAAAGGTATTTGCATGCTTGGAGGGAGCATTTCCGATTTTGTGACGACGGAACTAACAACTAGCTCTGTTAATCCAGGGGATAATCAGGGACATGCTGTGTCTCGCAGTTCAAGGCACATTGATGTAGACGAAATTCCTATCCCAAGAACATTCATCGGTGCATGTCAGCCTTCTTGGCGACTGGGAAAAACTCCGATTATTAAGGAGTTAGGAGGACGAAGAAGCAATCGGATTCGAGGACATGAAGCTTCTACCGTAACTCGCTGGTTTATTGGAAAAGAGCGTCTACTTCACCTACCTGTGATCGCGTTTGCAAGGAACTTGCACACACCTAGTCCTTTGGCCGATTTGTCATCGCTTTCGGGCAACTTTGATGTCGAGGCAGGCCTTAAATCTAACGACCTTCCTGCCAGTAAGCCTACTCTCTGAAGTGCTTTCGGAGATCTCTAACACGTGTCGCTCGGTTTCAGACGATACCGCGTCTCACCTTTTCAAATCCAGCATCGACGTCGCTGACACCATCAGAAACTTTGACCCAACCGCTATTAAAACAAAGGATACTATTCGTGCTCTCACAACTGCGCTAGAAGCCTGCGGTATGATAGCGAAGATTGAAGATACTTATATAGATTCTTACCCATGATTGACCTGATGATCCTATGTTATTCAAATCACAGTCACTAAGAGTATATCTATCCTTTATTACATATTTTGGCATACGAAATCTAGACGACATCCTTCTCCCTTCAAGCATCATCAGCAAGGTTGCGCAGAACGACAACAGCAGTCATAATAAAGATGGTCTGTCTGACCTGGCCTCCAGGCCAGTATACTGGGCAGGAACGAGAGTCAAGCCTCACTCGATGCCATGCCAAGCGGTGAGTCCGTCACTAGAAAATGTGCCCGGAAAAGAGGGACGCTCAATCGTCAAATGCAAGGCTAGATGGCTCCTCTCGGAGGATCTCAGCCTCTGTCATCTCCAAGAGCGGATCTTCGGTGAACTCGTCATCGCTCCGGGCGAAAAGAAAGTGAAGTCAGGTCGAACACATCCAAACTGAGGGCTGTAACAAGGAAACTGGCCCCTGGCAGTATCCCTTCAACTAAGCATGACTGCTTCCCAAGCGAGTCCCAGAGAGACCATGCTGGAAGGTGGAATGATTAAGTGGCAGGCGTTGAGTCTTCTATGCACCTCATGACGCCAATCATGGGCTAGATGAGGCGGTGGCCTGAATCAACACCAACGAGACACACAGAGATGTGGAGATGGAAGACGTGACTCAAGATAACGAGAGCTCTGGGATGGTGCTCACCTGGCCACATCCCCACCAGAAGATTTCAAAAAAAAGCAAAAGTGCTGTCACTATCGATACTCCACATTGCAAAACTCATACGAAAACAGTCGGTGGTAAGTCACAAGTTCAACGGACTACCCTCTATCATGGGGATCGGGTCTATCATTGTTGGTGCAGGTAGTTTCTGAATCGGGTTGAGATAGATACAAGGCATCTCAAATCACGACTAGCCTTCTCTGAAAACAATGAGGACCATGTACAACCTTCCCAACTGACACTAGCACGGGAATAGACAAACGCAAGGGCAAGAATCGCAAGAAAGGATCAGTCTGCTCCGATAGTATCCCGCAGCCCCCAGTCGCCCCTAGTGTCAAACAATCAACTCACCATCTGTTGGGCAGTTGAATTACCCAAAACAGGCGCTGCCAATGTTACCAGACAACAAAATGACGCACCGAAACCGGAATCGTTCGCTCAAACTATGAGCAGTGGCAAGATCAAGATAGCGAGCCTGCCCAACCTAGAGAACATTCCCGACGTAGAGAAACATTCCTTGATATTCCTCATGAAAGGAGCCCGGCTAAGCACGAGTTGGCTTCCAGCAATAGCGAAACCGAAGCAGATAGAACTCACCGAAATAAAATGACCACCCAATGGCCCCACCAGACAAGTTGTTATCCCTCTCGAGAAGGAAATAGTTTTCTCTGATGCGAGTGAGGCGGTTGAAGCTTTCCATGCAGGGCTAACAGAAGCTTATTCTAAACTGAAGGTGAAGGTGAAGCTGTATCAGAGGTTGAATCAGTCAATCAATCAATCAATCAATCTGCTTTGATTGATATACCATAGCTTGAAGCGGCGCAGGAACGAAAGTGTACATCGTACTGCGTAGTACTAGAAGCGGCGGATACTGTCCATGAGACATTATTTTACATGTCTTACAGACAGTATCTTAACTATAAAGTCTGCTTAAAAATGGCAGGTTCACAAAAATTAAACATCATACACCATCAATTTATTTTCCTCACAGCACAAACAATAGCCAAAAACAATTAATTATCTACAATTCTCGAACAGAATTCGAAAGCCATTATTTTGACAAAACCCATTTACGATGTTTATTAGAATTGTAAGATACTTGTATCAATACATGGAAATGACCATAACCAGAGACACCGGTAGTTAATATTAATAAATCATAATTGAACGATCCGATTCCAGATCGTCGATGTAATCGGATAAGAACTCAGAGCCTTCATCGAGCTCAAAGCCTTCATTGAGCTCAAAGTCCATGTTAATATCTTCATCGTCATGCTCCAGTACTATCTCTCGAACTTCGCACTGCAGTGATGTTGAACCATGCTCCCGTCTCTTCCCATCAATATCTGAGAGACTCGAGTAGTATCGCGGGCCACAGCCAGGGCGAACATTAATGAGAGTTGCCTTGTCGAGGCGAGGACATGGACAAAGGATGGAGTTATCGGGAGTATTTGAGTCAGATGGAAGGAGCGAACAAAGAACCTCGTCCAGATTCATTGAGTTCAAAGTGAGGTCCCGTAAATTTTTTACAGAGTTGAGGAAAGCGTTGAACGAACGCTTTCCAGTCTTGACAGATGATAAAGAGAGGGAGGTCAGGCCAGGAAAAGCCACGCGAGCAGAAGGACTCTTGTGCTTGACATCACTAAACACCCCGGTTGCGAGGAAAGAAAGGATCGAGCTAGCATCCAGCACTTCAGGCTCCGCCTTGTAGGACTCATCCTCGAGGTGCAATCTCCATGTATTCGGAGCATCTAAAAGTTCGAGAATAGTCTGGCATTCGGGTATATCGTGATACCCGAGGGTTACATTCTTCAGACTAGGAAGATGAATGAATCGATAATCGTGGTGGACAAGGGTGACATCGTCATCCGCATCGGACGCGAATGGACCAGAACCGCGGATCTTGAGCATCTCAAGCTGAGGATTCGAAGATAGAAGCTGACGGAACTCCTCCAGGGAGGGGCGAACATCATAACTGTGGTAATCAAGCTCCAATGACACAAGGCTGACATCGTTCTGCCGCGTCAACATCAAATTGAGCATCGACCAATGAACGTGAACGCCTTGAAGCTTTAGGTGACGGAGATTTGGTAAGAGGGTGTTACAGTACTGGACAGGAACAATGCAATCGTTAGGGGTGAAAAAGGACTCCTCTTTCATCGACTCAGGATAGAAATCAGGGGAAAAGCTGGCAAACTCATTACAGCGGGAAAGAGCCAAGTACTCGAGGCGTTGTGCACCCAGCGACAGGATAAATGGGTTGATGTGACTGAGAGCGACGAACATTGGCGCCCATACGTCAGTCAAGATCTCGAGTGACCTCCATCGATGGATGTAAGGGAGAATTGTGTTGACGACATTCAACATATAATAAGAAGAAAAAAGCGGGGAATAAACATCGGGTCCTGTTTCGAAAGGTAGTCTAGAAAGAGAAAGTAAGTGATCATTGCGTTTGTGTTATGCATGAACAGCGCGCACTCGGGTTCTGTTCCATTGAAGTTCCAAGACGGGTCTCGAGCATCGATAAGAATATCAAGAGGGTACATCTGGGACCGAACGAGAAAGAGATCAAGGAACGTTAAGTCAAGATAGTTCTCCCCATCATCATTCTCCAGTATCATCTCTGGAGTTAAGCACAGACTTGTCCACAGCGCAGGAGTGTTTAGGGCGACATGCCTCCAAAAGCGATTTACGCATGAAACGATGACGGGCGTCCTGACAGAGGTCGTATCGAATACTGGGCGAGATACCGAGTATCGACTAAAGGAGGTCTCCCCGTCCCCATGGGTCGCCAACATGAAGATATGAGCCAAGAGCTCAACCGGCAAATTGTGAAAGTAGCTCATAGCTGGAATAGGTAGAGAAGCGGGAAATACGAGGTGAATCGGCTCTGCAGCACATGGTATTTAGCAGTCCTCTCTCTTTTGTCTCAAGAACAAAAGGAATAGACGAAGATCAGTCAGTTCCAGATCTGGCTATCAATTTTGGCGGGCTTATTGTTACAAAATTCCCACAGGCAATTTTTCACAATAAGCTAGACATTAGAAATGATGCAATAGGAATGGACGGCTTGATTTAAGTACAGGGCAAGCTGACAATGACGCAGTTTTGGCTTCAAAGGGACTATCTCAATCCGATACAGTCTAACACAAAGGAAAGACCGAATCTGGCCGTGTTTTACCAGTGACATTGTGACGGTCGAAGCTCATCAAGGGAGTGTGTCAGAGAAATCAGCATACGCTATGGCACTTCTATCACGCCCAGCCCAAATACACAGCAAGTCTCAACTGCCAGCACTAGTTTGCCTATCTTCTCGCATATTTGACATCCATTTCTCTTGATGGCTGTTACAATAAGAGACCGATTATCCCCATTACCATCAGCAGAACCATACACTACAGCGAATCAGTCTGTCCTTTAAATGTTTTGCTTCAAATGGATATAGATATAAATACGGCGGACATAAATCTTAATACATAAAGACAGCTTATTACTCGAAAGCAGATTTTTTTGAAAGAAAAGAAAAGCTAAAAGAATGTTCGACAACAAAAAACACAAGTCCAAAATAGGGTTTTGAAACAACACGTAGAAATCTAAGAAATCTGTTGTTATGATGATGTCTTCGAATCGTTCATCTTTGACTACACCCGGGCGTACCGGGAGAATTCATTTTTCACCAACAATCCATCAATCGAGTGTCGAAGAGAATAGTTGTTGCGTCTGCAGGGGGTCGGGTGTCTCCTGCTGACCTGATACACGAGGCATGACAAAGTCAGGTGAAGAAAGCGAATTGACTTCTGCATCAGCAAGGAAGGCCATTATGTTACCTTGCAACATGTACGGTTGCTCCTGAACCATGTTCATTCCCATACTAGTAGATGTATCAAGAAAATTTGAAGATACATTTGACAAGGGATGTTCTGGACCCTCGTATTGGGCCGATGATAGCATCGCTTGGCCTGAAGAACCCGAAGCCGCAGGAGGAACAGCTGAATATGTATTAGCTTGTGAACTTTCTCCTCCGCCAGAAAATCCCGGTGAAAAGGCTTCTGGACTGCCGTTCTGGGAATTTGAATCGCCACTGTACGTTGAACGTGATGCTGAAGACGCCCTTTTGCAAATCCCTCGGACCCAGGCTCGGCGTGTTGTGGGAGCTGTCGGATCGGACGGACAAATCCCATCCGTAAAGTCCAATGGAATGCACGTAACTGAGATTCAAGAATGTCAACCACTTCTTCTGACTAACAAGAATGGAGGGTACTGACGTCGGCAAAACTCTTCCATCAGATCGCCTGAACGGAGACCACAGACATAGCGGCCACCGAATCTACGTAGGAGGCTGATACAGGATTGTAGCGCATTCAGTCCAGGTGGCGTGAGATGTCGCAGCATTTCTGCTTCGCAACATAACAGAACAGCAACTAGTGTACGTCCAGCTTGAGCCAGTTGATGAATCACATGAACCCCATCTGTCAAACATTGCTCAGTCTATAGTTCAAATGAAAGTGATTCAGCGCTCACAATAAGTCATAAGCCCTTGCTGGGCGATGTTGGCATGCGCAGAAACCACCTGAAGGGCAGCTTCATGTGCAGCGATAAGTGCCTCCCTCTCTGCATCAGTCTGTTCTTCATCACGTACTCCAGACGTCCTCTCAGCAAAATATTCAGAGAACCTATGGCGATGTATCAACAGCCGAACAAATTGTTCAGCGCAGTGCAGGCGCTCCGCCTGTGTTATCCGTATTCTGTCTTCACTTGCCAGAGTTTCGGGAGAATGAGCCCAATATGCAGGGATGTTTTGATGTATCTCGTCCAGTAATGCCTCTTCTTCTCGCATCGGCCTAAATTTCCTCATGCCATGGAGCAGATTGGTGGCGCGTAGGAGGAAAGAATCAGATTGATCAGACTCGCAAGCAGGTGGAACGTCCAATACTGATTCAAGTACAATCATGATCCGAAGTGAAACCAGAAATGCACTCATCCTGCATTCTGTACCAGGGGGTGGTGTCACGATTGCTTCACGCGTAATGTAATTGTCATCGACTGGAGTTGGCTCCGCAACATTACAGTCCCTCAGACGAAGGAGGGAAGGCCTTCCAAAGTGAGCCCCTAACTGCTTGTCCCAAATATAAACACACCAAAATGTGCGTTTACGAACCTCATTCTCAACGGGATTGAAGAGATTATATGAATCTGCAGAACGGTGAAGACCTGCATCTATGCACATAGTGACTGACTGGGCGAGCAGCGCTGCAGCCCTAGAGATACGCCCAAGGCCCACTGCGTAGACAGCTGCAATGAGGTTGGCTTGAATATTATATAAGGTGGGTTGGTCCGCAATGGAATGAATTTGGAGCCGCTTGAATAATTCGTACCAGTGGGCTCCGGCGGATATACCATCATTAGGATGAGCTCTCACGCGAGGATCATCTATATGGCGGGAAGCAAGACAGCAGATAGCGACGATGAAGGCCGCAAAACCCGGCTCTCCCCATTTCTGTGGATTACTGTAATCCTGTGAGCAAGGAGAAAAGATAGCCGTTAATGAGGATTCGAGTGAAAAAACATTCGGAGACTTACAGTCAAAAACGTCGGGATATGCAAGAAAGGAAGAATATAGTGAGACGTTGACAGATAGCAATGCACGAGGCTGAGTGCGCTTAGCAAATAAGGGGAAGAGATTCACTGTGATGCACACCTGTCCATAAGCCCTGGCTCAATAGAGGACATGGTAAGCTTCCACATCGTGAGAGGGTTCGTCCCTGTAGGACCCGTGGTCCTATTGAAAAACGAATTTGATCCATTGACTGGTTTGTTGTCCGGAAGATGAGAAGTGGCAAGGTATGAATGTCCGTCTGCCGTGGATCGGTTTCGGGCAGGCACATGACGGTCAGCCAACAGCTCAAGAATCGGAAATCCCGAGGTTTCTCCTTGCCAGCGTGTACACCCTTCATCATCATAATATAGATAAGATGCGGTAAGTGACATCCGCGAGGCGGCTTCTGCCAATTGATCTGGGTCCTGTATCTGACTATACAAACCGCGTGAGTTCGTTTGTGGATTGTGCTGCATGTCTTGGGTTTCAGGATTGTGTGTAAAGTACGCGGACGGACCAGCAACAGGAAAGACATGAACAGATGAAGAGAAGATACCATCATCAGAAATTCCTGAATGGTCAGTGAACGGAGCCGAAGGAATGGATGTCGTTGGTGCAGTGGCGCCGCCAGCAGTATAGACCGTGGGCGGGATGGCATTAACAAGCGATTCGAGGCGTCGTATACGTTCGTCCATGGTTGGGACATGTCTAGCGCTGTAACACAATGAGCAAGAAGGTGTAGGCCATCAGAAACTACTTACTTTCTGCGCATTTGTCTTTTTCCTGGCTCATCAAATGTACAGTCAGCTTTTGCAGCTAAGCAGGCCTGGCATGGATGCCCTTCGTCACATTTGATCCTCCGCTTCCTTCGAAGAAGTTCAGGGGACATGATAGCCACGGTCGCACATAGCTCACCGGCATCGGTCACACGCCCTGGCGGTTGAGGCCGGTGTTAGCATAACAAACGAAACGGCGCAGTAAGCGCACCTGCTGAGCTTAAGTCGCGCCTTCCTTGGTGGGGATGGTTCCTTCTCCTGTTTGTGACTTTCTTGCATCGTAAGGGACAGGGACATGACGACAGAGACGATTTGTCAGGAATCGAACATCGCCGAATTCACCCGACATTCTCACAAAGATGTGATTTTTTTTCCACATTCACATTTATCTATGATTATATCGGGCCGGACGGAATCATGCAAATTTACCACAATTGGAACTTCTTGATCCCGGTAAATACTTGGCCACATTTGGAGTAGATATGACTTGTGTAGGATGACAAGCACTACTTCCTAGACAGTGTCTTAACACTACTTGAGTTTCAACACTACACTCACACGTAGTGTTGAAACACCCTTGTCTTATAAAAACCGATGTTTCATGTATTACAATAATGTCTCACTGCTAATATCCTCCTGTGCTAATGAATCCATAACCTTATCACTGATTTAATATACGTCACCAGCATACAGAGACGTTGGGCCACAACCTAAGCATCATCGGTGTGAATACGACGATGCAACAACTAAGATCAGATCCAAACAGACCGATAATATAAGATTAATACAGTATGCGCAATTTTGAGAGGACAAAAGACAGAATAAACTGGATCAAAAACAGAAAAAATGAAAGATGAAAAGAGTGTTATTGTATTAGTCAATATTCTGGCAAGTTACATATCAGCACAAGGTTACTCAGTCTTTCTGAGTTACACCCAAAAAGAGAAAATGTAGATGACTGATGCTAAACGTTCAGCAGTTATATCCATCACAGCGCACGTCCCATCACGCTCATATCACTCGTCGGCCGATCATGTTGTTGTCCGGCCCCATGTCCTAAAATTGTTCCCTCTCGATCTCCAGCTCTCGCTATCTCCTCTGAATCCCTTCCATGTCTCGATGACGACACCTGCGACATTCGCTGTACCCCAGGCTGGCTTGAACTCTCATCCCCACCACCATAATGCTCCGAAATCCAAAATTCATCTTCAGCAGTCTCATATGATGTATGTGTAGTCGCACTAGGCACTCTCGAGTCACGATCACGGTGCTGAGGTCGCCGGGACTGCAATTGGGGATGATGCTCAGATGGCTGGAGACTCCTCATCTCAAATGTCCCCGGTTCTTCATGTCGACTCCCACTACTCCCGCTCAATCGCCTCAGAAGCCCATTCCTCTGTGGGCTAGGCGGTCGCAATGATGCATTCTTCGACGGCAACGTCGGTGGAAGAGGCGAATGCATTGAATTCCTCGTTGTCTTGGGCGTAGATGGTCTCGTCGTAATCTCTCCAGAAGCAAGCTTATACAACGTTGGAGGCAGCGGGGATGATTGTGGTATATCCGAAGCCGAGTAATATGACAATTGCGGTGACACAGTATCAAATCTCGTAGGACTTGTCGACGGCATCGGCATAAGTGATGTTTGGGAATCTTGCTTTGTCGAGGATAGAAGCAATTCCGAGGGTAGGGAGTATTGAGATATTCCTATTTCTGGGGCCATAGCTACTGCTAGTGTCGACTCGTAAGTATGATGAGCCGACAATTCAGATGTTGATCGTGTGTGCTGCTCGTGAATCATAGGTGCAGCTTCCAAATTCCTGGGAGAAGGTCCACGGTCCTTCTTTTCCTTCCTATGTTTGATCCCCAGCCTGTCCTTGAGGTCACCCATGACCCACATTTCCCGAACAATGTCCTTGTCCAGAGGAAAAAACACCGTTGATACAAATTTAACGGTGAAGCGAGGCGCTAAAAAGTAAAATGAAGAGATATGTAAGCTGTGACATTCGGAAGAGCGAAAGTTAATATATGTACCAAGAGCAAGCAAAGCAGTCATCAAAACCGTCGCCCAGAATTGAACACCACCAAACAAAATTAACACCTCGTTCACAAAATCAGCACTCATAAAGAATGAGTAGATCAAAATCCACAACAACATCACAAGCGTCGATCCAACTACCACAATCCAGGTCATGATGGTCCAACTATAAGTGATCATTAGCGACCTAGCCCAAGTGCACCAAAAGAAAAAGCGGGACTCACTAGTGAGTATTCAATCCAACATAAGTATTAGCCGAAAAAATAGCAGCAACTGCAACCGTCGTTCCGAAATCCGCCAATGAATTAATCCCCCTTCCATTCCACGAGTTCGGTGTCCCAACGGTCCAAACCAAGTATGGAATGAAAAACACGATAACAGACTGATATAATCCATCTGCCATGTATAACCAAAATTTAGTTCGCGTGTATTCCAGACCACGAATACCACGTATATAGAGCTGTGGGAATGCCAACCCTGCCTTTGCATTGATGTCTTGGTCAAATGCTAGAAAAGTGTATGTTAGGCGAGGAACGAGACGAGTAGCATGACGTACCTCCGAGCACGATTACGGGAAGTGATGTAAATACAAGGTTATACAAAAGGATGAACGTGTATTGGTATAAATATGTTGCGTCGAAACTGCCACGCGTAGAATACGTCAACTGCCCTACCCACATAGAAGAAATATCATACTCACTTGTTGAAGGGTAAGAACCAAAACATGGCAAACGTCCAGATAACATTCTACAGAAATATTCACATTGATCTCTCATCCAATCAAAGAACCCAGTACGCACCTTGTAAAAGAAATTACTATGCATATCAGCCACACGCTGATACGACCACCTCCCATGGACAAGTAATAGCTTCGTCAAAAACCGAAACTGTCCAAATGCGTAATCGGCAGACATAGCCGCTTGTGAACCCTCCAAACCAAACAATCCGCATCCGATATTGGCCTCTTGAATCATAGCAACATCATTTGCTCCATCACCAATCGACAATGTCATCGCATTCCTCCCTTCTTTGACCTATTCACAACACTTTAATACTTCTCTCCTCTCTCCAAAAAACAATCACGAGATATACACACCAAGTTGACAGTAAGCGCCTTCTGTGCTGGGGATACTCGACAACACACCACTGTCTCACACTGTGTCGCAAGGTTCAGGAGCAAAGGTTTGATTTCCGGAGTAAGTGCATGTCGCAGTGTATCTCCATCAATGACGACAGCAAACGAAGCTTTCCTTGTCCCAGGCACAAAACCAGATTTTCTACGCTCCCACGACGGTGGGCCGAGAACAGAAGCAATCTTGTTGAGCCCAGCTTCAATTTGCGAGCGCGTTGTTTCTGGGGTATCTGCTGAGAGAATCATCAAATCCATGTCGTTTTTGAGCAGATTACAGCTATATCCGATCTCAATGGCCGTTTGTAGTTTATCACCTGGAACATAAAACCATCAAAAAGTTTAAAAGAACAGTTATAGTCAAAACTCACCAGTCAAAATCCACAACTTGATTCCTGCTTTATGGAGCATTTCAATTGCCTCCGGTACTCCCTCCTGCAATTTATCTTCCAACGCCGTTGCCCCTAGAATCCTCAACGAATGTTCAATCATCTCGTTTGCTTTATCAATCTCCTCATCCCTATTCTCCACCGCACTTGTTGCATTATCATACAACCTCACCCAACCTAGATACTCCTCCTCATCCAACTCTCTATACGCAATACACAACGTCCTCAACCCATTATTCGCAAACATCTCCATGTCTTTGCTCGTTTGCTCCCTCAACACTTGATCATGATCTTTCGCTAACCGAGCATAGATCACACTATCTGCGCCTTTACAATATAAAACAAGTCGTCCATCGGGTGCTCGAACGATCACGCTCATCCTTTTTCTCGTACTATTAAATTCGAGGACTTTAAGAAGCGTATATCGCTCAATTTGTCCCATCACCTCGATATCAACCGTATCTTTGCTTTTGTTGATAAATGGAAACCCAGCATCTCTAGCTGCAGAAACCAACGCAGCTTCATCTGGACTCTCCGCTTTATAGTTCAGCAAATAGGGATCAGTCGTCGGCTCAGGTCGATCCGCGAGCACTGTATGGCATAATGCCAATGCTCTGAAAAACGCAATTATACGTCCTCTCTGGACTCCGTCCCTATCTGCCATATCCTCTGCCAATTTCGGCGCAACGAGTGTAACCTTCTTAGGCTGCAAATACCGATTCTTGAACGTCCTCTCCATTGTATTAATCATTTGTCTTTTGCATTTCTCGTTCAGTTCTTGAGGGTCGTAGACGTCGGCTTTGCCTTCTCTAACTGCTGCACCTCGTTGTGCCTCTGTTATCCCTTCGCCATAGGCAACTCCGTGAATCGAACATTTTTGGAATTCCATGATGTTTTGTGTAAGAGTACCGGTTTTATCTGAGAAGACATATTCAATTTGACCAAGATCGTCGGAAATATTCCATGTTTTTGGAACACAGGGGGTATCATAGGGTGCATAGTACATGTCGACATCTTGAGAAATAAAATAGGCTTGGATAGTTTTGACAATTTCGATGGAGATATAGAGGGAGATGGGAACGATATTCTGGAAGGCAATGAGACACGATCTATAGCAGACATATCTCGATAATTGCGCTTATTGAGAGAGTAAAGAAAGGCACGTACGCGAAAGTGATGATCGCGTTCAAGACATACGATGATGTTGGGTCAGAACCAGCCTCGAAAAACTCAGCGCTAGTACCCGTTCTCGTGTCTTGAACACCGTTGAAGATGGCGGCAATCAAGCACATGATAGTGAGCAGGATGAAGTTCACGATGACGTTAAAATTAGTCTCCTTTTCTATCTTGCTTCGTTTGGATGGTGTCTCTCCTCCGTTAAGCATGATTTTAGTGTCGGAGCCGGTGAACACGACCAAACCAACAATCCAATTGGTGTTCCGAAGGGCACAACCCCGAAGTAAAAGTTCGTTGATGGTGACACCCTCTTGTTTATCTTCTCCAGTGTCAACACACTTGTACCGCAAAACAGCATTGTAAAGATAGAGATTCTGGTGCGGGGGCTCAGAGTCGAGATAAAATGACGATTTCAAGATGTCCTCTTCGGATGAGATGAGTGAAGTGGCTCTGAGAGCTCGACGAGGCTTCAAGTTGGTTTCTCCATCCAAGTTCTTGGTTTCCAGATAACACGTGCCGTCAGAATCAGAAGTCGACAGAACGACGATGTCTGCCGGCACTTGATCATTATCCCGTAAAAGCACAATATCCCCGACCTCCAACTTCTTCCACAGCGTCCTCTCCCAGCGTGCAGAACCAACGGTGGGTCTCCTCCAATCCACAACACCACTGCTCGACCGTGACCGCACCGATTGTTGGTACTGAGAAAGAGATCCAATGGTGGGATACTTGACAAGCTGAGGAAATTCCACGGAATCTTTTGCTGTATCTGATAATGATACTTTGGAAAGATCATTGATGATAGTAGCAGAGGGGTAACCATGGGAATCGACGCTCTGAATATCCTCCAGCCGACGCCCGCGTTCAAGGTCGGGACTGCTCGGGTTATTATCGGATGTGTATGTGCTGGAGTCGTCGCCGCTCTGCTTCAATTCAATACCAAGCTGTTGCCCGGCCAACCCAGCCTCTCTTTCCCGCAGTTTCCTGACTCCTCTAGTGACTTTGTCAGGTGGATTAGCATGTAACAGCTTTTGCCACCACGGACGGGGATCCGCTGGTTGGTTAACGTTTTTCCAGCCGCCGCTGAGCTTGGTGGCAGCGGATGTATTGACTTCTTCATCGAGTACGCCCCGCCGATAATCTTCAATGCCATCTTTGATGGCCGTTACAGCGAGAATGAAGGCGAGGGGAAGAACGGCAATAGATCCTGCTGTAGCTCCGAAGACAGGAAATACTGTGAATGTATGAGACAGTGACCGATAAGAAAACGGGACACACGCACGTTGAAGGATGACAAGGGATAGAAAGAAAAGATTGGCGACACTGTAGATCAGAGATTGAGGACCTGAATTTGCGCAGCGAACCGAAGGACCCACCGTCGAAACTGTTCGTACAAGTTTTTCGGAACGAATGTCAAGATAGTGTATTCTGTGTCTGATATTAGGACAAAAAATGACCTAATCCCAGCGAGCACGCACTTGTGGTGCGAACTTTGTTGCGCACGTAACGAGCCTTTGGATCCCCATCGGATGCCAGCTCGCCTGGAAAGAGAGGATGATTAACATATACATTTCTGCGTGAACCCGGAATCTCTTTCGACGAGTCCACAGAAACGACCTTCTTTTCATGGTGCCTACGAAAAAATCTGGAGCGCTTCTTGTGTGCTGTCTTGCGCCGTTCTGCACGTTGCTCGGAGAGGATGGACTCGGCAATGGCAGATGCAGCCGTGCGCACGGTGCGGAGACGAAGCTCTGGATCAATGTTCTCGTCGTGCTCTTCGTTTGTACCATTGACTGAATCATGGTGGTGCTGGCGCTTAGAGAGAGACATGGGCGCGGTCTGTAGCAAGTATTGCTGCACCGAGAACCAGCACGGCGAGGAACAGGCACAAGCACAAGGTTCAAAGCACAGTCAACGGTTGCCAAATTGGGACAGGAACCCCGGTCACTCCAATTTTTGTAATCTGCGCTCATAGAACTCGCTTCATTTAAATCAAGTTCCACCCAACCTCCAACTCCGAAGTGCTCGCATGCACCTTACGAGAATTTCATACTGGAATAGGAACTATGAGATATGGATATTAAACATAGATCTCACGCTGACTAAGACCCCGGAACATTCAAGGATTATCGAACAATGATTAACAGCAGATTAACAGCACTCCCCCCAGACCAGGACCTGAGGCTGCGCACCTCGCCCAGTTTTTCCCTGAGAAAGAACGCTCAAGTCAAGTCCCAAGTACAACTGGACGAAACCACGAATAGATCTTTGTTCTTGAATATAAATCCATCATGAATCAACAATTTGTACCGAAACTCTAGCAGTTATTGAAGGATTCAAACTCGATAGCAGGCGCACTCAGCGATGATATCTTCCTGGCTAGGCAGTAAACATCATGTCCTGACCTCACCCGTGTATATCTCCGATTCTAAGAGCAAGGTACTTGTCCCAGAAATCTATTCATCAGAATCTGCTCTACAGCTTCTTTGGGGTGGCACTGGCCACTCCGATCAGCCCGCTTGCAAACCTACCCCAACAGTTAGACGGTGTTTCTGCCCCGGACTGCAGAGGGAGCGTGCATCTAGAAGGCGCGCCGTCTGTAGAACTGGGGCAGTCCACGGGACCGCAAAAAAATGTACTGGTGCCCTACTGCATTTGTTTGTGACGAGGAGAGTGCGGCTCGAAGACTATCAGGAATTTGGGGTCAGTTTGGGCTGTGGCAATAGAAGTGTTAGCAGTGGTGAAAGACATTATCTTCTAGTTTCGCCTGAATTGAGTTTTGACTCCCCCTCTTTTTTTCTCAAAACTTCGTCCCAGACAGTGTCTTTTGCATGCTCAATGTCATCTTCCATGATCCATTTGTCATGATCATTACTATGTCTCTTCCATTCCATATGGTTTCTACCTTACATTCTTCTCCTACGCTGATAATGTCTGTTTAAGATGGTGGCTGTGATTCCTGGATTTAGAACAATGTTCTCTGGTACTCTAATATATCCCTTGCCCTGGTTATGACCACTGTTGCCATCTGGACTTCTGTTATGACTACCATTGCCATCAAGACTTCTTAGTGTTCCTTCTTTACTTCATCTCCTGTTTCTCCACTGGGCTTCCACCCTGGTGATTACTCATTTTCCCAGTCATCGTTAAGACTATGGTAAAGTACAAAATATATCTCAGGCATCTCCCTAATTGATAGGCAACCATTATCATACCTCAAGTACAAAATATATCTGTGAGATCATTATTATAAGAGAAGTGTTAATAATCTCACCTAACTGGTAGATGACTGGGTTGCTACCGATGTTACTGAGATCAATATCAAGAATCAGATTAGGACAGTGCTTCAGAGTTCAAATGTTGGATAAGTCTTTAGACAGCTAGTTGCTCAAGTAGTTGTTCTTCTCTGTCACTCACTCAATAGGTTATCAGATGGTAGCTTTGATCACATGCATGGACAACCATAGCAAAGCTGCCCTTCTCTATTGACCTCTGAGTTGTAGTCTCTCATTGTGGCCCACAAGTTAATTGATTTAAATAAAGCTTGTTAAGAGTTGAAATAATACTCAAGAGAAAGGCAGTTATCTGGGAAAAGGGCCATAGCCATAGAGTTCTGATAGCTGTAGTTTTTCTGGGATTATATAAGTAAATTAAAATGACAACTTATTTTTAACTTGACATAATTAACGCGGCCCTAGTGGATCAAAAACTTCTGTAAAGCTTGTCAATATTAACCCACTTGGCCATCATCTCACACAAGACGGAGCATATACAAGGGAGCATATAGAATTTTTATATAGAATTTTTTCAGGTTGCAAAAGTTAATAAAACAAGATCTATTACACAATAATGGAACTTTCAGTTATGCAGGGGGCAAGATCGTACAAAAAATCACACATGAGGGAGTAAATGGGATTACAGAAACAATCAAACCCGCAGGTGCATAGCACGTAATCGATCCAATTGTGAAATTGGTGAAGTTGAGTCGAGTGTAGAAGACGGGGGGTATTTTTTCCATAGTCAGAACTATCACTAGTAGGTTGAGTTGTGGTAGTCCAAAAGCGTGTAAGAACCATAGGGAGAAGCTGCATATTTAGTCAGTGCATGAGTAGCCACGGACACGCACTAACGACGCACATTTCATACCCTGTTACGACAAATGCATGTGAGCAACCGAAATTTCTTCTGGGTGACCCCACAAGTAGTAGACCGTCCTTCGCTGTAAACCAACGAGCTTCTGTGGAAAGAAACGTACAAGACCAGTGCATACAAGTAACGAAATGACCGCGAAAAAAGTTACTGGAAGAAAAAATTTGGAAAATTGACCTGATAAAGAAAATGAAAACAGAACGCACGAACAACCATGCGTTCCCAAGGCTCCATTACAGTCAGACCAAAGGTGCATTCGAACCAAAGTTGAAGGCGCCAAAAAGCCAACGCTAAACGTCCCGCATACTTTGGAGGCTTACGGACATCCTCGCCAAATTGTCTTGCTGGAGGAAGGATGCCCATTGATTGAGATAAAAGAGAGGAGAATGAAACGCGGCTGGTAGAAATAGATTACCAAGACATTCTTCCGAGCTCGGATCACTTCTCCTGTTGTTCTCGACTACGTAAGCTGTTTTGATACAGTAATCGGAGACTCAGGTGGGCTAGTAGTCGTAATCATAGATTCATTCATGACCGTCCCATAAGCTAACGCTACCTGGTGTCAGGTCATGCAAGGTCGCACCTATGTAGCCTTGTGCATGACATATCTGATGTTAGAGGTTGACATTTTGGATGCTGTATCAATACACGGAGATGGTTTCAGTTCATTTTGTTCTCATTGGAAGAATGTAAAACCCCGCTCTCAACGTATCGTTATGATACTATACCTAAAGCGCACGACAACGATCGTTAACATAGAGTATTTTTAAAAATCCTAATCGGAATGATCCGCTATTTCTGGGTCCGGCGGCGCCCGCCCAAACTACTTAATCACTACTCTCTCGCTGTTTCCCTTGTCTCTGCAGACTCCCTGTAGCATTATCTTCCCATATCGACTTTTCTCTCAACAATGCGATTGAACTCTACATTGTAACACATGACACACTCATCCTGTTGGTCTGCTTGGCATAACAATTCACCTTTCACTACTATATGTGGAGTGTCAAATAGATTTGCAAAAATGAGACAACTTGCATACCTCAAAAGGGTTGTGCTGGAAGTGCAGGTCTTGACCTAGCTTTTGGGTATTATGAGTGATTTCCCATAGGAATCTGGGAGAAGATATGTGACATCACTATTTCACATGCATGTCTCGTGCATGTTTTGCTACAACGTGACCTGTTCATGATCAGCTCTAACTTCTTAATATGTCTACTGATGTGATATATCATATCTACAACTTTGCTTGGAGCTTCTCTTGTTTGATAGGGGCAACTGAAAGACAAATTTGATGATTCAGACACCCACCTGACTTGTATCATCCTGGGGAGAAACTTCATTGTATGGCCTAGAGGAAAAAGTTGTCAGAAAAATAGATTGTAAGTATATATTCATCTCCATTCCACTTAAGACAAAGTATGTAACCTTGATCTGCCCCATAAAAGGCTAGAGAACATCTAGGGTCTGAAAGACTCCCTCAATTTAGAATACAAGCTCAGCATCTTGTTATGGAACATTCTAGGGAATCTGTGTACATAGATTTCCCTAGACTATCTACAGGAAGTCACTCACATAATATTAAAATATCACTGAATGGTCTTTCCTAAGATTGAAATATGAAGAGAAATAAAATGGTAGTTTGGGTTACTTATGAGGTTTTTACAAATTTAATAAGTACTAGTTGTAAGAGATAGCTGTTACCCTAGGAAGGGGCTTAACTAAGTGCCCAGTTCATGCTTATCTAGTGGATCTTATCTTTTGATGCCCATCTATCTATTCCCTTGCCTGTTACAAAAAAGTAACTACTAAATAGTGATGTGGAGATATAACAAAATACCCATTCAAAGAACTACATAAATAGCTGAACCCTTGTTAGCAAGTAGCCTTGCTAACATTGCCCTTTTGGTGTAGTAGTAAACTATACAGTATATAACTACTGGTCCATAGTGCAACTATGACAGTTACTATTACAAATAGTCATTTACTGATTTGTGATTTGCTGATTTGGTAATCAAAAGACTCAAAAAAGCAAAGTTAGATAAGTAACAAAAGATGTTGTTAAGTCTAAGGTTTATCCTTAGACATACAGTCCTTAAATAAATGATTGTGGTGGTCTATACACCAGGACAGACTACTATATGATCACTACCTATTGTTTCACATATAGGAGTGCTATTGTTCTTGAATTAGAGATAACCTAACTATCTTAGAGCAGTCCTTTGTCTATTCAAGGACAGATAATAATCTATGGGTAATAGATCAATATTATATACAAACATTGAGGACCTTGTATCTCCATGGGATCTTATTATCTTGGGGTCTATTTATAGCTGAAAGAAGTGCATTGAAAAGAGCTTTACAATGGTCATTAAAGAAAATAATTATGTCAAGCAGTTTCCAAGATATCAGCAATTTAGTATTGTTTGAAAGGTCTTTTTAAGGGCTTTTGGTGGCTATTTAAACCATTGAAATTGGTTGAGTATTTCTAGAGTTATAGTCCAAATAAAGTTTGTGATATTGCCCTTCTGTCTGCATGTTGCTCCAATCATTCTATTTATCCTAAGTAAGAAGTACTGTTATTGAACTGTAGCTCATATGACTGCATATAGACTGTTTTCTGTAGTATATATAGAAGCTTGTATAGGTAGATCTATCCTTACTCAAATATCACACTAGTTTCTGGGACCCTTACTAAGCTTCTTGGTGTAACCTCTGGCCATCTGCTTGACATTGCCCTTACACTATTAGAATCAAAGAAAAGGATGATCATAAAAAAAATTAAAAATGATACAGATGTAATTGATGCTTGATAAAAATTCTTATCTAAATAACCACAAAATAGTGTGCTTAATCCAGTAACAATGTAGATGTTCAAGTAGACAATGACAAAAAATAAGAGGTATGACCATGGCCTTAATTTATGTATTGTGCTTTGTGTTGAAGTAGTCTAGCAACCCACTCACACTATATCAGATGTCACAAACTTCATTTAGACCATAACTCTGGGAATACTTGATTGATTTTGACAATCTAAATGGCTACTAAAAGCCCTTAAGAAGACCTTTCAAACAATACCAAAAATGTCTCAAGGCAATCAGTATTTACTGAGTTAT
>Ga0153946_1000189_pt1 | contig 25107 bp, 9 predicted proteins | sample TSNJ030MetaG_FD_104751 | JGI IMG/M metagenome (GOLD analysis project Ga0153946, IMG submission 104751) | Attine ant fungus gardens microbial communities from New Jersey, USA - TSNJ030 MetaG | ecosystem: Host-associated > Fungi > Mycelium > Unclassified | place: USA: New Jersey, Wharton State... | reverse complement strand
TTAGGGATCAGATATGGAGAAAGAATAAATTCTGATATCGCACAGAATATAACCGCACAAATTATGCAGACACTGGAATATCTTGAGATTGGAGAATAAAAATGGACAAAATTGCGATCATGTTTCCAGGCCAGGCATCGCAGTATGCAGGAATGGGAAAAAAATGGTATGAGCGTTATTCAGAAGTAAAAGAATGCTTTGACCAGGCATCTGAAATCATGAAGACAGATATGGGGAAATTATGCTTTCAGGGACCATCAAAGCAACTGCAGGCAACAGAAAATGCACAGGCAGCAATTTTTACTGTCAGCATGGGAATGTATCGTGCTTTTCTTACCGAAGAAGAGATTGAACCGACATATCTGGCAGGCCATAGCCTGGGTGAGATTTCAGCTTTGACAGCTGCCGGTGTTTTTAAATTTGAGGATGCGTTAAAAATAGTAAAAGCCCGCGGACATGGGATGGCCCGGTGCAGTCATGATGTGAAAATGGGAATGTATGCAGTGCAGAACATCAGCAGCCGGCAGGTGGAAAAAGCAATGTTACAATTTGAATTTGATCAGTATGGAGTGCAGATTGCCAATTATAATACCCCGTACCAAACGGTTCTGTCCGGAAAACTGGACGGTCTGAAAACCATTGAAAAACAGTTGAAAGAATCAGGTGCCAGGGTCATACCATTGAACGTCAGTGGGCCGTTTCACAGTACCTTTATGCAGCCGGCCGCCGGGGCGCTGAAAGAGGCCTTGCAATTGGTCAAAGCAGATCACATGAAAATACCGGTAATCAGTGGAAAAACGGGAACATTTTATGCCCCTGAACAGGATTTCGGTGAAGCTCTTATGGATCAGCTGGTTAACCCGGTCAGATGGGATAAGGTGGTAAATCGGCTGAATGAACAAGGTACTGCCGTATGGATTGAAATGGGTCCCAAAGACGTATTAAAAAAATTTATTCAAAATTCAATTAAACATCCCTGTACTTATGCTTATGATGAAGAGCCGGATTTAGAACCGTGCCGTTTGCAGCTTGACCGTGTAAAGCAAATGAAAAAGCAGATGCCTGATTTTATTGGTCTGTGTATGGGGGCGGCAGTCTGTGTGCGTAATACAAACTGGGACAATGACAGTTATCAGGAGGGCGTGGTAAAGCCTTACAAGGAACTGCAGGTTCTTTTGGAAACGGTGGAGAAGGAAGAGCGTACACCGATAGAATCCGAGATGCGAACAGCATTACAGTTTTTAAAAAAGATCTTTGCGGTTAAAGGTGTTTCCTTAGAAGAACAAAAGGAGCGAATATGCCATATATTTGAAATCACAGGAACAAAAACATTGTTTGCAGAGGATGAGATGAGCATTTAGGAGGACAAAAATGGGTAATGGCGGTCTGAAGTTAGGAGGAATCAAATTTAATCATTTGACAGCTCATTCAAAGGAAAGTGAAAAGGTTGCGGTAATCGGTATGGCCGGCAGGGTGAACCGGTGCAAGGATCTGGCGGAATTCTGGGAACTTCTGAAACAGGGCCGTGAAGCCGGTATGGGATTGTCAGAGAACAGACTGAATGATATCCGATGTTATCTAAACAAGAAAGGAATGTCTGTGCCCCAGGAGGATGAGGCATATGTAAAAGGATCGTTTTTTGATGATATTACAGGCTTTGATGCCAGTTTTTTTGGAATTTCACAAACGGAAGCTAACTTGATGGATCCAAACCAGCGTATATTTCTGGAAACGGCATGGCATGCTTTGGAAGATGCCGGATGGGCACATGACGGTATAAAAGGATCGGACACCGGAGTATACTTAGGATATTCTTCTGATTTTGGGATCAGCTACAGGGAAATGTTTAAAGAGGTGATGAACGCTGATTCGGATATTGCCGTTTCTGGAAATATTGATTCAATCACAGCCAGCCGAATTTCTTACCTGATGGATTTAAAGGGACCGGCAGTTTTGGTTGATACGGCTTGTTCCTCTGGTTTGACAGCAATGTACATGGCATTCAGAGCCCTGCAGAATCGGGAATGTAAAATGGCGGTAGCAGGCAGTGTCAATTGTAATGTACTGCCTCTGGTCATGACAGATAAAATCCCGATTGGTACAACGGAGATCCAAAGAATTCACGCCCCCGATGCACATACCCGGACGTTTGATGACCGCTGCCAGGGCACCGTTAATGCAGAAGGCAGTTTTGCGTTTGTATTAAAGCCTTTAAAGGCGGCACAGCGGGATAAAGACCGCATCTTAGCAGTAATCATCGGTGGTGCCATGAATCAGGACGGCAGTTCCAATGGATTGACGGCTCCCAACTCCAAGGCCCAGGAAGAATTAATCACAAAAGCAATGATTGATGCCGGGATACCGGCAGATTCGATCAGCTATCTGGAGGCTCATGGTACGGCAACTCCGTTAGGCGATCCCGTGGAAATCAGCGGAATCCAAAATGCCTTTCGTCATTTTACAGATAAAAAGCAATTTTGCGCTATCGGTTCATTAAAAACAAACATCGGTCATTTAGATAATGCCTCGGGTTTAGGAGGTGTCGCGAAAGTAATCCTGTCAATGCGGCACAACATACTGCCCGCCTCTTTACATTTTAATCAGCCTAACCGAAAGATTCCCTTCATTCAGTCGCCTGTATTTGTCAATACACGGAGTGTCCCATGGAAGCGGGAGGAAGGCCGGCCATTGCGGGCCGGAATCAACAGTTTTGGTTTAAGCGGTACCAATTGTCATATTATTTTTGAATCATGGGACGAAGAAGGCAGCCATGGTTATGCCCGGGAGACACCGGCGGTATTGCCAATCAGTGCCAGAAGTCCTGCTGCTTTACGCAGCCTGGCGCAGGCTTATTTGGATTTTCTGCAGAATACGGCGGTGGATCTTGCCGCTGTGGCATATACGGCAGCTGCCTGCCGAAAGCACCATTCTATCCGGCTTGCAGTGGTATTTCACAGCCAACAGGAGTTGATTGACAAACTGGCATACTTCCTTCATTCATCTGATGACCTGAAAGAAAAAGGGATTTATACCGGAGAACATAGAATGATACTCCCTGAAACGGAATTGTCCCGAATGGCAGACTACTATGTCCGAGGCGGCGATATGGCGTGGGAATATATGCCGGCTGCAGAATCAGTCAGAAAAACAGAGCTGCCGCTATATCCGTTTGAGCATGCACGCTGCTGGCCGGAGATAAAAGGTGAGACCGTACCCCGACAGCATAAATCATTGAGGATATCACAGAGTATGCAGGCGTTGGATACGACAATTGCCGTTATAAAACTGAGTGCGTCAGAATGTTGGGAATTGGCGGAACACCGGATCGGAGAAACCTGTATTCTGCCCGGGACAGCTTATCTTGAAATAATGATGGACATTTTGCGACAGCAGGTGGCAGCGTCCGGCCCATTGCATTTTGGCAACATCTTTTTTGCATATCCTTTTTCATTAGAGGAGTATGAAACCCGCAGCCTTCATGTGCTGATAGAGAAGCAAAAAAATCAAAACAACATCCGTTTTGTCAGCCGGTCGGAAAATAATGAATGGATCGAGCATGCGCGGGCCGGTTATCAGTTTGACACTAACGATATCCCCCAGGCGGTGGATATCGCCATTTTAAAAGATTATATGAATCAGGAAATGGAAATTAATACGCAGGATGACTTGTCAAGAGGACTGATGTTAGGAGGACATTGGCAGTCAAGTGTCAAGACGAGTCATCGGAATCCGGAAAACAGAGAATTTCTGGTGGAACTCTCACTTCAGCCTCAATATCTGATCGAAGCAGAGTTCTATCAACTTCATCCTGCTTTGATGGATATTGCAGTTAATGCAGCAAATAACTGCATTGACCGTGAAGAATTGTTTCTGCCGCTTTCGTATGGGTCGTTAACTGTTTACCGCAGACTTCCTGCACAGATAGTTGTGCATCTGATCAGAACTGACGGAACAAAGAGCAGCCGGGTTCACAAATTCAATGTAAATATCTATGATTTAGAAGGTGAAATTATCCTGACAGCAGAAAACTACTGTGTTAAGTCTACATCTGATTCTCCTCTGCACCAGACAATCAAGTCAAAGAAAATGATTGGATGCCAGCAGTTTTTTGTAAAAAATCATCAAAAGCGGGTTGTTTTACCGGTATCAGGTGTTGTCGTGATCGTTGGCAACGGTACAGAAAAATTTCGGATGTTTGAAAAATTTTATCTTGAAAAGGGGTATGAGGTAAACCTGATTGATCTAAAGTCCAGGCAAGATTTGGATCCATTGCTGGAAACGCTTAAGAAGCAGCCGGTTTCCGTGTGCCTGTTTATTTGGGATCCACCCAGTCTGGAAGCGCAGATGATTCGTGAATGGGAACAAGAAGCAAATGCTGCGGTTTTTATGGGATTTAGATTTTTAAAACAGTGGGCAGCTTCAAAAATAAAATCGCCGGCCGGAATCATTGCGATCACCACAGGCGCTTGCCATATGCCGGGAGAGCATAAAAAGGTTCACCCGGGGCAGGCAGCGTTGATGGGCATGTGGCGGGCTGCCGCAGAAGAATTTGGCAGCCTGAATCTGCGCTGTCTGGAGGTTGGATATACAACCTCTTTGGATGTGGTTCATGATGAGATTTTTAATGCTGAAGGAGAAAAATTCCTGGCTTTCTATCAGGATGCCAGCTATCTTCCGGAATTACGGCCAATCATGTCAGACAGTCAGGAAAAAGAATTCAAACAGCTTGGTGATGTTTTCGTCATTAGCGGCGGAACCGGCGATCTGGGTTTGGAAGTGGCAACATTGCTGGCAGATAAAAAAGCAGACAAACTCATCCTTCTTAGCTCCCGGCCGCTTCCACCGAAGGAACAGTGGCGTCATCTTATTGCCGAAAACCAAGATGCCGATTTGTCAAGGAAGTTAACGAAACTGATTGAACTGGAACAGCGGATCAAAGTTCTGCAGATTTATCCGATAAATCTGGGCGAATATGCCGATATAAAAAAAATAATCGATAAGATTCGCAGGAAGTACGGTCGGATTAGTGGTATTTTCCATTTGGCCGGCCGGGCCGGGAATGGGTTTCTCTACCATAAATCAGAAGCACAGTTTTGCTCTGTCTACGACGGGAAAGCTAACGGTGCATGGAATTTTCATCTGGCGACAATTGACGATCCGCCGGAAATATTTATTTCTTTTTCCAGTATTACTGCTTTGGTTATGGAAGCCGGACAAACCGACTATACCGCGGCAAATATGTTTCTGGATGCGCTGTCGGTATACCGTCGTCAGAACGGACTTCATTCAGTCAGTATCCAATGGCCGGCCTGGAAGGATACCGGTATGGCCAGGCGGATGGGAGCAATTGACGGAATCTCCGGTGAGGCAGCATTAAGTACTGGCGAAGCAATTGAAATTTTAGATAACGTATTATGCAATATCCAGACAGTTCCGCCGGCTTGGATGCCAGGACAGCTGACACGGGCTGCCGGGATCAAAAAACCGGAACCGGAAGCCCAGAAGCAGACGGTGGTTCTTACCGGCATCCAGAGGCCTGATGAAATTCAGCTTAAAGTTGCTGGTATCTGGGCGGGTACCCTGGGTATCACGACCCTGGATATTGATGATGATTTTAACAGTCTGGGGGGCAATTCCCTGCTTATATCCAAGATGCTTAATCTGTACGAAGCATTTTTCCCCGGCAAGATGGAGATTGCCGATCTGTTTACCTATACGACGGCAGGACAACAGGCAGAATATCTGGCGCAGCAGTCAGCGGCACAGCCAGAAGCAGAGCAGATGACAGATGTTAATAAAATACTGGCCCGGCTTGCCAGGGGCGAAATAACGGTGGAGGAATCTTCTGAACTTTTATCAAACGCCAGCGGTTAAGACGATTCTTGACATACGATTTACAAGGAAGCGAGGGAATCATGAATAATACCAAAAAATACATTTTATCACAAGTTGCAAGTCAAAACCTGACTCCGGATGAGGCCGCAATTTACCTCGGGGAAATGAACGGATCTGGACATAATGGCGGTAAGGACATTGCGATTATTGGAATCGCCGGGCGTTTTGGAGCGTCATCAGACCTGGAGGAATTTTGGGATTTTCTTGAAAAGGGGGTGAACTGTATCCGAAAGTTTCCGCAATGCCGTTTGAATGATTATAAGGACATGATCCGTAATCCGCATTATGTGGAATTCACCGGCTGTAAATCAATAAAAGAAGAAGAGATACCAAAGGTGCATAGTCTCGGTGGTTATATGGAAGAAATGGATAAATTTGATGCGGCCTTTTTTGGCCTGCCGCCGATGGAGGCGGTTAATATGGATCCTTACCAGAGGGTTGCCCTGGAGGTTGTCTGGGAGGCTTTGGAGGACGCAGGATATGGCGGGGATTTGATGAAAGGATCCAGAACGGGTGTCTATATTGGCAGAGAATATACCAATATATCTTACTATAAGCAATTATCAGAGCCTGATCAGATGCAACTGACCGGCTGCTGGGAGAGTATGGTAGCCAGCAGGATATCCTATTTATTAGATTTAAAGGGGCCGGCAATGATGATAGATACTGCCTGCTCCGCAGGTCTCGTAAGCGTTCATCTGGCGGTGCAGTCAATCCTGGCGGGAGAGAGCCAGATGGCGATTGCCGGCGGTATTAATCTGACTCCGGGAGGAGAGAATAAACCGGAATATACACTGGGAGCATCCATGGAAAATGTGGTATCCCACGATGGCATAGTCCGGACCTTCGATGCTAAAGCAAACGGAACGTTATGGGGAGAAGGAGCCGGCTTTGTAATCCTGAAGGAGTTGGAAGAAGCACTGCAAAACGGAGATAATATCCATGGGGTTATCAGAGGCAGTGGGATCAATAACGATGGAACCAGCAACAGCCTGACTGCCCCAAATGCGGCCCAGCAGGAAAACGTGATCTGTGACACCTGGAAAAGGGCTGGTATTGATGCCGAAACGATCACTTATGTTGAAGCTCACGGAACCGGAACTATGTTAGGCGATCCGATTGAAATCAAGGGACTGACCAATGCGTTTCGGCAGTCAACAAAGAAAAAGCAATTCTGTGCGATCGGTTCTTTGAAAACAAATATGGGACATATGGTCGCGGCATCCGGTGTGGCTTCGCTCTTAAAGATTGTCAAATCGATGGAAAAAAAGCAGCTTGCACCGACGATTAATTTCCAACAGCCCAATCCATATATTAACTTTATTGAAAGCCCGCTTTATGTCAATGACCGGCTTAGATTCTGGGAGACCGGCGGATATCCCAGGAGGGCGGCGGTCAGTTCTTTTGGTTTCAGCAGGACAAACTGCCATATGGTGATAGAAGAAGCCCCTGTGCGGAAGTATGCAAAATCAAATAAAAAGTATCATTGTTTGACGATCAGTGCTAAAAAACATGAGATTTTATTACATTATATCAAAAAATATTTGCTGTTTATAAGAAAAACAGAACTGCCGCTGGCAGATATTTGTTACACGGCAAATGTCGGACGCGGACATTATCCCGATCGGATTGCAGTGATAGCGGAATCACTAACAGATCTGGAGCTTAAGCTAAACCGGATTTATGAAGCCGGCGCCGAAGGATTTGGGGGAAATGGCTGCTTTACCGGAAGCTTCAGGGTAGTGAGCGAGCAAAAGAAAACGTTGGCTGCTCATGAATTGACGGCCAGGGATCAGAAAAATTTAAGTGAATTGGCTTCTTTCAAAATGAAAGCATACCTGTCTGACAACTGTATCAATCAGGAATTACTTGAATCATACTGTGAACTTTACGTAAAGGGAGCCCAGCCGGACTGGCATCTTTATTATGATGGGGAACAGCGCAATAAGGTATCTGTACCGGTTTATCCGCTTGAACGGGTCAGGGTATGGGCAAAACCAAAAGTGAGCAGTTTGAAATTTACATACAGCCCCGAGCTTCATCCACTGGTACATCGCAAAAAGCAGAGTGATAATGAATCTGCTGTTTTTGAAACCGTTTTTCAGGTTGACCGTCATTGGGTACTCTCTGATCACAGAATCAATCATATCGCCGTTTTACCGGGAACTACGTACCTGGAAATGGTGAGATATGGTGCATCAATAATACTGGGGCTTTCCTCCATGAAAATCGAAGATGTCTTTTTTTTGAATCCGATGGTTGTGGAAACTGACCGGGAAGTTGAAACCAGAATGATCTTCACTAAAATGCAGCATCAGTGGTCATTTGAAATCAAGAGTCAAAGTGGTGCAGAGGAATGGATTACTCATATCGAAGGAAAGGTTTCACCTTGCCCGGGGATCACGGGTGTGGCCGCTGCAGATCTTAACCTGGTCAAAAACAAGGCCGCAGGAACGGAGGTTGATTTCGCTAAAGAAAGCAGCTCCGGTGTCTTTCAGTTTGGAAAACATTGGGATACGGTTCGCACCATTTGGGAAGATGGTGACAGTACTCTCGCATATCTTCAGGTATCCGACGAACTGAAAGAAGAACTGCGAACTTACGGTCTGCATCCCTCCATCCTGGATACGGCAGTAAATCTGACCAGTCAGGGAAGGGGCAAGACATATTTACCGTTCCGTTATAAAGAAATCCAATATTTAAGACCACTTACCGGAAAGATGTACAGCCACATTCATCTGAATCGGGATAAATCCAGGAGTGGGGAAACGAAAACATATGATATTGACCTTTTGGATGAAAATGGCCGGCTTTTAGTCCGGATATCAGATTATACGGTGAAACAGGTACATAACCCTGAAGACTTCAATCAAAGCCGGTCAGAACAGCCATTGCAAATGAGATGGGTTCCTGAGGAACAGCAGTTATCATCTGATGGTCCGGTTGAAACCGGACGATGGGCGGTTTTGTGTACAAAGGGGGAGAAGGCCAGAGATATAGAAGCTTATCTGAAGAATCATGCCAAAGGATATCAGTTGTATTTTCTTGATACTGATTCACAAAAAGAAGATACCTGCCAGCCGGATGAGAACGGATTTGCAATGATCATGGAAGACTTTATCCGCCAGGGAATTGACGGAATTATCTTTGCTTCTGACTATACCCGCAGTGATCGGTATGATTCCGTGAACGATATCAAAACATTTACAGACAGAAGAAAAACCGGAGTTGATGCTTTGTTTTATCTTTGCCGGCAGCTGCTGAAAACTAAAATGAAACCGGTAAACGGGATTAAGGTTATCACCGGTGCATCCAGATATGCCGATGGATCCGAGTCATCAATTGATCCTTTAGGCGCAGCCACGGCAGCACTGGCGCAGGTGATATCACAGGAATACAGACATCTCAATGTCAGTATTGCAGATGCCGTGGAAGAAATTGAGGTTGGTAAGGTTTTGGATACCATTATCCGAAGTGATGGCGGCAAAATCCGGGCCCTGCGTCAGGACGGATGTTATATTCCTGAATTGGATCATATAAAAATGGAGATTGGCAGAAGGATTGATCTTGATGAACAGGGCGTTTATCTCATTACGGGCGGACTGGGCGGACTGGGACTTTCCATTGCCGAGCACCTGGCTGAACAGGGAAATGCCAGAATTCTGCTGTTGGGCAGGAGGGAAATCCCGGCAGAAGAACAGTGGGATCAGCGGTCAAAGTTGTATCGCCGTTTATCCAGTCTGAAGAAAAAAGCGGCAAGCCTTTGCTATCTTCAAACTGATGTAAGTGACCCCGAAGAAATGAAGAAACTAAAGGAATTCATCAGGGCCGAGTATGGAAAAACAGCTGGCATATTTCATGCGGCGGGGGTTGCGGGAGATGGTTTCCTGATCAATAAGGAGTTTGAAACTTATCAGCAGGTCATGGGGCCCAAACTGGAGGGTAGTTGGAATTTAATCGCTCTGGTTGAAGAAAATCCGGATGCTTTCATGCTGTTGTTTTCTTCCATAACCGCATTGACCGGTGGCGAAGGACAATGTGATTACAGCGCAGCAAACGCATTTTTAGATGCCCTGGCAGAGCTGGGAAGAAAATCCGGAATCAGGATCCGGGCAGTGAACTGGCCCAGCTGGTCGGAAACCGGAATGTCACTAAAATACAGTTTGACGGAATCAGAAAGTTTATTTTCGCACATCACCACCAAAATCGGGCTGGCCTGGATTGATGCAGCGCTTTCCGCAAAAGTATGGCCGCAGTGCATCATCCCTGCCGGAATCAATCCCCGGATCATTGCCCAGGTGCAGGCGGAACTTCCTTTTCGACTGAGTCAGAATCTTATCACCGAAGTTACCGCCGGTCAAGGCGATTTCAAAACGGATCACAACACCGGATCAGATGTCGTGATCCATGGAATTGCCGAACCAAATCATATCCAGCGAACGTTGTGCAATGTTTTTGCAGCTGTTCTTGGACTTAATGAAATTGATATGTTTACCAGTTTTCAGGAGATGGGAGGAAACTCATTGATGTCAACTCAATTATTGAAACTGATTGAAAAAGAATTCCCTGGCCAGATTGATATTTCGGATATTTTTTCCTATCCTTCCGTCAGTGAACTGGCAGATTATCTGGAACGTAAAACGACAGACGATTCGCCTGCATCATCCATACCGGAACAGGAAGGCATGGATGCGGATCTGCTGGATTTGATCAGGCAGGAGTTAGATGGCACCGATTATCTGGAGGCCTTTATTGAAACTGGCCTCAAAGGAGGAAGTTTATAATGTCGGAATCGTATGTAAGCGTGAGGAAGGAGCTTGTGCAGTTCCTTTTGGCGCAGGTAAAAGCAGATAATCTTCCGGTGGAAACAGCTAAAAAGTATATTAAGGAAATCAGCAGCCAACAGAAAACATCGCCGGAGCCAATGGCGGTAATCGGCCTGGCCTGCCGTCTGCCGGATGCAGATAGTGGACTGATGTTCTGGAATAATTTAAAAAACGGTAAAGACAGTATTCAGCCATTTCCGGCAAAAAGGCTGGCAGATTATGAACGGTTGGGCGTGACCGGGGATAACCGGCGCAGGGGAGGGTTTTTGGATGCAATTGACGGTTTTGACCCGGAATACTTCAAAATTCCGCCGAAAGTAGCAGAAGCAATTGATCCGGTGCAGCGGATGATGCTGGAGGTATTTGTTGAAACCATTGAAGATGCAGGATATTGGCGGAATCAGCTGGAAGGAAAAAAAGTCGGGATTTTTGTCGGACATGATCATACCCACCAATTGATGCTTTCGTATATCCATGTTAAGCATGATTTTGATATGAATACCCTGCTGGGATCCTGGACCGGAATGCTGGCAAGCCGGCTTTCTTATACACTTAATTTAAAAGGACCGGCCATGGTATTGGACAGTTCCTGTTCCGCTTCCTTAACCGCATTGGATGCTGCTATAAAATCAATCGGCAGCGGCGATTGTGAATCTGCATTAGTAGGGGGGGCCAATCTGATCTTTTATCCTGAAAGTGTAAATAAAGATGCGTTGTCAGATGATGATTGTGTGCGGTCCTTTGACAATAATGCCAATGGTACGGTTTGGAGCGAGGGAGTTGCCGGAATATTTATTAAACCGCTGTCAAAAGCAGTTAGCGATGGCGATCATATTTATGGAGTGGTGAAAGGAATAGCGATTAATCATAACGGTAAATCCAATGGCTTGACCGCGCCCAATGGACTTGCCCAAACGGATGTAATCCTCCAGGCCTGGGAACGGGCCGGAATCGCACCGGAAACGCTCTCTTACATAGAAGCCCACGGAATCGGAAGTCAGCTTGCTGACTCAATTGAAGTGAAAGGATTAACTGAGGCTTTTTCAAAATACACCACAAAAAAACAATTTTGTGCAATTGGTTCCGTAAAATCAAACATGGGGAATAATGTTGGGGCATCAGGATTAACGTCATTAATTAAGGTATTAATGTCAATGAAAGCGGAGGCATTGCCGCCCCATCTTCATTTTACTGCGCCCAACCGGTATATTGACTTTTGTAATAGTCCGGTATATGTACTCGACCGGCTGACACCATGGAAACGGATCAATGTTCCCAGACGGGCCGGGATCAGCGCCTTTGGTCTGTCCGGAGCTAACTGCCATGTGGTGGTAGAAGAAGGACCGGCTGGTCATACCGACTTTCCGGTGGAAGAACAACTTTATATTTTTCCGGTATCTGCCGATAACATAGCCAATTTAAAACGAATGCTTTTAAGGCATCTGAAAAGTGTCAGGGCAGACTTGAAAGTTTCGCCGGCTGACCGCAGTTATACAATGTCCACGGGAAGAAAACATCATAATATAAGACTGGCAATTGTCTGCAGCGATGATGAGCAGTTAGAAGCGGCGCTGAACAGGAGCCTTGTGATGCTGGAGGCTGAAGCACTGACGGAGGGCGGATGCATGGAACATGAAGCATATCTGTTGATTTTTAACCGGGAGCAACCGGTGGAAAAGCTCCGGCACTTTTCAGCCAATGCAGCGTTAGTAAAAGCAGCCGCAGACTATGCTGCCGGAAAGAATGTTGAATTCCGGAATTTGTTTAAGCATCCAGGGGTGAGAAGATGTTCCATACCACCTCAGGTTTTCAATAATAGAAGGCTTTGGCCCGCAGAAGCCCGGATACCGGAAGACCTTGTCAGCGTTTTCTATCAGGCGGTAAATCAGACCGATACCGGCAGTCCTGGCGAGAGATTTATGGTCTGGCTGTGGTCGGAAATCCTGGGATATCCGGGCATACAACCGGAAGATAATTTCCTGAATCTGGGTGGTGATTCGATTACCGGAGCAAAGCTGATGCAGGTCATTAATTTTACGTTCGGGCTGGAGCTGCCGATGACTTTAATTTTACAGACACCGGTCCTTAAAGATTTTACGGATGCGGTTAATTGCGGCGGACAATTGGATTTACAACTGCAGGCCTGCCATAAAGCAGAGGTTTCTGTCCAGCTGCCGGTAACGCCTGCTCAACATAGCATGTATCTTACCAGCAAGATGGAAGAAGCTTCTGCTGCTTACCATATAACGACAATGATAATCAATCGGTCTGGTCAGTCAACATCAGAATTAAAACGTATTTTTCAGAAATTATCGGAACGCCACCAGAGCCTGCGAACATCATTCTTACTGAAAGGGGATCAGGTTGTTCAAATCACGCAGCCGGAAGTGACGGTTACAGTGGAAGAAATATTTTTGCAGTCAACGGGGTGTGTGGCGGATGATCAACTGCTTTTGCATCAGGAAGCGAAACTGTTTATTCGTCCATTTGACCTGGGACAAGCTCCGCTTATGAGGATCGGGCACATCATGTTCAACAGCGGGCAGCAGTATATCCTCCTGGATCTGCATCATATTATTGTCGATGGAACCGCAATGGGGATTTTAATGAATGATTACCTGCTGCTGACGCAAGGTCAAAAACCGGATCCGGTTTCTTATTCCTATCAACAGGCAGTTACCGCTGTCTGTGAGCGTTTAGCAAAACCTTCCATCGAACTGCAGAAAAAATGGTGGTTTGACCAATTCTGTGATGAGGTGCCGGTGCTGAACCTGCCAATTGACCGGGGGAGACCTAAAAAGCCGAATCATCAGGGTGCGGTGTTAACGCATGTTCTTTCCCATGACCTGCTAAGGCAGCTTAAAACATTGGCGGGAAATTCGCAAACAACGCTGTTTACGATATTGCTGGGCAGCTATTATCTGCTGTTATCCAGGCTGAGCAATGAGGAAGATATTGTAATTGGCGTTCCGGTGACCGGGCGGAATGATCTGCGGCTTCAAAATGTCGTCGGAATGTTTGTGAATACGCTGCCGGTTCGAATAAGAGGTGATTTTGAAAAGACGTTTACGGAGTTCATTAAAAATCTAAGGCAGTTGGTCATGGAATGTTTTGAAAATCAGGATTTCAGTTATGATTTATTGGTTGACTCCCTGGAAATTCAGCGAAGCTCTGACCATAATCCGCTGTTTGATGTGTATTTCAGTTTACAAAATGTGGACATGGGATTGGAAAACGCAGAAGAAAATACAGTTCCGTTTTCTTTAGAAACTGCCAAATTTGATTTGACGGTAACGGCCAGAGAGACGGTCAACGGTCTGCTAATGGAATGGGAATATGCCAAAGCCCTGTTCGATACGGAAACCATACAGACGATCATGCACCGTTATGAATACATCCTGGCCCAGATTGCCGGAGATTCTGAATTACTGCTTAAAAATATCGAACTGACTGATGAGACCGAAAAACAGCAGCTGATTATTGGTTACAATCAAAATACCAAGTCATTATCCAACCGGAAAGGAGTTGTAGAATATTTTCAAGAATGTGCAGTCACATATAGTGACCGTCCGGCTGTTCTGATGGAACATCACCGCTGGACCTATCAGGAGCTTAATACCAGAGCAAATATCTTTGCCCATAATATCGCCGCCCAAGGTATTCCCCAAGGCAGTGCGGTAGGGCTGATGCTGAATCGTTCGCCGGATATGATTGCAGCAATATTAGGCGTACTAAAGAGCGGCTGCTTTTATGTTCCCCTGGATAACGGCGATCCGGAAAAACGCTTAACGGCTATTATTAGGGATGCGGGAATCCGGTTACTGATTACAGAAAAGGAAGGTAATAAAATCATTAATGCCCGGACACAGCCGGAAATTTTATGGGTGGAGGAACTGGACGAATCCATATCCGTCCAAAATCCGGAAATCACCACCGGATGTGACAGTTTAGCATATTTAATGTACACATCGGGAACAACGGGTGAACCGAAAGGAACGCTGATCCGGCAGAGAAGCATTATAAGAGTAGTGAGGGACACCAACTACCTTGACATCTGGCCAGAAGATGTGCTGCTGCAGCTTTCCAGTTATTGCTTTGACGGTTCGGTATTTGATATCTACGGGGCATTGCTGAATGGCGCTGCGCTGGTGCTGATCCCCCAGTCACAGGTGGCAGATCTGGACTGTTTAAGTAATTATATGGTTGCCCAAGGTGTTACCGTCTCTTTTTTCACAACCGCTTTATTTAATGCAATTATTGACCATAAGCCAATGTGTCTGGCGAAGCTGCGGCGGGTTCTTTTTGGTGGTGAAGCCGTTTCGCCATATCATGTAGAAGCTGCCTATCAATACTTAGGTCCCGGGAAACTGATTCATGTATATGGACCAACCGAAACAACGGTTTTTGCCCTTGCCTTTCAGTTGGATCATCCGATTGAAGCAGGCCGGGTACCAATCGGCAGGCCAATTAGTGAAACCACCGCATATATCATCAATAAACATGGAAAATTGCAGCCGCGGGGGGTTATCGGCGAGCTTCTAATCGGTGGGACGGGTTTATCCGATGGATATCTTAATAAACAGGTATTAACTAATGAAAAATTTATTGCTAATCCCTGTAATCCGGAAGAACGGGTTTATCGTACGGGTGATCTGGTTTTTATGGATCGAAACGGTTTGATCCACTATGCAGGCCGCGCTGATCAGCAGATTAAACTTAGAGGATTCCGAATCGAACTCAAGGAAATTGAAGGAACGGCATTGAGACATGAGGATATTCGGGAAGCATATGCTGATCTTCATATGGATGGGTCGGGAAGAAAAGTGCTTTGTCTTTGGGTTGTTCCAAAATCAGAAACCGAGTTGCATTCAAAAAATGATGTCAAATTATTTTTAGCAGCACACCTGCCTCAATATATGGTACCTAACTTTATCATAGAAGTCGGTGAACTGCCGCGAAACCGCAATGGAAAAATTGATGTAAAAGCTTTGCCAAAGATGGAGCTGAATCGAAAAAAACAGATCCATACCCCCCGAAATGCGGCTGAAGAACTGTTGGCAGCAATCTGGAAAGAGAATCTTGGAATAGAGGAGATCAGTATCGATGATAATTTCTTTGAATTAGGCGGAGACTCTATCAAGGCCATACAGATTGTTGCCGCTTTACAAAGGCATAATTATAGGGCTTTGGTCAGTCAGCTGATAGAAAAACAGACGATTCAGGAGTTTTCCGAATTGCTTGTGCCTACCGAACCGAATACTGCAGAAGCACAAACAAAACAGGTATCGCAAGAGGATTTTGATAGTATATTGGAAGATTTGAAGTTTGAATAATTACATTCAGAAAGAGGTGTGGAGATTGTTTGACCGAAACGAGATACAGGATATTTACAGCCTGTCTGCATTGCAGCAGGGAATGCTGCTGAGCTATGCTGTCAATCCCCAGACAGAGGCATATATAGAACAGTTTGATTTTACGTTAACGGGTGCACTCTGCCCCAGGCGGATCAATGATGCACTAAACCGGGTAATTGAAAAGTACGACGCGCTCAGAACCATATTTTCTTATAAAAAAACAGACGAGCCAAAGCAGATTGTCTTAAAAAGGCGTAAAACAGACATCCAGGTTCAGGATTTCAGGAATGATCAGGATGCAGAAAAGTCAGTAGAACTATTTAAAAACGAGGACCGGATCAGGGGATTTGATCTGGGTACAGATATTTTGATCCGTTGTTCCCTGCTTCGTGTAAAAGATAATACCTGGCATTTGCTTCTTACCTTCCATCATATCATCATGGATGGCTGGAGTTTCAACTGGGTGATTCGGGACCTGATGATATATTATGGCGAAGATGACAATATAGAACCGGTAAAGGAATTACATCCATACAAAGAATATATCGCCTGGCTGGAGAATCAGGACAAAGAACAGGCGGAAAAGTATTGGACAGCTTATCTGGAAGGATATGAGCAACCCGCCGGCATTCCGCTGAACAAGAACCATAAAACAGGCCGGCAATGCCGGTACCGCTACTGCTTAGAGCCGTCTCTGGTGGAAAAGATCATCGTTTTTGCAAAACAAAAGCATCTGACGGTTAATACTCTTTTGAAGACAGCATGGGGAATTATGATGCAGAAATATCACAATACCAGGGATGTTGTTTACGGCGAGGTGGTTTCCGGGCGTCCGCCGCAGCTAAAAGGTATGGATACCATGGTCGGTCTGATGATTAATACCCGGCCAATCAGAATTTTAAGCCGGGAGGAGGATACCTATGAATTACTGTGCCGACGTGTCCACGAAGAGCACTTTACATCCATTCCTTATGAATATTATTCTTTACATGAGATTCAAAGTAAATCCAGTCTAAAGAATAAACTAATCTCTTATGCAATGGCTTTTGAAAATTATCCTTCTGCATCCGCCGGCGGTCAGACAGAAGATCAGGAATTTTATTTTACAGAAATTGATGTTATCCAAAACAGCGATTATGACTTTAGCATTATTATCAATCCCGGAATAAGGTATGAAGTAACTTTTATGTATCACGATGGTGCTTTTTCCCTGGATACGATGAAAGAACTGGAGCAGAGTTTCCATGCGGTGCTGACAACCGTACTGGAAAATCCGGAAGTCCCGGTGGCTGAGATCGGGATCTGCTCCGAAGCACAGCTTGATAACATCAAAAATATATTTAACAAAGAACCGGTTTACCAAAATGAATATAAGACAATCGATCAAATGTTCGCAGACCAGGTAAAACGCAGTCCGAATCATCCCGCAGCAGGGTACCGGAATCATTGGATCACATACGCTGAATTGAATCAGGCGGCGCATAATATTGCGCTGCGGCTAACCGAACGCGGTGTGGGGCATGGCGACAGAGTAGGCCTGTTGGCTGACCGGGGCATCGAACCGATTGCAGCTATGCTGGGAATTCTAAAATGCGGTGCCTCGTATGTTCCGCTGGATCCAGTCAATGGCACCCAACGCCTCTTATTTATGATCGAAGATGCGCAAATAAAAACCATCTGCATCAGCTTAGATGGGGACCGGTCCTCTTTTGAGGCATTTGATCTGCTGGATATCAGGAGTTGTATGAAGGAATGTTTGACCGCGGCATTAAAAATGCACCATAGCACGGAAAGCGAAGCATATCTGATGTATACTTCCGGTTCCACAGGAAATCCCAAAGGCTGCAGAATATCCCATCGAAATGTGATGCATCTATTGCTTGGACAGGATTATATGGATTTTGCCGATCATGAGGTATATGCTGCCATCTGCACCTATGCATTTGATGCGAGCATCATAGAGATATGGGGTGCTTTGCTGTACGGCAAGAAACTACTGATTATTGATCCGGAGGAAATTGGTGATCCCGACAGACTGGCAAAAACTTTCAGGCAAAATCATGCTGATTTTGCCATCATTACACCAGCGTTAGTAAACCGTATCACCCAGCAAAACATGGAGGTATTTTCCGGGCTGAAGACGCTTATAATTGGTGGAGATATCTTTCCCCTGCAGGCAGCAAAAAAAATCAAACAGCACATTCCGGGAATTTGTGTCCTGAATGCATACGGTCCGACTGAAAACACAATGATTTCAACCATTTGTGAATTAACCAGCGACGAATTGGAAAAGGATAAGCTGACGATTGGCAGGCCACTGAATAACGGTACGGCATACATTCTCGACCGTTATCAAAATATTCTTCCGATTGGTGCTGTTGGTGAATTGTGTGTGGGCGGAGCAGGCGTTGGCCGCGGATATTTCAACAGGCCGGAATTAAATCGCGAGAAATTCATCAGGAACTTATTTTATAACGGAGATACGGTGTACCGAACCGGTGATCTGGCAAAATGGCTTCCCGATGGTACCATAGATTTTATCGGCCGGTTTGATAACCAGGTAAAAATCAGGGGATACCGGATTGAACTGGGAGAAATCGAAAGTGTTTTAAATGAGCTCTCTGAATATGAACAGCTGACAGTACAGGTTCGGGAAGTTGATCACGACAAACAAATATGTGTTTACTATGTGTCAGCAACTGAGGCCAATGTAAGGGAATGGAAAAATCGATTGAAAACCAGACTGCCAGGTTATATGATACCGGCATTGTTTATCCGGATAGATGCGCTGCCTTTAACTGCAAATGGTAAAATTATGGCTTCAGAGTTAAAAAAAATCCCCATAAAAGCGACAGCTGCTGCGGCAGGAAAAGTTCTGGATTCTTATGAGAAGACCATTAAGGAAATCCTTGAGTCAGTTCTTAACCTTAATTCAATTAATGTTGATGATCATTTTTTTGATATAGGCGCCAATTCACTTAATTTGCTTACTGTTACCAACCGGCTGAAAAAGTTGTTGAACCGGGATATCCCGTTGACAGCGGTGTTCCAGTATACAACCATTCGGCAATTGGCGGATTTTCTGAAACACAAAGATGATTACCATCAGGAGCCGTCACCGGAACGGGAAGAACTAAATGCCACCCTGCGGCAGTCCGTTTTGCTGATGCCACAACGAGAGGAGAATTAACGTATGAAGATGAATCATCAAAACACCGGTTTGGAAATAGCAATTATCGGTATGGCGGGCCGTTTCCCTGGAGCGGAAAATGTAAATCAGTATTGGGAGAATATCATTCATGGGATAGAATCGATCAGTGTTTTTGACGATCAGCAATTGAAAGAGGTTGGGATAACGAATGAAAGTTTGTTGTCCAACCCCAACTATATCAAAGCGAAGGGGGTATTTCCCGGAATCGAATATTTTGATGCGGAATTTTTTCATTATACACCCAAAGATGCTTCGACCATTGACCCGCAGATCAGAGTGCTGCACGAAGAAGTATATCATGCCCTGGAGGATGCCGGATATGCAAATGAACAATACCGCGGCAGTATCGGCGTGTTTGTATCTGGCGCCAACAATTTTGTCTGGGAGGCAAAGACGCTTCAGGAAGCAACTGAACGTAATGAATATACCATGGGTACTATTTATCTGAATGATAAGGATTTCTCTGCCAACAGAGTCTCTTACAGCCTTAATTTGCAGGGGCCAAGTGTTGTACTGTATAATGCCTGCGCCTCCTCCTTATATAATATTGATGCTGCCTGCCGGTATATTTTAACCGGCGGCTGTAATCTGGCCGTAGCCGGCGGCACGAATGCCAGCCTGCCTCACATAAATGGATATCTATATCATGAAGGTATGATATACTCCAAAGACGGGCATTGCCGGCCTTTTGATGCTGAAGCCAGTGGCATTGTGGAAGGAAACGGGGTAGGCCTCATGGTATTAAAAAAAATGGATAAAGCCATTCAGGATGGAGATCACATTTATGCAGTAATAAAAGGTTTTGCTGTAAATAATGATGGAAATCGCAAAGTGGGATTTACGGCTCCCAGTGTTGAAGGCCAGTCAGAAACCATAAACAGAGCCTTGCAGGTGAGTGGGTTATCGCCGGATCAGATTTCTTATATTGAGGCTCATGGAACCGGAACTGTGTTGGGTGACCCGATTGAAATCAGCAGTTTGAAACAGGTGTTTAAACAATCACAAGATAACCGCTGCGTAATCGGATCGGTCAAAGCCAATATTGGACATTTGAATATTGCCGCGGGCATTGCATCGCTGATTAAAACTGCCCTTGCCCTGGAGCATAACATCATTCCGCCCAGCATTAACTTTCATTGTCTCAATCCTAATATCGAACTTGAAGGCAGTCCTTTCCGGATTATTACGGAACCGGAGAAATGGGAACATGTTCATTACCAGCCACTGCGGGCAGGCGTGAATTCGTTTGGCATTGGCGGAACCAACGTCCACATCATTTTAGAGGAACGCCCTGAACCCCAAATGAGTACGGGGAAACGAAAATGGAAATTATTCAATATATCCGCTGCTTCCCAGGAAGGATTACATAAACTGCAGAAAGAATACATAGAACATTTAGAAAGGGAAGCCGGAATCAATGCATCAGATCTGGCATGGAGTCTGCAGACAGGCCCGCGGAATCTGGCCAGAAGGTTCACACTGGTATATGATAGCGTAGAAAATTTACTTGGCCAATTAAAGGAAACCATTCATAAAACCAATGCCGCCGCGGGAAGTGAACCGAATGTCTATTTTCTGTTTCCCGGTCAGGGTACACAGTATAGTGGGATGGCAAAGGAGCTTTATCAATCTGAGATATTGTATCAGCAGGCTTTTGACCGCTGTCTTGAACTGCTGAATGAAAATCTGCGGATCACAATAAGAAGAATGCTGCTGTGTCCAGTGAAAGGTGATGATGAAAAAATGCAGGAAACCGGTTTGGCTCAGCTGACACTGTTTGTGGTAGAGTATTCGCTGGCAACAATGCTGATCGGCCTGGGGATTGTGCCGGGCGGATTAATCGGGCACAGTCTTGGCGAATATACTGCGGCATGCATATCCGGCGCCATCCCTTTGGAAACAGCGATACATTTGATCAATAAGCGAGGGATGCTGATGGAAAAACTTCCGGCAGGAACGATGCTGAGTGTAGCTGCCAATGATAAAGCTGTCAGTAAACTGCTGACTGCAAAAATGTGCATAGCCGCTTCCAACAGCCCCTTGCAATGTACCGTTTCCGGCAGCAATCAGGCGGCGGGTCAATTTGTTGAAAGCTGTGAACAGAATGGGCTGAAGGTTCGAAAACTACATACGAACCATGCGTTTCATTCACCATCGGCTGAATGCATCAGACCTGAATTTGAAGAGTATTTGTGTCAGCTTCAATTTGCCGAACCAAAGATACCTTACATATCCAATCTGACCGGATCATGGATGACCTCTGACCACATCAGACAACCGCAGTATTACAGCCGTCAGATGACCAGCCCGGTGCTGTTTGATAAAGGAATAGAAACAATTATGGCTGGGGATGAAAAGGCAATATTTATTGAGGTGGGGCCAGGAAAAAGCCTTTCTGCTTTTGTCCGGCAGATTACAAACGGCAGTGCTGTTGTTGTGAACTGCATTCCGCATCCCAATGAAACAATGGAAGCTGATGAATGTCTGCTGCGGGCATTGGGGGAATTATGGAAGCACAAGGTTAATATTAATTGGAAGTCCTATTATGAAAAAGAATTCCACAACCGGGTCGCCTTACCACTTTATCCCTTTGCAAAAGTAAAGTATCCGATTATTGTAGATGATTTATCTTCGGGTGGAGAGGCTTTGGCAAGTGAGCAGCCACTGAACATTCTCGATTACTCAGCCGCAGATCAGGATTGTCCTGAGGAAGAACTGACACCTGCGCAGATTTTGGTTCAAGAATCATGGACAAAGTTATTTGGCAGTAAAATATCTGATATTGATGCTGATTTTTTTGAAATCGGCGGAGATTCATTTAAGATGGTGCAGTTGTTGATAGATTTTTCGCAAAAAGGTCTCGAATTGCCGCCAGATACCATTTTTAAGAGTCCGACGATCAGACTGCTGGCAGCCGATGTAGAAAGGGAGTATAAGAAATGAAACAGCCAAAACCAAATTTATTTTGTATTCCCTATGCGGGTGGAGTGGCAAAGCTGATTTACAATGGGTGGAGGGAATTTTTAGGACATCAGATGAATATCATCCCAATGGAACTGGCAGGTCACGGCTCCCGAATGAAAGACCCTTTTTATTACAACATCAAGGAAGCCGTTTCCGATTTGTTTACTATTGCAGAAAATTACTTAAACGGGGATCCTTATGCTGTGTATGCTCATAGTATGGGAACCATTATGGCATATGAACTGGTCTTGAAAATAGAGAAACAGGGTCTTAACCCTCCTTCCGCCGTTTTTCTCTCCGGCAGATATACTCCGGATTACAGGTATCAAAAAGACAATATTTATTTGATGAATGATGAGGATTTTCTTGCCGAAGTTTACAAAATCGGTGGGATATCCAGAGAAATGCTGGATTATCCCGAATTGATCAAATATTTTCTGCCAATCCTTAGAAATGATTATGCGATTACTCAGGAATATACCATGAGTGAATTTCGAAAGTTGAATACAGATATTATTTTTCTCTACAGTGATCAGGATTCCTATCTGCCAGATATAGAAGCGGCCAGACAATGGCAGCGTTTTTCAGCCGGGCAATTCAAATTATACGAATTTCAAGGCGGCCATTTTTTTATCAATGAACAAACGAAAGAAGTATGTAGAGTAATTCATGAGAATATATGTTCCGTGAATGCGTTAGCAGCATGTAACCAAACAACAGGATGAGGGAAAGGAACCGGTATAATGGATCATAACACAATAGTAGAAATCAAAGGATTAACAAAACAATATGATACACTGATTGCGGTAAATAATCTGGATCTGGAAATTAAGGATGGACAGATTTTTGGGTTATTGGGACCAAATGGTTCGGGCAAGTCCACAATCATAAATTGCATTTTATCATTAATCAGATTTGAAGAGGGTTCGATCCGAATTTTCGGCAAAACGATGATCGAAAATGAAAAGGAAATCAAGAAAAATATCGGAGTAATCTTACAGGATGTTGCCGTATTTGATGAATTGACGGTGTATGAAAATATTGAGTATTTTTGCAGTTTATATGTGAAGGGTAAAGACACGGTGAGACATCTGACCGAAGAAGCAATTGCTTTTGTAGCGTTGGAAGATTTTAAAGACTATTATCCTGACAAATTGAGCGGCGGGTTGCTGCGACGGTTAAATATCGCCTGTGGCATTGCCCATAAACCGCGGCTTGTAATCCTGGATGAGCCTACGGTTGCAGTCGATCCGCAAAGCCGAAATAGAATCCTGGAAGGAATCTTAAACTTAAACAAACAGGGAGCGACCATCATCTACACGACTCATTATATGGAGGAAGTTGAGCAGATCTGTGATCAGATCGCGATTATTGATAAAGGAGAGGTGGTAGCACTTGGGACAAAAGAGTCTTTAAAGGACAGCGTGCATTTGAGTGAAACGATTATTGTGGAGGCCAACGGAATAAAAGACAGCGATATTGACGAATTAAATGAAACCAACGATTATACACTGGTTGAGTATCATGACAATATATTAAAAGTAAAATCAAAAAAAGAAAATGAAGGTTTAATCAGGCTGTTGAATTTCTTTAAACAGAAAAATATCATGTTAACCAGAATTCAGTTTGAAACACCGACACTTAACGATGTTTTCCTGGAAATCACCGGAAAAGAGCTAAGAGATTAATATGATAAAGGAGCGTTCTATGACATTGAAATTATTTCAAACAAAGTTAAAATGCCTTTACAGAGACCGGCAAAGTATGTTCTGGGCATTATTATTTCCTTTATTTCTGGCAATTATTTATCATTTTGCATTTGCCGATATAGGGAAAGCCGATATGTTAAAAACCATAGACATTGCAGCAGTCAGTACCGGTGCATCAAACGAAGCGTCGATTAAAAAAACCTTACTTGAAGCAGCGTATGAAAATAAAAACAATATCTTCAATGTAATGGTGACGGATGCTGCAACTGCCGAAACGCTTTTAGATGATAATAAGATTTTGGGATATGTTATCATGAATGAAATACCGAAGCTTGTTGTTAAGAAACCAGAACTTAGATCGACTATCGCTAAACATGTATTAGACAGTTACATGCAAATGTATGGTGTGTCTGCAGTTATTTCAGCCAATACTTCAGGGGGCAGAATCGATAATATAGCGTTGACGGAAGATATGATTAACCGGGAATACTATCTTTACGAACGAAATGATGCGACCAGAAACCTGGATTATAGTGTCATTTACTTTTATGCTTTGCTGGGAATGGTATGTATATACGGAGGTACCTGGGGACTGCGGGAAGGCCTGGATATCAGCCCTTCCTTATCGAAAAAGGCGGCCAGAATCTATGCTGCTCCATATAGCATTTCAAAGCTCCTGTTTGTGAATTTATCAGCCAGTCTGACCCTTCATATGGGGGGCGTGATTGCGGTCATTTTCTTCATGAATAAAATATTGAACATTGATTTTGGCACGAAACTGCATTTGGTGGCTCTAACCAGTCTGACAGGCTCAATTGTTGGTATCCTGCTGGGATGTATGGTCGCATTAGTTATAAAAGGAAAGGAAAAGAAAAAGGATGCCGTACTGACAGGCCTGACCCTGGTATGGGGATTCCTGGCCGGTTTAATGATTCCGTCAGTAAAATATCTGGTTGCCAGTAAATTTCCCTTCCTGGTTTATATCAATCCGGTTCATTTAATAACCGATGCCTTATATAGCTTATATTACTATACAGATCTGGAACGATATTCAAGAAACATGGTTTTTCTGCTCATTACAGTAATTGTATATAGCGGATTTATAGTCTGTTCGATGAGGAGGACAAAAAATGGGAGTATTTAAAACT
>Ga0153946_1000186_pt1 | contig 25483 bp, 33 predicted proteins | sample TSNJ030MetaG_FD_104751 | JGI IMG/M metagenome (GOLD analysis project Ga0153946, IMG submission 104751) | Attine ant fungus gardens microbial communities from New Jersey, USA - TSNJ030 MetaG | ecosystem: Host-associated > Fungi > Mycelium > Unclassified | place: USA: New Jersey, Wharton State... | reverse complement strand
AGAACTTAACATGAAAGATAGCAGTAAAATCATTTATGATTTAACAAAAAAACTATAAAAAAATAGTTAATGTCAAATAAATGATTTGTAATCAAAAAGTGAAACACAAGTATAAATTCACTTTTTTTTATGGTATAATTTTTCAATAAGAACTTCACTAAAAATGAAGAAAGAAAAAGGAGTATGACTATGGCAAAAAAACGAAAGAAAAAAAGAATTAAAATAAAAAAGAAACCAATTATTCTTTTTCTTCTTATAATTATTGTCGCAATAGGTTTTTGTTATTACCTGATAAATATTCCGATGAATAGAATTATAATTGAAGGAAATCGTTATTTAAGCGAATATGATATTATTACCAAATTAGAAATCAAAGATTATCCCAATTTATATCAACTAAAATTAAAAGATTTAAAAAATAAATTAATGGAAGAAAGTAGTGTTACGAAAGTTAATATTTCAAGAACATTATCTGGAAAATTAATAATCAAATTAGAAGAAAGTAGAGTATTATTTTATAATCGTTATAGCGATACAGTCGTCTATGCTTCAAAAGTAGAAACAAAAGATACAAAACATATTCTAGGCATTCCAATATTAGTGAACAATGTACCAAAAAATGAATACCAACAATTAATTGAAGAATTAGCAAAAGTAAATGAATCTACTTTAAGTTTGATTAGTGAAATAGAATATAATCCTTGGAAAACAGAAAATACAGTCGTTGATAATACACGATTCTTACTACGAATGAATGATGGAAATCAAGTGCATATTAATCTAATCAATATTGAAAAGTTAAATACTTATATTTCAAAATATGCCACCATTGAAGAAGGTCAAAAAGGAACCATTTATTTTGATTCTTCTTTTGGAGAAGGATTTTTCCAACCATATTAAGAAGGTGAAGCATGAAAGAAAATTATGATTTGAAAATGCAAGAAATAATGAAACAACTAGAACATAAACCCAAACTTTTATTACATACTTGCTGTGGACCATGTTCTACCGCGGTCATAAAACGCTTAAAAGAAACTTTTTGTTTAACAATATTATATTACAATCCAAATATTGAACCAAAAACCGAATATGAAATCAGGAAACAGGAACAACTACGTTATTTAAAAGAAGTAAATTTACCGTTCATTGATATTGATTATGAAAATAATATATACAGAGAACGAATCGAAGGCTTAGAACAACATAAAGAAGGTGGAGTCCGTTGTCATGAATGCTTCAAACTACGTCTTGAACGAACTGCACAAATTGCCAATATTCATGGCTTTGAATATATTTGCACTTCATTAACTGTAAGTCCTCATAAAGATAGTCAAATTATCAATCAATTAGGAGCATCAATTGCAAATCAATATAATATAAATTGGCTCTATTCAGATTTTAAAAAACAAAATGGATATCAACAAAGTATTGAATTAGCTAATCAATCAAACCTTTATCGTCAAAATTATTGTGGATGTGAATTTTCAATGTGGTTTAAAGAACAAAAATAATAAAAAAATCCATATAATTTTGGAGTTAAATTCGCTATTTGAGTCGGCATATGTTTATTTGCTTAGCAGAAAAATTAAACCAATTTATAGATATTTATGAAAATGGTTTTAAGTAGGAGGACGTATGAAAAAAAATATATTAATAGTATCATTTATTTTATGCATAGTAGCAGATTTATCGTTTTTATATCTTAGTATATTAAATTTAATTTATTTTAATAGTAAGACTGTTGGCATAAATATTTTCGGTTATAATATAACAGCCGATGGTATATCAATTCCTCTACATTTAATAACTATACTATTTTTAATAATAACAGTCTTTTTGTTTTTCAAGCTAAAAGAAATGATTGTTAGTAAAAAGAAGAATTATTACAATTAGTTGAACTAAGATTATTAAATGCAAAAAAAATATTACCTTAAAACATTTGGTAATATCTTTAATTGAATTTGTCAACATTCTGACTGAAAACAATAATTTCAGTTTATTTTTCAAAATTATCTAAGTAATTTTGGTATGCTTTCGTTGCTAGTTCTTCATGAAAACCAATATATTCAATATTTCTTTTCTCGAGTTCCTGTTTTACAATATATTCAGTAAATAAAGGATTACGAATAAATAAAGGGCCTAACATATAAGTTCCAAGATAATAGGGAAGAAAAATTCCTTCTTCTAAATCTTTAATAGTTGAACCGGTTCCAACTTCCATTGTTATGAATCTCGGTTCATTGATGTTCTTTAAAACACTAAAGCGATTTTGAAAGCCAATAATCGGTTCTGTTTTATCTGATTTTCCAATAGATTCTCCAACGATTTGGAAATCGGTTTCAACACTATCAAAATCTAATAAATCAAGCATTGGTAAAACTTTACCATCTAAAGTTCTAAATGTTTTACCAAAATAGATTTGTGAATTTCCTGTTGCAATAAATAATTTATTTTTAAATACTTTTTTGATTTCTTTTTTCCGTTTTATAATATCCGCATAGACAATTAGAAAGGTTTCTAAATTACCACTACCTAAATAGAAAATATCATACCTATTAAAATCAATTTCATCATCTATCGATAAGAAATGAGTAATTACTTTGATTTTGTTTTTCTCAAAATGTTTTTTTAAAGAAAGAATATTAGCACTTTCTCCATAAAGATTTAATAAATCATAATATAAATGTGCAATTTTAATTGTTTCCATTATTTTCACCTCGCAAATCTTTTTGTAAGTTAATTGTCATTTCAAAATCTAGCATAGCATAAATGGTCCCAGTTGTATGATTCTTTAAATAAGTACTTAGATTTTCATTTTCCTCTAGTACATGAATTTTTTTCTTTGGAATTCTAGCATAATCTAAACGATTGGCCAAATCATATTTAAATTTTCCAATACAAACAATATCAGTAATATTATTTTGATTTAATAATTCAAATTCGATATCCCATAACCAAGATAAGTCATTACTTTTATAACGTCTTGAAACATTTTCAAAACCTAGGACAATTGTTTTTTCTTCTTCTTTTTTTGTAATAAATTTTAATGATTGATAATAACTTAAATTATTCTCATTCTTACTTTCCAAAAACATAAATTTTCGATTGTCTAAATTGTATTCAATTGTTCGTTTAAAATTAATTGGTTTATTAAAGCTTTCAACAATTTGTTCTTCTTTAACTCCAATTGTTTTTAAAAGGGCATAGGCTGCTACATTTGCATAAGCAACATATAAAAAGTCTTCATTTAATTTTACTTCGTGATTTTCAATCTTCATTACTTTATGTTCTAAATTAATATCAGTACCCTCATAATTGACATTTCCTCGACCAAAATCACAATACTTACAAAAATAATTTCCAAAATGACCATAATGATAGAAAGAATAGTTTAATTTTCTTCTGCAAATTGGGCAATACACATAGTCAATATGTTTTACATCACTTTTAATATAACTATCTTTTGTTCTTGCAAGACCATAAGTAATGATAGTTCCTAGATGATCTTTTTCACATTTTTTTAAACCGGGATCATCGGCATTAATTACTAAAGTCGTTTGCTTATCTAATGTATCAAAAATACTATTATAAACTAAATCAATACTACCATTTCTTACGGGTTGATCCCTTGTAATATTTGTTAATACCAAATGACTCATTCTGTTTTTAGTAAAAGCCAAATGTAAGTGTTTTTCATCTATTTCCATTAATAAAATATCATGTTTAAATTTACCAAATATTGTACAATTATTTAAAATTAAAGTAGTGATCGCGCGAATTCCATTACTATCAGATTCGTTATAACAAACATCATATCCATGATCTTTTAAAGTATGAGCAATTAAATTAGTTGCTGTTCCTTTCCCGCTAGAACCAGTTACTGCAATGACATATTTAGGATATCTGATTTTCCCTAAAATCTTCTGATTAATATTATAAGATATGCTTCCAGGGAAAACCGTTCCATTTCTTTTAAATAACTTACAGATGAAAGTTATAAATTTATTTACTATTATTTGAAACATCATAATCATATTTATCACCAACAATATCATATAACAAAAATCGCTTTTTTGGGGATTTTTTGTCGAATTTATTACAAAACGAATGTTAAGTTGATATATTTTTATTGGTGATGAATTATGGAATTATATTATAAAAATGAAACACTTTTTGTAGATGTGCATGAAACAATTAATGAAACAATCGCAAATACAATGAAAAAAAGAATTTTCAATATTATTGATGACTATGATATTGACCGGATTATTCTAAAAACCAGTAAAACAAACGCAAGTGAAAAAGCTTTATTGCAAAATTTAGAAAAAGAATATAAACAGAAATATAATGGTAATTTAATCATAAAATAATAAAAAATGATGAAATTTAAGCTTTTTTGCATAAAAAACTGTTCAAATTCATTATTTTTTGTTAAAATATTCTTGGCTTTCAAATTAGTCAAATAAACATGTAAGAGGATTTTTACTTTCGAGTGCCGAAGAGGTGAGAGTGAAGAGTTGATTTCTTACAGGTGAGTAAACGAAGGAGGAATTAATTATGGCCGTAGTTTCTATTAGTCATTTATTAGAAGCTGGAGTTCATTTTGGACATCAAACCAAAAGATGGAATCCAAAAATGAAACAATACATTTTTACAACAAGAGATGATATTTATATTATCGACTTACAAAAAACCGCTTCAAAATTAGAAGAAGCATATGAAGCAATCAAAAATATTGCTACGAATGGAGGTACTTTCTTATTTGTTGGAACTAAAAAACAAGCAAGCGAAGTAGCAAAAGAAGAAGCAATTAGAAGTAACTCATTTTATGTTACTGAAAGATGGTTAGGTGGAACATTAACAAATTTTCGTACTATCAGAAGTCGTGTTAAACGTATGGAAGAAATCGAAAACATGGAAAAGAATGGAACATTTGCATTACTACCTAAAAAAGAAGTTATTAAATTAAGAAAAGAATATGATAAATTAAATCATTTACTAAGTGGTATCCGTACTATGTACAAATTACCTCAAGCAATGATTATTGTAGATCCTAAAAAGGAAATAAATGCAATTCGTGAAGCAAGAAAACTAAATATTCCTGTATTTGGAATTGTTGATACAAATTGCGATCCAGACGATGTTGATTATGTAATTCCAGGAAATGATGATGCTGTTCGTGCAGTTAAAGTTATTTTAGGAGTATTAAATAATGCAATCTGTGAAGCAAATGGACTTGAAATAGTTGATTATGTAACTGAAGAAGATAAAAAAAGTCCTAGAAAAGAATTCAAAAAAGAAGAAAGAACTGTAGAAAAAACAGTAGAAGCTACTCCTGTTGTTGCTAGAGAAATAGTAGAAACAAAAGAAGTAGAAATAAAAGAAGTAGAAAAAACTATTGAAGTAGTTAAAGAAGATTTATCTTCAAAGACTTTAACAGAATTAAAAGCAATGGCTAAAGTTGCAGGAATCAAAAGTTATTCAACAATGAAAAAAGATGAATTACTTAACGCTTTAAATTAATTATTTTTAAGAAAAGAGGAAAAATTATGGTTACAGCTCAAATGGTAAAAGAACTTCGCGAAAAAAGTGGAGCAGGAATGATGGATTGTAAAAACGCTTTAACTGAGACCAATGGTAATATGGACTCAGCTATGGAATGGCTACGTGAAAAAGGTATTTCTAAAGTAGCTAAAAAAGAATCTAGAATTGCTGCGGAAGGACTGGCTAATGTTTTTATCGAAGGAAATAAAGCTGTTATTTTAGAAGTAAATTCAGAAACCGATTTTGTTTCTAAAAATGAAGAATTTATTGACCTTATTAATACAATTGGTGCAAAACTAATGAAAACAACTGCTACAACAGTTGATGGTGCAATGGATGAAAATGATGGAGCACTTCGTACATTAATGACTGAAAAAACATCATTAATCGGAGAAAAATTATCATTTCGTCGCTTTGCGATAGTAGAAAAAAATGATGATGAATCATTTGGCTTTTATTTACACTTAGGAGGAAAAATCGCCGTTTTAACAAAGGTTAAGGGTGCAAATGAAACTGTTGCTAAGGATGTTTCAATGCAAGCTGCAGCAATGCGTCCAGATTATATCTTTGTAAGTGATGTTCCTGCTGAAGTAGTAGAAAAAGAACGTAACTTCTTAAAAGAACAAGTAATGGAAGAAGGAAAACCTGAAGACATTGCTATAAAAATGGTAGAAGGCCGTATTAATAAATTCTTCAAAGAAATCTGTTTAACAAAACAAGCATTTGTTAAAGATGGTGGAATCGATGTTGAAACTTATGTTAAAAATAACGGCGGAGAAATCGTTGAAGTTATTCGTTACGAAGTTGGAGAAGGTATTGAAAAAAGACAAGAAGACTTTGCTGCTGAAGTAATGAATCAAGTTAATAAAGCTTAATGAAAATTAGAGAAATCTAATTTTTTTTCTGGAACCAATAAAAAAATATTAAAAAAATGTTTACATATCTATATAAAGTTGATATTATTTGTTTAAGGGCGGTAAAAAAAATGACAGAAAAAGGTTATATTAATATTGAATTAGAAAGAATTCAATTAGAAGAAATTTTAGAAAAATTAAAAGCGATAAAAAATACAAAAAAACTTGATTTGAAAAAAAAGTATTTTCTTGAAATTATAAAACAATATCGATCAATTTTTTTAAAAAGTTATAATATATTAGAACAAAGAGAAATATTAGCTGAAGTAGTAGCAACATTTGATTGCGATAAATGTATTAATTTAACACAAGGGCGATTAAATATATTAGAAAATAAAGCAATGGATTATGAAAATAAAGAACATAAAGAACATAAAGAAAATAGTATTAATTCAAGGCCAAAGTTTGTTAGAAGCCGAGTACAAAGATTTAAAGCTACTGTAACTAATAATTAAGATACCAGATATCTTTTTTATTTGACGAAAATTTCATTTTTTGTTAATATTATTTTTACATTTAGAAGAAAGAAGAAAAAACATGAATAAAGTTGAAGAATTTTTAAAAGTTAGAGAATTAATATTTGACTATGCAATGGAAACAAAAAATGAAGATTTACTAAGATCTACAAGAAATGTTTTTCTGGATTTAAATAATTTGCGGAACAATATTAATAAAATGAAAATTAATGAAATACATAAACAAATCGAAATAATTGAGAAAAAATTATGCTTATTATGTATGAATTGTATTGAAGATATTTACATGCAAATTTATGAAGATAAAAATAAAATGAATAACTTAATAAATGCAAATGTTGAAATTCAAAATGATTTTATAAAGGCCGAAAAGAATAAAATGATGTTATATCTTATAGGAACAATATTTACATTGGTTGGAGTAGCAACCATCAAAAATGTTTTAATTCAATTGCCTTTAGTAATATCATCATTATTTCTTATATGGAATTGTCAAGATTATTTGTTCAATATTTTGGATGCAGAAAATATCAGAGAACCTCTTCCTATTATTCCTAGAACGAGATTAAATGAAATAATAAGAGTTAATCTTAAGAATAAAGCCTATATTAATGCAGAACAAAATATTCAAGATAATCTCAACACTCTAGAGCCGTTCTTTATTAATTTCCTTTTAAATAAAATTGAAATCCTTTTAAATAAAATAGAGTTTGAACCTGCAAAAACTAGATATTTACAAGTGCTACAAATGGAATTATTAATAAGTTCTTTAGATATAAATGATATGATTTTGATGAAGAAAATTAAACTTTTAAATAAGATTGAAAAATTAACTGATGAAGAATTTGCTTTTGAAAATAATCAAATTGAAACAATAATAGTTAATCAAAAAATTAAAAAAAGAACAAAAAACCTTAAATAAAGGCAACAAAAGAAAAAAATATAAAAGAGATTAGAAAGAAAGACAATTAAATGACAAAATGGTTTTTTTCTTATGTGTTAAATATTGCTTTCATGATATAATAATACAAGTGGTGATTTTATGTTTGTAAATAAGAAAAAAATGACATTAACAGAGAAAATAATATATGCAGTAGCTTTTATAATTTTAATTATTGCTTTTGTTTTTTTAGGGACAAGAGAATATGAATCTGTAGATAAAGAAAGTAAAGTATTTTATCGTGAATATAATATGGTTTCTGAAAAAAATGTTTTTAAATATTCGAATTCAAAAGAAGTATTGAATGTTTTTGATGAAAAAAAATCGGCGATAATCTTTATGGCATTTCCAGAAAATAGCTGGTCAAATATATATGCTAAATTATTACAAGAAGCAGCATCTAGTGTAGGAACTACAGAGATTCTTTATTATAATTTTTATCAAGATCGTTTAAATAACAATTCGAATTACGAAAAATTAATAACTCTACTTGGGGATTATATTACCATCCTTGATAAAAACAACAAAGAAATTTATGCTCCGACTGTCTTAATGATTAAAAATGGAGAGATTATTTATTTTGATGATGAAACTGCAATTACTAAAGGAAATGACACCGTTGAATCTTACTGGACAGAAGAAGCACAATATATTAAAAAATTGGAATTTGCTGCTAATATGGCAAAATTTCAAGAAACGACAACCTCTACTAATAGTTCAACGAATTTGGATTATGATACTTCATTTTTAAAAGAAATTAACGAAACTGATTTATTAGAAAAAATAAAAAAAGGTGAGAAATTATTTGTAGTTAGTAGTCGTATAACTTGTAGTCATTGTGTTAAATTCATGCCTAAATTAAAAGAAGTTTTTGAAGAACAAGGAATATCAGGTTATCTATTAGTAAAAAACGGCGATGTAGATGCTCAAACTTCCCTTAAAACACTTGGTGCTGATGTGGCAAAGTCTTTAACAACAACACCAGCAGTCATTGTTTATAATCAAAAAAAGTTTATAGCAAGCCATTTTGGCAATTCTACAAAAGAAGATTTTGAGAAATTTGTACTTGATAATAAATAATTTATTGTAAAAAAACGAAAATTCGATTATAATAAATATAACATAATCATGGAGGATAAAATGAACATAGAAGAAACAAGAATAAAAATGAACAAAGCGATTGAAACAATGGTCCAAAAATTTATTAATATTCGAGCAGGAAGAGCGAATCCAGCAATGCTAAATGGCATTATGGTGGAATATTATGGGACACCAACCGCAATACAATCTTTAGCAAATATTACTGTACCAGAAGCTCGTCAATTACTAATCAAACCATTTGACCGAAGTGCGTTAAAAGAAATTGAAAGATCAATTAATGAAGCTAATTTAGGAATTACTCCAGTTAATAATGGTGAAATTATTATTTTGACTGTACCAGAATTAACTGAAGAGCGTAGAAAAGAATATGTTAAAATGGCAAAAACAATTAGCGAAGATACCAAAGTTGCTTTAAGAAATATTCGCCAAGATGCAAATAACCAAATTAAAAAAGAAGAACTTCCAGAAGATGAAGAAAAATCTTATTTAGAAGATATTCAAGAATTAATTAATGAATTTAATAAAATAGCAGAACAAAAGTTAAAAGAAAAAGAAGAAGAATTAATGAAAATCTAGGTGATACTAATGAAATATCAAAATATATTTAAAAGACAGACTAAGTTAACTTTATATATTGTAATTTGCTTATTATTACTCGCAAGTATTTCTTCCTATGCTTTATTTTTACAAATAAATAAAAATAAAAATAATCAAGTAATCACGGCTGGTGATCTTGCACTAGAAGTGACTTATCAAAAAAATGAAACAATTACTAATTCTTCTTGTTTCATACCTTTAGAAGTAATTGATTATAACAATGAAGATCGAAGTGCTTGTAAAATTATAATAAAAGTAAAAAACATTGGAACGTTAGCAGCTCAATATCAATTAACAGCATATAATGATCCGAATAAAGGAGCAGGTAGTTATCTAAGTCATCAATATATTGCTTTAAAACATTCAAAAGGTTCAGATAGCGAAAATCTCAGTGCTGTCAATAATGATATATCATTAATTGGATATTATACTAGTAAAGGGCTTACCATAAATTTTCCTTCTAAATATTATGGTTGGGAAATATTAAAAAATATACCTATTTATAAGCAAATCGAAGGAAAAACTGGTGAAGATGCTAATAAATATAATTTAGGAACTACCGTGCTCGAAGCCGGTGCAACATATTATCATGAAATCGATTTCTGGGTGGATGAAATGTTAGTAAGCTCAGATATTACAGATCAAAAAGTCCAAATTAAAGTCGGAATTGATACGATTGTTAAGCCAGGATCTTAGAAAACATGCAAAAAAACGCGATTATTCGTGTTTTTTTAACGTAAAATTCTTGAAACGAGAAAATTCTAGTGTTATAATTGAAAGTAGTTATGAGAGGAGGGAAAAAAATGACTAAAGTTGAAGTTAACGGAAATATTGATGCAGCGATTAAGAAATTTAAATTTAAAGTTGCAAAAAGCGGTGTCCCTTCTGAGATCAAAAAAAGAAAACATTATGTAAAACCTGGAGTAAAAAAAAGAGAAGCACAAAAAGAAATGCAACGTAATTCTAAAAAAAGTAATCGTAATTAAGAAGACAGGGGTCTTCTTTTTTAATTCTATTAAAAGAGGAATTTCATATAATTTGATAGGTGATTTTATGCACATAGGTTCAAATATAAGAAATTTCTTAATCGAGCAAAATTATGCAATTCAGATATTTGGCGATAATATCCATGTTTTTAAATTCATCGATATTGAAAGGCTAACAGATACAGATATCATTATCCAGTTAGATGATTTTAAGTTAAAAATAAAAGGCAATTATTTTTGTGTTAAAAAATTAGAAAAAAACGAAATTCAAATTCAAGGTGAAATTCTAGAAATGAGTTTTATAAGATGATAGATATTAGAAAAGAAATAAAACAACACTATATTTGGATTAAAGCAAAAACCAAAGATAAAGAAAAGTTACTTTATCGCATATATAAAAAACAAATAGAAATCTATGATACAAATTATAAAGAAGATTATATATTTTTAAAAATCAAAGAGCAAGATTTTAAAATCTGTAAAAAAATAACTTATTATAAATTTATTAAAGCCCAAGATGTTGGTGTTTTTGCATTTATCAATCAAATAAAAAAAAGATATTTGATTTTAATTAGTATGGTTTTACTAATAATAACGATTTATTTCCTTTCCAATGTTATTGTTTCTGTTAACGTTATTCATTCAAGTAAAGAAATTAGAGAATTAGTTCAAAGTGAGTTAGAAGAAAATGGGCTTCATATTTTTTCGATGAAAAAAAACTTTGAAGAACTAGAAGCTATAAAAAAGAAAATTTTAGATAAAAATAAAGATGTTTTAGAATGGTTAGAAATAGAAAGCAAAGGCATGACTTATACTATTAGAATTGAGGAGCGTATTATCACTGAAAAAGAAATTGAGAAAAGTCAATGTCATATTGTAGCGACTAAATCCGGAATTATTAGAGGCATTATCCATCAAAAAGGTGTTGTATTAGTCCAAAAAGATGATTATGTCAATATTGGTGATATTCTTATTAGTGGACAGATTAAAGTAAATGAAGAAGTCAAAAATAATATTTGTGCAGTCGGTGAAGTATATGCTGAAGTTTGGTATACTACAAAAATTTCAATTCCTCTTGAAATTGAAGAGCAAATAAAAACTGGAAAAACTAGAAACAATTTGAAAGTAACATCCACAACAAGTAATTACAAAATATTAAGATCTCGACTTGAAACGTTTGTAGATAATGATAAAAAATTATTTTCATTATTCAATCATGATTTTTATTTCACCAAAGAAGAAGAAATAGAAATTACTTATAAAAAATTAACTGAAAATGAAGCCCTAGAAAAAGCCTTAAAATTAGTTGATGAAAAGATGAAAACAGAATTAGGAGATAAAGGAGAAATAATCGATAAAAAAGTTTTGAAAAAAAGCTTAAATGATAGTACAATGGATATAGAGATTTTTGTATCTGTATCTGAACTGATTAGCAGAGAACAAGAATTTGTAATAGAGGATATAAAAGAGGGCGAATAAAATGATTTTAAATACACTGATTGATTCTATTGAATCAGTATGGCCAATGTTAACAATTTTTTTAGTTGTTATCATCACAATAAGAATAACTTATCTAAGAATTAATAGAGAACGCTTTGTTTTTTACAAAGAATTCGGTAATTTATTTTTTGTCATATATATTTTATTATTATTTCAACTTCTAACAAATGCTGAATTAAACAATATTGGAGGATTAAACTTAGTTCCTTTTACGGAAATACTTCGTTATGAAATAGGTAGTATGTTATTCTATTATAATGTAATTGGGAATATCTTAATCTTTGTTCCTTTTGGATACTTTGTATCCGTTTATATCAAAGCTAAAAAAATAAGCCATATTTTCTTTATCAGCATTATTTCTAGTTTAACAGTTGAATTTGTTCAATTGCAAATTGGACGATCATTTGATATTGATGATATTCTCCTGAATGTAGTTGGCTCAATTATTGGTTTCTTAATTTATGTTTCTCTCAACGCGATTAGAAAACATCTTCCAAAATTCTTTCAAAGCGACTTATTTTACAATATTCTTTGTCTTATTATCTGTCTTTTCTTTATATACTGTTATTATAAAAGTATTGGTTTTGGATGGTTATAATGAAATATGATTTTACAGATAATTTTGGATATGACAAAGATTATAAATACTTGGAAGAAGTAATTGATATTACTTTTAAAAAAGAACAAATAATTGATCCAATCTTTTCGATTATTTTCGTAAATGAAGAAGAAATTAAAAACATAAATCAAGAATATCGAAACAAGAATAGTGTTACCGATGTAATTAGTTTTGCATTAGAAGATACAACTAATGTATTGCCAAAAAACTTTCGGGTTTTAGGAGATATTTATATCTGTATTCCAAGAATGAAGGAACAAGCGTTTACCTATGGACATAGTGAACAAAGAGAATTATCATTTTTAACTGTTCATGGTCTTCTTCATCTTCTTGGGTATGATCATATGAATAAAAGGGATGAAAAAATAATGTTTGCAAAACAGGAGTTGATTTTAAATGAGGCCGGAATTAAGCGTTGATAAGAATAGAAAAGGTATTATGCGGCTGTTTAGTAGTGCAAAAAACTCAATTCAGGGAATAACTTATGCTTATAAATATGAAAAAAGCTTTTTATTACATACTATCTTTTTAATCATCAGTATTGTTATCGGCTTTTTCTTAAAAATATCTTTTATAGAATGGTTAATTATAGGGGGTCTAAACTTACTTTTAATCGTTATTGAATTATTAAATACATCAGTAGAAGCAACTGTAGACATGATTACTACTGATTTTCATCCTTTAGCAAAAATAGCCAAAGACTGTGGTTCTGCTGCCACATTCATAGTTATCATAGCAACATTAATAGCAGAATTAATTATTTTCATACCGTATATAGAACGATTATAAGGAGATAAGATATCATGAAAAGCGGATTTGTTAGTTTAATAGGTAGACCAAATGTTGGTAAAAGTACTTTATTAAATCATATTTTAAAAGAAAAAATAGCCATTACATCTGATAAGGCTCAAACAACAAGAAATATTATTCAGGGTATTTATAACGATGATAACACTCAAATTGTTTTCATGGATACTCCAGGAATACATAAACCAAAAGGAAAGCTAGGCAAAATTTTAAATAAGGGTTCCTATTCTTTAATGAAAGATGTTGATGTAATTCTTTTTGTTGTTGATGCTCATTCTGGAATTGGTGCTGGGGACAAATACATCATGGAAAGCTTAAAAAGAAGTGAATCTCCAATCATCTTAATTTTGAATAAAATTGATCGTATTCCCAATGAAAAATTATTAACTTTAATTAATGAATATAAAGATTATTTACCCTTTGTTGAAATTGTTCCTGTAAGTGCAATAACTGGTGATAATGTAGCCCATTTAATTGAAGTGATTAAAAAATATTTAACTGACAATGTAAGATACTTTGATCCTGATGTAAAAACAAGCAATAGTCTTTATTTTATGATTAGTGAATTAGTAAGAGAAAAACTACTCCATGTAACGGTTGAAGAAGTTCCGCATAGTATTACCTGTGTAACAACTCATTTTGAAGAATTAGATCATATTGTTAATATTAACGTCGATATTATTGTTGATCGTGATTCCATCAAAAAAATTGTAATTGGTAAAAAAGGAGAACGATTAAAACAAGTTGGTAGTTTAGCTCGTGTTGAAATCGAAGAAAAACTAGGTAAAAAAGTATACTTAGAATTATATGTTAAAACAATCAAAAATTGGCGAGAAAAAGAAAAGTTTTTAAATGAACTTGGATTCAATGAATTTTAAAAATAACAAATTTATTGCATAAAAATTCTTAAATTCCTACATGATAATATTAGAAAGTAGGAATTAAAATGAATGAACAACAAGCATGGGAATTATTTAAAAAAACCGGTAAAATAGAATATTATTTAGAATATAAAAAAGCAAAAAAGAAGTGATTGCATTGATAACAAAAATAGAAGGAATCATCATACATTCAACTGATTATGGTGATACTTCCAAAATAATTCAAATCCTAAACCAAGAGGGACAAATTGGGGTGATGTGTAAAGGTGCTAAAAGCTTAAAAAGTACCTTACGTGCATCTACTCTTAAATATACCTATGGTTTTTTTTACATCTACAAAAAAGATGATAAATTATCTACTTTAAAAGAAGTCGATGTAATCAATCCCTTTTTAAATATTCACAATGATATTATTTTAATAAGTTATATGACTTATCTTTGTGATTTAGTAAAACAAGTTTATAAAGAATCAAATAATCCTCAAGTCTTTAATTTGTTAATATCAATCTTAAAAAAGATGGAAGAAGGACTAAATCCTCAAATATTAACTAATATCTTAGAAATAAAATTATTACCTAGTCTAGGAGTAGGAATTGAGTTAGACGCTTGTATTAAATGTGGGGCAACGACAAATATTATTACAATTAATGGCGATGCTGGCGGGTATATTTGTAAAAAATGTCATCGTGGCGAGCAACTTGTTTCCTTAAAAACCATCAAAATGCTAAGACTTTATTATTATGTTGATATTGATAGTATCAAAGAACTTAACATTAAAGAAGATACAATCCAAGAAATAAATTTATTTTTAAATCGTTATTATGATCGATATACCGGTCTATATTTAAAAAGCAAAACTTTTTTAGAAGAATTAACGAATAAAAAAGATTAGTAAAACTAATCGTTTTTTCTGCCAGTAAAAAAGTCAATTAAGAAGATAATCGCGGCAACAAATAACAAAATATGGATAAATCCTCCAAATAATTTAAAGATTAATCCAATTAACCAAACAAAGACCACGATAGCCCCTAAAATCTTTAAAAATGTCATATTAACACCTCACTTATAATATTAATTTGCTCATCTAGATTAAAATTATACTTTATGTTATAATATTTATCGAAATGAGGGAATTTTATGAAATATGAAAATAATTTTACAAGAACTAAAACAGAAGAAATATTAATAGATCAGGCGAATAAAGATACTGAAAATTTTCTAAAAGATAAAATATCTGATCAATTATCACAAGACCATATTATTGCAATAAGCGAGTATATTAGAGCAGTAACAAGTAATATTCATCAAGACACGATTAGAAAATTTGCAGTGAATTTGAAGGAATTAAATAGAAATATTCAAAATGTTGTTCAAAAAGAAACTTATCATAAAGCTTTTATTAAAGAACTTAGAAGACTTGGAATAGAGCTCACTCAATTAAGTACTAAAGACCTTCAAAATGTACAAATTGATATGAATATGTTAAAAGAATTATTAGGAGTAGAAAAAAGTAGAAAGTTACCGTTTCAAGGCAATATCATTGATCTTAATGAACCTAATAGAAAAAAATAGCAGAGGGATTTTATGGCAAAAAAAGAAAATAAAAAGAAGAATAAAAATCTAATAACTTCTGAATTAAGTGAATTTAAGAAATTTGTGATGAAAGGGAATATCATTGATATGGCTGTTGGAGTTATTATTGGTGGGGCTTTTTCTAAAATCGTAACTTCATTAGTAAATGATATTTTAACACCTTTAGTAGGAATTTTTTTAGGTGGGCATGACTTTACTAGTTTAAAGTTTACCTTTCGTAATGCTGAAATCTTATATGGTAATTTTATCCAAACTGCAATTGATTTTATTATCATAGCGGTCTGTATCTATGCTGTTATCAAAGTAATCAATACTTTAACAAAGAAAAAAGAACAAGAAGAGAAAAAGAAGCAAGAAGAAGAAGCAAAGAAAAAGAAAGAAGCTGAAAAGATATCTGTTGAAGCTCTTTTATTAGAAGAAATTAGAGATTTACTGACGAAAGAACCTACGAAGAAAAAAATAAAGAAAGATAAATAAAAATGAGTAAGATAACTTATGCTTTTTTATGGAATAACTCTTTAAGAATTGTGTTGAAAAATTTTATTATTTTGATTTTTTCAAATCCAAAATTTTACAGATTAAGTAAGTAATACAAACTAAAATGCAATGATATTTAATTCATTGCGTTTTTTCTTGAATAGTAAGATTCTTTGAATAGTTTTGTAACTGGATAATGATTGTGATTCTATCAATATAAAATTATTGAAACATCGAACTCGTTACTTTTTTCAAAGTTCCTCATCTGCAACACATATATAATTATAAGTGTTATAATAAAGCATATATAAAGATTATTTTGAATGCACAGTAAATAGTTGATAGGGCATAAATCTAATAAGTTAACAAGATAATATATCCAATTTGGAGTCGAAAATCAAGAAATAAGATTTAAAAATAACAAAGATATAGAATAATGCCGATAGAACAAAAAAAGTAGCATACAAATTGTTCTTTAATTAAAATATGAACTAAGTTTTGTAATAAGTAAACAATATCATGGGAAAAGAATGACAAAATATAAAAATATCACCAAAACCAATAGTAGTTACATATAGTTCTGTGGGGGAAAATAGACTTATCTCTCACTTAAGAAAAGAGAGGGTGAAAGTCGAGTTGTCTACTCGATATTTTATGAGTAAAATTGCAAATGCTATATTAATGATAGAATATTTGAAAACTGGTAAAAAATATTCTATCAAACAATTATCTGAAAAACTGAATATTTCAGAACGTATGGTTAGATATTATAAAACTGAATTGACTGTTGCAGGCTTTCCTATTGAATCATTTACAGGTCCAAATGGCGGATACTTTATGTTAAAACCTATTCATTCTTATTATTCATTTACAAAATATGATATTCAACTTATAGAAAACATTCATAATTTTGCAAAATTAAATAATTATAAACTTATAGATGATTTTTCAGAACTTATAAATAAAATAGAACGTCTTTATGATATACATAAAGAAATAAATAGAATTGAATTTGACATAGAAAACGAAAATAATGGAAATCTCAAACAATTATTAAAAAAGGCAATTCAAAATAATGAAAAAATAGAAATTTTTTATAAAGATTTAGATAATACAATAAATCGACGTATTATAAGTCCAATTTATTTATTTAATTATAAAGAACACTATTATGTAACTGCATTTTGTGATTTAAGAAAAGACATTAGACATTTTGAATTAAAAAGAATAATTATAAAATAATTAAGACGAAATATTTCCTTAAACGATGATATATTAAATTTAAGGAGAAATAATAATGAATAAAATTAAACATAGTTTTATAGATTTTGATGGAGTAATATTAGATTCTGAAAAAAGAGTTGTTGAAAGAAAAGCAGCTAAACCAAATATTTCATGGGATGAATTCTTTGAAGAACTAAATTGGACAGAATTATTACGAGAATCAAAAGAGATTAATAACAGTTTATCAATACTAAGAGAATTATGTGTTTTAAAAAAAAGACATAGTATTTTAACAAAAATACATACTTTATCTGAAGGATACAATAAAATCAACTATTTAAGGAGCAAAAACATTCAGACACCAGTAATATTAGTTCCACCACACGTTAAAAAAAATGAGATTTATTATCCAAATGGAGATATTCTTATTGACGATACTGAAAAAAATATAAAACATTGGAATGAAGCTGGAGGTATAGGAATTTTATTTGACGAATCTATAATTTGCAATACAGAATATAAAGTAAAAGATTTATCACTTTTATTAAAATAAATAAAAGGAGAAATTTAATGAAGGAAATTAGAGAAAAATTAAGCAAGCTTTCATCAATGGAATATTTAATTCATATTCCAAATAAATATAATGGAAGTTTACCAATGATTTTATTTTTACATGGAGTAGGTGAAAGGGGTAACCGAATTGATGATATAAAGAAGTATGCTTTGCCTAAATATATAAATAAACTAGAAGTACCATATATAGTAATATCTCCTCAATGCCACAAGCCATATTTTTGGGATTATCATTTAAGAGATGTTGAACAAATAATCAAAGAAGTATCAAAAAAATATAATGGCGATAAAAATAGGATTTGTATAATGGGGTCAAGTATGGGTGCTTTTGGTGCATGGAATTATATAATGCAAAGACCAGATTTATTTAAATGCATTGTTTCTGTATCAGGAGGTGCAATGTTACCAATCTATGATACAATAGGGCTTATAAAAAATAAAAGTATTTTAATTTATCATGGGAATAATGATTCTATTGTAGATGTAAATAAAAGTATAGAAATTCATAATATTTTAATGGAGCAAAATGCTAAAGATGTAGAATTAAAAATTATTGAAGGTGAGACACATTTTCTAAGTTCGCACGCTTTTAAAGATTCATATATATTTGAATGGTTAGATAAAAGAATTTGATTAAGGAGTAGATAATATGAGAATAGTTAGTATTGGAGATTTAGTTACAGATTATTATTATAAGGAAGGTAAATTGATTGGGGTCAATGGAGGGATGACTAGTCATAATATTATTGCGAATATTCAAAAAATAGGGCATTCTACTAAAGTTTTTGGAGTATGTGGCAATGATATGGCAGGTTCTATTTCAATAAAAAGTCTTGAAGATATCGGTGTTGATATATCAGATATCATCAGAAAAGATTTACATACTAGATGTTTTCATATATCATATTTTGAAAATAATGATAAATTAAGTTTTGTTTCAAAAAAAAGATGTTCTTTTTGTAATAATAAAAATTGGTATGAAGAAAGTCAAATAGACACTAATATGATTTTAAATTTATTAAATAATGAAGATATTTTAGTTATTGATAATTTGAATGAAAAAAATATGGAAATTGTCAATAAAGTTTCTAATGATGTAATGTTAGACTTAGGACAATACTTTGAATTTGAAAACAAGAGCAGTGATGAAATAGTAGGATTGTTATCAAATAAATTTTGTATCATTCAAATGAATGAAAGAGTTGAAAAATTCTTAATAAAAAAATTAAAAATTAAAAGTTTTAACGAATTATTTGAATTAATTAATCCGAAAATGTTAATAATAACTAGAGGCAAAAAAGGAGCCGATTTTATATTTAGTAAAACTAATATTCATAAAGATTTAATAAGCGTCGCAAAAGAAATTGATTCAACTGGAGCCGGTGATTCCTTTTTCTCTTGCATTATTAGTGAGTATATATTAAATAATAAAGTTATTTCTGAGTCTTATATTGATACTGCTTTTACAAAGGCTACAAAACTCACAAAAAAAGTTGTTGGATTAATGGGAGCGAGAGGACATATTAATAAACTTTATAATACAAACAAAATTAAAGAGAAATGCACTTGTGAAGAATTTGAAATAAAATCAAGAAAAAAAATTAAGAGATGTAATATTAATATAAATAATTTAGAAATTAGAGTAATTAACGCAGTAAAAAGTAATGCTACTAAAAGGTTATCAAAAATAGATTTTAAAAACATAAAAAATCCAGTATTTATTGGAAGTGGAGGCTCGTATGCTGCAGCAATATTTGCTTCTAAAATAATAAACCATTTATACGGACAAAACACTTTATCATTATATCCAAGAGATTTCTATTATAGAAACAATAAAAATATAGATTTGGTTTTTCTATTTTCATATTCTGGAACAACTAATGATGTTATTACATCAGTAAAAAATATTGATAATAATAAGAAAATAATAATTACAAAAGGTGAAATAGAAAAAATAGTTGAAAAAACAAATATACCGAAAACCAATATAATTAGTTATCGAACAAATACTAATAAAAGTAAAGAAAGAGGTTTTCTATCATTTGAGGGGGTATTATCACCATCATCAATATTTTTAAATTATTATTTTAATGATGAAAACAAAACAATTGATTTTATAAGAAAATCTTGTCAATATTGGAAGAAAAACTTTGAAATTTATTTTAAAGAAAATTCAAAACAATTAAATAGAGTATTAATAAATGGAATGATTATAAATATATTTTCTGGAGATTATTCGACAACTGCAGCAATTGATTTAGAAAGTAAAATAATTGAATCAGGTGTTTTCAATGCAATTATTCATGAAAAAAAGAATTTTTCACATGGGCGATTTATTCAATATGAACATAATAAAACAAAGTTAAATATTTATTTTAAAGAAAAAGAAACAACTGAATATGAATATAAATTAATCGAATATTTAAATGGTGATACAATATTAATTGAAAGTAATTATTCAGGAATTGAAGCTGAATTTGATTTATTAGTAGCATCACAATATTTGATTTATTATATCAGTAATTTTATTAATATTGATTTATCAAAACCAAATTACAGTGAAGAATCAATGAAATTATATTTTTTTAAAGGTAAATTATAGAATAAATTATTTCTTGCAAACATATCATATATAGTATATAATTTAAGGCATACAAGCGATGACGGGGTTGGAATCCCAGAGCTATATAAAAAGAGTGATTCTTCTATAGAATAAGTAGGGTGGAACCGCGAGATTATCTCGTCCCTATATTTTATAGAAGTTTTTTATTTTTAAAGAAAGAAGGAAAAATATATTATGGAAAAAATAACAATGTCAGAAATCGTTAATTTATGTAAGCAACATGGTTTTATCTTTCAAGGAAGTGAAATTTATGGAGGACTTGCTAATACTTGGGATTATGGTCCCTTAGGAGTGGAGCTTAAGAATAATATTAAGAAAGCTTGGATGAAGAAGTTTGTGCAAGAAAATCGCTATAATGTTGGGATGGATAGTGCTATTTTAATGAATCCAAAAACATGGGAAGCAAGTGGTCATTTAGCAACTTTCTCAGATCCATTAATCGATTGTAAATATTGCAAGACAAGACATCGGGCTGATAAATTAATTGAAGACCATAGCCAAATTGAAGCTGGCGGATGGTCAAATGAACAATTAATTGCCTATATTTTAGAACATAAAATAGTTTGTCCTAATTGTGGAAAGTTAGATTATACTGACATTAGACAATTTAATTTAATGTTCAAGACCTTTCAAGGTGTTACAGAAGATGCGAAAAATACGATTTATTTAAGACCAGAGACAGCTCAAGGAATATTTGTTAATTTTAATAATGTTCAACGTTCTCTCCGTTTAAAAGTTCCTTTTGGAATTGGTCAAATTGGTAAAAGTTTTAGAAATGAGATCACACCGGGAAACTTTATTTTTAGAACTCGTGAATTTGAACAAATGGAATTAGAATTCTTCTGTAAACCTGGAACAGAATTAGAATGGTTTGATTATTGGAAAGAATATTGTTTAAATTGGTTATTATCTTTAGGAATAAAAGAAGAAAATATTCGTTTACGTGATCACGAAAAAGAAGAATTAAGTCATTATAGTAATGCAACAACTGATTTTGAATATAAATTTCCAATGGGATGGGGAGAACTATGGGGGGTTGCAAGTCGTACTGATTATGATTTGACTCAACATCAAAAAGTATCTTCTCAAAAATTAGAATATTTAGATCCAGAAACAAATGAAAGATACATTCCTTATGTAATTGAACCAAGTGTAGGAGTAGAAAGAACATTACTTGCATTCTTAAATGATGCATATGATAAAGAAGAATTAGAAAATGGGGAAACTAGAGAAGTGATGAGATTTCATCCATATTTAGCACCTTATAAAGTATCTGTATTACCTCTAATAAAAAAATATCATTCAAAAAAAGCAGAAGAAATTTATGCTGAATTATCAAAACACTTCATGACATCATTTGATGATGCTGGAAGCATTGGAAAAAGGTATCGTCGTCAAGATATCATCGGAACTCCTTTTTGTCTTACAATTGATGACAACACCCTAAATGAAGGTACGGTCACTATTCGTTTTAGAGATACAATGGAGCAACAAACAATGACAATTGCTGAAGTAATAGATTTTATAAATAAGGAAATACAATTTTAAGAAGAGAAATTCTTCTTTTTTTAATTACTATAAATTTTTTTGAGGTAATTTTAATTAAAAAAATTCTATTAAAATAGAAAAAAATGCATTAAAATAAATTAATGTTTTTTTTATTTTAGATTTTGTCTGTTATTTCCATTGAAAAAAAGAAAAACTTCTGTTAGAATGAAATAGTAAATAAAAATAGGAGGACTTTATATGGCATTTAATAAAATAAAAAAATTATTCTCAGATGAGGATGAGGATTTACTAATGGGTACAGAAGATGAATACTATGCCGTAAGTGAAGACGAAGCTTTAAAAGAAGCTGATAAATCAGGAAATAAAATGATTTTGTTAGAACCAAGAGCATATTCAGAATCACAACAAATCGCAGATCATTTGAAAAATAGAAATAGTGTAGTAGTTAATTTAAAAAGAGTAACAAGTGAACAAGCAAAGAGAATTATTGACTTTCTTTCTGGATGCGTTTATTCTATAGGTGGGAAGATGCAAAAAATAGGAGTAGGAATTTATTTATGTACTCCAAAAAATGTTAATATTCAAGGTAAAATAACGGATGAAAATGAGAAGCCAGCCAAAGAAGTTGAAGACGAAATTGAATGGTAATTAAAAAATAATTCTTTAAGTTAGTGAGCAGGTGAGTAAGATTAAAAAATTTAGTACAAGTTTAAATGGTTATAACAAAAATGAAATAAATCAATTTGTTAAAACTGTCGCGTCTGAATATGATTCGATGTTAAATAAATTAAAAAAACAAGATCAACAAATTGAAGAACTTCAAACCAAAATTTTAGAATATAAAAATATGGAAACTACGTTAAATCGTGCTCTTTTAATCGCCGAGGATGCATCGACTCAAATCAAGCGTATGGCTAGAGATGAATCAAAAAGCATCATTGAGGAAGCCAAACGTAATGCGAGTCGAATCGTAAATGATTCTCTCCTTAAAAGTGAAAAAATTGCTCAAGAAACTGATAATCTTAAAAGAAAAATTATTCTATTTAAAAGAAAATTTAGACAAGCCTTGGAAAATCAACTTGAAGATATTGATACAATTGAAGAAGACATGTAATAATGTCTTTTTTTGCTACAAAGTAAGAAATATCAATACATTAATGATTAAGCCTTAAGAAAGTTAAAATAATAATATAACAACCAAAAACATATACTTTCCTAAAGGAAGTGAAATATGTTTTTGTTAGAATTATTAAAAAGTTTATTATTTTTCACGGGAAGTTATTCCAATAACGTTTTCCCAGAACCGTTAAAAAAAGAAGATGAAGAAAAGTACATTAAACAAATGTTACAAGGTGATAAAGAGGCTAGAAATAAATTAATAGAACACAACTTAAGGTTAGTCGCACATATTGTTAAGAAATTTGAAAATAAAAATAATGATACCGATGATCTAATCAGTATTGGAACGATTGGATTAATTAAAGGAATTGATTCTTATAATAATACTAAATCAACTCGAATTACCACCTATGCCGCCAGATGCATTGAAAATGAAATATTAATGCATTTTAGAAGCAATAAAAAGAATGGGAATAATGTTTCTTTAAATGATTCGATTGGCTATGATAAAGATGGTAATGAAATTAATTTAATTGAAGTAATTAAAGATAATAGTGCTGATATCTCAGAATCAGTACATACTAAATTAAACATCGATTTATTAAATAAATATTTAAAATTATTAAATGAACGGGAAAAAGAAATTATCATAAAACGTTATGGCTTACAACTACAAAAAGAACGAACTCAAAAAGAAATAGCCAAAGAATTAGGAATCTCTAGAAGTTATGTCTCACGAATTGAAAAAAGATCGTTAATGAAAATATTAAAAGAATTCCTTAAAAGTAACAATGAAATATAATAAATTAAAATAATCTTTTTAGATTGTTTTTTTTGATTTTGAAATAGTAATTTAACTAAAAAATTGCTATAATTATAAAAGGTGATAGCTAATGGATTTATTTGTACCAGATATTTATCAGAAAAGTATTTTTACAATTGATTATGAGTCTTTATTAAAAAGAGAAATTAAATGTCTTTTATTTGATTTAGATAACACAATTGCTCCCATTAATACAAATGAAATAAATCCAAAAGTGAAAGATTTGTTTGTTCATTTAGAAATATTAGGATTTAAAATAATCATTATTTCAAATAGCGATAAAAAAAGAGTTGAACCATTTAAAGAAAAATTAAATGTTGATTCTGCTTGTAAAAGCAGAAAACCATTTAAAACAAAATATAAAAAGATTATGAAGTTATATGAAATTAAAGACACAGAAATTGCCGCGATTGGCGATCAATTATTAACTGATGTCTTTGGCGCCAATCGAATGAAGTTCACAAGCATTCTAGTAAACCCAATTAGTGATGTCGATGCATCTATTACAAAATTCAATCGAATTATTGAAAATAAAATCTATGCTCGATTAGAAAAAAGAGGAATTTTAAAGAAAGGGCATTATTATGAGTAAATGTTATGGATGTGGAGCGATACTACAAACAACAAAACAAGATAGCGTAGGGTTTACTAAAGATTTAGAAAACGAATTATGTGAAAGATGCTTTAGAGTAATTCATTATCATGAACTTAAAGTAGTAAAGCTAAATAATGATGTCGAATCAATTATTGATAAGATAAATAAATCCAATCATTTCTGTTTTTATTTCTGTGATTTATTAAATATAAATGAAGAATCTCTAGCTTGGTTTAAAAAAATAACAACCAAAAAATGCTTAATTATCAGTAAAAGTGATATGATTCCCAATTTTATTTTTCCAGAAAACATTTCCTATTGGTTAAAAGAAACATTACAAATAAAAAATGATATTCTTTATTTAAGTGCTAAGAGAAATGAAGACATAAATTATATTTTCGATTACATAGAAAAAAGACAGATAGAAACCTGTTTCTTTGCTGGCATGACCAATGTTGGTAAAAGTACTTTTTTAAATGAAATGTTACACTTACAAGGAAAAAACAATATAATAACTGCAAGTGAAATGCCTAATACAACATTAGACATTTTAGAAATAGAATTTGAAAATTTGAAAATTTT
>Ga0153946_1000184_pt1 | contig 25692 bp, 27 predicted proteins | sample TSNJ030MetaG_FD_104751 | JGI IMG/M metagenome (GOLD analysis project Ga0153946, IMG submission 104751) | Attine ant fungus gardens microbial communities from New Jersey, USA - TSNJ030 MetaG | ecosystem: Host-associated > Fungi > Mycelium > Unclassified | place: USA: New Jersey, Wharton State... | reverse complement strand
TAGTTCGTTATGCTGTTATTTGAAGTTCTGTCTATTATTGGACGCCTTGTGTAGGATTTTTAGTTTTTGCTACATCCCAACAATACATACTCCATTAAAGTGGTGCGCCAATGTCTCAGAGACGAGTCTGAGGGAAATGTCTAGACCGCCTGAGACAAAACAGGCCAACGAAGCCTATGTGTAGAAACCTGTGAATATCATAATGAGAGATGTCTATATATGGATGGATTGGATATTGCGTCACAGCAACCTCCCTCCACCTGCGCATGCATCTGCCATGATCCAGCACGCAACCCAGTCTCCGCAGGCTCAGCAAGTATCGTCCATACAGCATCATGCCTTGCAATCTGATCAGGTTAAACAACTTGACGGTCGCTCGGCACATATCGCAGACAAGAGTAAGGCTTCAAGCCAAACTCAGCCAGTTGCGATGTGCCAGTCATCCATACATCACGATTATCTTGACGTCTACTCTCCTCCTGTTGCTTCAGACTCTGAGTCCTGCTTCCGCTATGCTAGTACCACTACCATGCCTGATTTCACCGTATGTTCCCCATCCTGCAACTCTTTTGACGACATAGATCCTACCACTATTGACCCTGTACAGGACCTGCACGACATGAACGAGATGCAAGTTTCAATTTCATCTGTTTCTTCCAAGGGAAAACAGAAGATTATCTCTTCCACCCTGTCTGTTTCTAACATGGACTATGAACAAACTCCTTGGTCGTCTTTTGGGTCAGTCTCTTCTCCAGGACCATCCCCTTATGCGTCTTTCTCTATACCTGTGCGAGACGCTGACTCAGTAGCTGGAGAAAACAGCATGGTCTCAAACCTTACTGGAGCAGTATCGGTGGACAGCATGTCCAAGATCAAGATCAGGTTAACATCTTCTACAACTCAAGGCAACCTTGTTCGCAAGTTATCTGATGGCAAGCAGGAAAATCCGAATTCAAATTCCAGCGTCTCGTTCGGGACCGCATCTCTGACTCCCGAGACTACACCTGATCTTAATACTACCATAGTTCTGTGTTGTGCAGTTCCCCTGCAGCACCATCACACATCCCTACCACTCTTGTTCCCTCGGCCCCATGTTGTCACTGAGAGCAGAACCAAACTGAGACCTTTTCTTCTTAGGTTCGTAAAAAAGGATTGTTTGAGATCACCATCCATTCCTTTTTCTGCTCTGGATTTCATTCCTGCGTCGGCTTCAGACATCTTCAAGCCTCTCCCTTTACTACGTCAACGTTACTTTGATCGAATCCTCCCCAAGGAACTACAACTCTATATTTTGAGATGTTTTGCCCAATCCATCGAGGACGATCACATCAGATCCATTGCTGAAGGACGGTGGACTATTACTAGAGCTATATCCTCAAGAAACCAGTTCGTCGGAAGAGACCGCGGCATCCGAGAGCTGCTTAAATTGGCCAGGGTAAGTTATATATAGTAATGAGTGCTCTGCATTAATTTTATGCAGGTTTCACACTTGTTCAAGAGTCTCGTATATGATGGCCAACTGTGGGCAGATCTAGATTTACATTCATTTCCTGAAATTCCTGAGCCTATCCTCTTACGCCTCATGAGTTCAGGGGGCGCTTTCATTCGAAAGATCAACTTGGCTGGCCATCGTTGTCTTCAACCAAGCTTATTGACAGCCCTCACCGATCATCTACGAGCTCCGCTATCGTATACTAACCTAACGAGTATTAATCTACAGGGTTGCTCTGCCTTGACCACGTGCTCACTTCATCACCTCCTCGTTCGCTGTAAATCCCTTCAGAGATTATGTCTCAAAGGCTTAACAGCAGTGACTAACATGACCTGCGAGCTTCTCGCAACATTCTGCACACGACTCGAACATTTGAATCTAAATCGATGTCCAAATATGGATGCCGAAGGTATCCGATATCTGGCTCGCACAACACTTGCCCAAGGGGAGCATCTACGTCTGAAAGAGTTGAAGATTTCTAGGTTAGAACACATGGACGACGCGACAATGCGAGTGCTTGGAAATGCTGCGCCCCATTTAGAAGTGCTAGACCTCAGTTACATTCGTCATCTTCACAATTCAGCTTTGGAATCCTTTGTCGCCATCACTGATACATTTAATTACGAGCAGTCGGGTGTCGAGATTGTTCGCCTCCATCGAATTGGACACAATTCATCGGGTGATAACCCTCAATTCTATTGTCGACGTGTTACCAAACTTCGTCACCTTTCACTCTCGTTTTGTGTACTACTAACCGACATGGCATGCTCGAACCTTGCACATGCAGTTCCACATTTGGAGTTCTTTGAGATGGCTGGAATAGGCAAGAATTTAAATGGTGATGGACTAGTCAAACTTCTGGAGACTACTCCCAAGATTCGCCGTCTCGATTTAGAGGATGCTTCAGACATTACAGATTCCGTGTTGTCTGCTATCACCCCTATCAATAAGCATCCGAGCTTGAGCTGCAGACAAGATGGCATATCTCGGCCGGGAGACGCTCTTGAATGGCTCTGCGTATCTCATGCTGGCAATATCTCCGATGATACATTCCTTGCCCTCATTCATGCGTGTTCCAAGCTCCGTGTCCTGGAAGCAGATAATACGAGATTGAGCGGTAACACCCTGAGAGAGTTTATCCATCTCAAAAGGCAACATAACACATTCAACGCCAAAGTAACGGCCCTCGATTGTCGGAACATAGTTGGAAGTGATGTGAAGGAGCTAGCCTCAAGAGGGGAAACTAGGCCAAGGGTAGGAATCAAAATGTTTTGGGCTAGGAGACTGGGGTATGTAGATGGAAAGGATGAATTGTGTGAGGAAGATCTCAAAGTAGGGTTGGATGAATGCGATTCTGCAAAAGTAGTCGTGAAGTCCTTCTACTTGTGGCAGACTGTCGATGCTGTCGACAGTGCAAGGGACAAAAGAAGGAAAGCAGGATCCAGAAGGGCTTCGAGTTCTAGTTCCGATCACCAGGCTGATGTGTTCGATGATGACGTTGGAGGTGGAAGGGGAGCAGGGCTTCCGAGGTGGTGGTCCTCAAATGCTAGACCTGGAACTGGCGGGAACACGTCTCTCATCCTTTCTGGCACCACTCATGATGGATGTATCGTAATGTAAGATTTTTGACCAGCGCCTGCTACATCTGCCGGCTTTTAACCTGCTTATTCTCTTCTCTCTGATTGCCATATCATTGCCATGAACGCAATTGTATTTCATGTATGATTACTTCCTTCTTTTCTGCAATCTCAGCGACTACATAGCAGATGATGTATTTGTTCAGTACAGACCAGAAATATGACGAGAACATTGTTGGAATATGCTGACTCGCCGCATTCTCAGGATCTAGTTTGGTTGAAATGTTGTCATCATACACCATAGTGATTCACCATAACTCACACTGGTTAACCTGAGGCAGTGCTCTGGTGCTCAGTTTGGGGCTCAGCGTGAACTGTTGTCCGACTTGCAGCATTAGTAAGCATATCTGAAACCGACACACCTTGAGCTAATGTTACAAAGTGTATCGGTTAATACGTGACACCGCAGATTTCAGACGTGTACAATGCTTCAAATTATTTTTGGACGTTGACTGAGAGTGTGGCATGGGAAATCAGGGCATCCGCTTAATCTGTTAGTTCAGATGATCCCCTCCAAGGATATTCGGTAAAGTACCAAGCTTCTAGCACTTTATCCGGGTGGTTGTGCGATCCATCGCATCGTCAAGCCAATTCAATTGATGTCAAATTGATGTCAATCCTACTTGAAACCTTCAACAATTTGGCATATTGATGGAATTTGATGCAGGTTGAGTATGAGCCTTTGGCACTGACGAAGATGATAAGAACTTCCTCAGGTTCTCCATCGATTTAACCATAAGGCTAAGCCATGAGGACACAAGTGCGACAGTATGGCTTGGTAAAACGGCAGTGCTGATAACCTTAACAGTAAAAGTTCTTCCCAGCTAATACTTGCAATCTTGAACGACTCGTAACTTCTAATCCAGGCGTTTTTACGTTGGTGTGGTTGAAGACAGTAAGTATATCAATCGGAGTACATCCCATGGCACCTTGACGTCAGACTGAGTGATCAAAGCAATGAGATATGTAGGAACTGGGGGTTCAAAATAAGGGCAAAAGGCCTTCTGTGGAATGTTCAACGCGACTGGCAGCGGGGATGGTGGATAACGGGTTGAGATCAAGATCGAGGCTGGCCTTGAGGCTCTCAAGTGAACATAAGATTGCATCAATCATACATTGAATGACAGGTAGAAGAATGTTCTTTTGAGACATCGAGGATTCTCAAGAGCCAAGTCAATATTAATTACCGTTCAGAAGCAACCGTTCAGAAGCAATTTGGGCAGCTCATTGAGATGGTGATAGAGCTCGTGACCCCACGGAGAAACATCGGAGTTCCGGGTCCGCATTTCGGAATGGCGAAGGTTGAAAGTTATTCCTGCTGTGGGGTAGGAGAGTGATTCACGTGAAAGAGAGATACTGTGAACGAAAGATGCTAGCTCGTATATGTCAGTCTCTCGAAGGTGACAAGAGCTCTGTATACCTGATAGAATATAGTTTTTCAAAATCTACAATCAGTACAAGTAAAATGTGAATGGACAAACCTATTGACCTCGGTCTCTCGATGACGACAAGAACTGAGATAAGTAAGTTCATTGATGTGTCCTGCACTGGCCAAAATCTTTATAGCGACAATCGCAGTAACGGTAAGCAGTAATGTTCGTCTTGACCCACGTTTGGTATCCCAACACTGTGGCCGGTTAGATCATACTCTTGAATAATTACGCTACGCTGCCAAGTAAATTTGACCCATCATCAATTGAGATGTCAAAAAAGGTTAATTGATGATGTTTTGAATCGAGACCTCAAACGATTCGACGGATGAACTTTAGTGTTGAATCATCCACAATTTGTAAGAGTGCGATGCAAAATGGTCTATTAACATACCATATATAGTTAAGCGTGGTCCATATATAGCAGTAAGAATCTCTGTATAAGAAGTCGAATACTAGCATGGGAGTAGGTAGTGGAGAAGATTCCCCATGTCGGCTGTAGAGCTAGTATGTCTCAACTGCCCCTGATGCCTTGTTTACTGATCCAGCGTTAGCCCTCACAAACCACGGTCCTTGTCATTGGTGGTGGTCCTGCAGGGTCATACACTGCCTCGGTCTTGGCAAGAGAAGGCATAACAACAACAGTCGTTGAAGCAGCCAAATTTCCTCGGTAACCATCTTCGACATGTCTTTGCTGTATGTCTCACTGAGCTCCATCAAGGTATCATATCGGTGAAAGTATGCTTCCCTCGATTAATACATTTATGCGCTTTATCGGAGCTGAGGAAAAGCTTCGAAATCATGGTTTCACTGTGAAGGCAAGTGCTGACTAGAAGATTCAGGAATGACAATACTAATTTGCTGCTAGCGTGGTGCAGCAACCAAGTTAAATCAAACAAAGCAGGAAGGGTGTAGGTACCCCGGGAGTACAGCTTTCTAATTGCAACCTGACCCATTAATGATCAGATACTGATTTTGTTCAGGGCGATATCCGGAACGCTAGTTGGAATGTGGTACGTACTGGACACCAGCAACCTATCCCTGGCAACTTACCAAGTCATAGATCCGTTCGGAGCTGGACGAGATGCTCCTTTGGCACGCAGAGGAGTCTGGAGCACTGGTTTTTGAGGAAACCGAGGTTACTGATATCATATTCGAGGAAACAAAGGGAACAGGAGAACGCCCGACGATGGCTTATTACAGCCGAAAGAAGGGAGGGACCGGCAAAATTCGCTTTGAATACCTGGTGGATGCTTCCGGCAGAAATGGTATCATGACCACAAAGGTGAGTAGATTGTATTTATACACATTTGAGTAGGATTAACGCGGATCATTTCACAGTACCTCAGGAATCGTCACATGAACAAGAGTTTACATAATATTGCTACCTGGGCTTACTGGAAAGACCACCAACAATATATGCCTGACACGCCTCGCCAAAACGCGCCGTGGTTTGAAGCCTTGACAGGTGGGGTTCTTCATTCTTCCCAAACATCCAAATAGTGATCTATTAATAGACGAAAGCGGCTGGGGGTGGTTTATCCCTTTGCACAATGGAACCGTGAGTGCCACAAAAGTTTTTGATCCTGGGCATCGCTTAGTAATATTTCCAGGTCTCCGTTGGTATTGTTATGGACAGTGTTATCAGTTCGCAGAAGAAAGAGGCGGGTCGTAAGGCAAGCAGTACTGGAAAGTACTCTGTCAAAGAACATTATCTTGATCAGTTTCAATTCGTTCCTGGGGTGCAAAATCTTCTGGACGGTGCAACGATGAAGGACGATGATGATGAATACTCCCACATCCGGAGTGCTTCTGATTTCAGCTATGCGGCAGACAAATATGCCGGGGATCATTATAGAATCATTGGCGATGCATCTGGTGAGTATCTCGGTCAATCAGAAGAGATAATCATTATCTCATTCAAAAATAGCGTTTATCGATCCCTTTTTTTCAAGTGGAGTTCATCTAGCACTTCTTGGTGGATTGACTGCCGCTGTGTCTATCGCTGCATCCATAAAGAAGCAATGTACAGAGGCAGTAGCCTGGAATTTTCACGACGTCAAGGTCGCAACAGCTTACACAAGGTAAGTGATGAGTTAAGTGAATGAGCTGCCTCAGTGACTATGATGTGTAGATTCTTGTTAGTAGTCATGAGTGTATATAAGCAGATTCGAAATCAGTCAATGGGAGTTATGGCGGACATAGACGAAGATAGCTTCGATCGAGCGATTTCTATTTTGAGACCAGGTAAGGTAACCTGATCAGCGCGCCATTACGAGTTCTTAAAGGAGTTCTAGTCATCCAAGGTACAGCTGATGTCGGTAAGAAGCTCACCGAGGATGAGTTAGAGAAGACTATGGACTTCTGTAAAGGTGAGAAGTGAAATCTAGAAATGGTCTACGTTACCGCTTACATTTAGGCAGACATCTTTGCGCCTACTGATCCAGAAATGATTAGGGCTATTGGTGCTCGCATTCGACCCGAGCTCTTATCACCTAGGGCACCCATCTTGACGGAGGAGGAAATATGTAAAGAAGCATCCAATGATGAGGAGAAGAAACTTGTTTTGCGCCGTCTGAATGCCCGGAAACCAGTTAACCGGATGTGTCAAGATCCTGATAATCTATGTGCAGAAGATGTGGACGGATACATTGCAAATCTAAATCGTGGTCAACTGGGCTTGGTCCGTAAAATGTCAGCATAGTATGACCCTTTCACAATGCCGATATGTATCATCCACAATTGTACTTATAGCTAATAGTTTTGGTTTTCTTCTTCCTTTTGTGCATGTCAGAATCTGACGAAGTGGTAGAGTCTTTAGTCTTGTGAGATGGCCCAGATGATTCACGAGAGACTAATGTTCAAATTAGTAAAAGAAATCAAGCATGTATAAGAACATACCCGCAAAGGGATCTACAGGAGTACGCTGCCGCTTGAGAGATGTGGACGATGTAGGCATATCTTCGGAGATAGGCTCTGTCAAGCACATGTCTCCTATATCGCTTGTAGATGAGTCTGAGCCATGTCCATCGTGAACCTGAAGCCCGTCCTCATCATCGTCTTTTTCATGGCGCTCTTTTTTGAGGGACTGTTCATATTGCGCTCTTGCAATCATCTTTGGCATCATATTGACGGGCAAGATTGAAGATTGAGGGGATGCATCCACAGATATCGCGGTATTGGGCTTCGACGTGACTCCAGAAATTGCATGTTTAATGAATCGGTTGGCAGCATCCGTGTCTATTTTTGTCCTCCCTGAGAAACATTGAAGCAGATGTACTTGACGAAGAGAAGATGTGCTGACTTATCGGTGGGTTTTCTACCTTCGCGATCTTATCAAAATATTGTCGTACTCGGTCCTGATTTCGTTAATGAACATGTCATACTCAGGTCGATGATCACCTACAAGCTCCGCCACGACAGCATGAGTTTTTGGATCAACACCTTTGGCTTTGAGGTAGACTAGTAATCGTGTAAGCATATATGCAGCTGTCAAAGAGGCCGATTCACTGAATACGAGGTCATAAACTAGGTATGGAAGAACGGTCTGAAGTTTGGCCTGTTGAATAAGTTCTAACCCAACTATGGTTTCCGGAAGAGGCTTTGAAAGTATGAGATCAAGCTGGGATTCAAGATCTGAGAGCAAGGCATTGAGGTTTGAAAGTTTTGTCTTGATTCTGCTTGTTTCGGCTGTCATTGATCATGAGTGTTTGTGTTGCCTGGCGAATGCCATCACTTTTCAGAGGACAATCAAGTGTCAACACAAGGTGTTCGAAGTTGAACATAACATGGTAAGCTACTTGAGTTCGTTCGATCCTGATAACTTAGTTTTTCTTCCTAGTCCTCAGAACTTCGTTACACAGCCAACACGCAGCTAGAACATCGTACGTGACCTTTTATCACTGGGATGGGCTGGTTGGTTGAACTGCTCTAGTTCACGCTAGGTACACTGGGACGGGTGAGTCTGATCTCCCTGAACTCCTGTTTGGACTAATAGTTGGTCCCAGGTCATGCGGATATTTCAAAATAGTACGCAGTTCAATTAGGCCGAACCTGTAAATTTCCTAACGAACTTAGTGACTGGGTGACCCACCAACACAGAGACACTCTGACCTCTATAGTTGGCCATCCAACACTCACTTCTTACCTGGCGATTGCGGATGGAGAAGCTATTGGTAGGGTCAAATTTGAGATGACGGAGGTACGCGGTTGTGATATTGTGGCATCCTTAGTCTTGATTTTAAAATTTGTTGGTAGCGTATGCTTCAACCATGTGGGCCTCCACCGCGTAAAGCCGATGACTGATTGGCCAGTGACAGCTGAGTAGACAGCTGGGTGTCAAGGGTACTTAAAACTTGTCAAATGCCTGAGTCAAGCACACTGGCGGCCGGATTACCTGTTACTTTTTTTGTAATTACGATGCCAAGTAGGCTTTTCACCGTCTTTACCTGTAATCTGATGGATGCCGGGTTCAGGAGAAGAACGAGCAATTCGGAAACGTCGTCTCCACCTGTTTTCCGCTACTGTATTGATAGCCGCTATCCAATTGCAGGCAAGCTGTGCCCGCTATACGAGTGTGGTTTATCAAACTCGGTGTAGGCTCATCATACTGTCTCTCTTCTCCCTTTACCTACTCCCTACTCCAACTGTCATTTGCATGCCTCTCAGTCTGTCGAAAATCTTGTGTTAAAGAAAGGTGGCTGACACTAGTTAACATCGGTCCCCAGTCTGCGACGAAATGCCTGCCATCGGCACTCAGCGATTATTTGCTCAGTCTTTATTACCGTCTCCTGTGGCCTCTCAACGAGCGCGAGAGAAGAAAGCGACTTCTCGACCACGATCACCTAGAAACCACTATCGGCCGTTTTCGCAGGTGGTGTCCGAGGGCTTTCAAACATCACAAGCACATTTAACGGAGTTTTCTGAAAGGAACTCCATAGCGTTTTCCATGTCCTTTCCGAATTATTCGCTGCGAGAAAAAGGTTTAAAATTAAGGGAAAAGAAAAACGAAAGGGAACGAGGAAGGGGTAGTGAGCGACATTTACGGGTACTATCATCTCATAGGTCTGCAAGCAACCAAAGTAAAAACGAGCACACTCTGCGGCCTAGGTGCGGTCTTACGAGAAAAATGTCGTTGAGCTCCGTAAATCATGACATTGGTGCTTCTCGATGTCCCGAGCATGAAGACAGTATGGTCGTGAAGGACACGTATTTGAGAAAGAGAGCTTGGCACTGTTATGGGAGTATGATCATGCATCCGTATCCGCATGATGCTGTTTACATGCAATCATATGATCCTGTCATCCTTGAAAAGTCGGTGTTTCTCTCTCTAATTTGATAATTTGCCATCTACATCAATTTTCAGTGAGAAATACTCGCATATACTGCTACAACGCCTCACGTCCTCTATCCCGACATTCAATAAATCTTTAGACAAGCCGCCTTCACGTGTGTTAGATTTAGGATGTGGACAAGGTCATTGGTTACTCGATGCCTCTCATCATTGGCCGAGTGCAGATTTTTTGGGTTTTGATCTGGTAGACATAATGCTACCGGAGGTAAGAAAAAGGTCAAATGTACAATTGGTGCGAGGTAACTTGTGCGTGAAACAATTCTCGTGCTAGATGTACTAATCAACCACAACCTCAGCGTTAAATACAGACTGCCTTTTCCGGACAAAAGCTTTGATTTTGTCCGCATGGCGAACCTCAACATTGCCATTCCTCACGACAGATGGAGCCTTATTATAACCGAAGTCCGTCGTGTGCTGAAAATGGGAGGACAATTGGAGATAATTGATGACGAAATATTTTTTCCTTACGGTACCACTCCTGTCGTTACCTCCTCAGCTAGCCCGCGTTCACAGGGTAGTCCAACATCTGGGACAAGACACTACTGCAGTGACATCATAGAAACAGATTCCAGTATTAGTTCGCCGACATTAAGAGGGAGCGAAGTCGATGAATCAGATTATACACTCGCAGACGAGGCCGTGACGAAACTCGAGTCCCATTTAGCAGTGGTGGGCAGCCAACGCCGTTCAGTTGCCTACTTTCAACAGTGGATGACCAATTGGCAAACTGCCCAGGACGTGGAAGAGACTTTCACTGGAATGCTGCGCAAGCGGTTTATTCATCCGTCGCCCAAAGATTTTCTGCCTGATTTGCTCAAGTGTACGTTTGGGAATGGGAATGTCGGCACAACCCAAAGTTATAACATTAGTCTTCCCCCTGCATCGTTCACTCACCAGACTGATCCAGCAGGTAGCATCTACAAAGATGAAAAACCTGCTTGTCCTGATTTAAATCTGGATAAGCATCTTGAGGAAAGTGATCCGGAGAGAGGACAAAGTTGTTCAAATCGGGGGATGTTCCCTCTACGACACAGTGCTAAAGCTGCAGGCCGTCTGGGAATATCGTACTCTGATCTCATCGTAGCGACTGCCTTCGCTCAACGACCAGCTCATGATGTTCAGTATCTAACTGTACCCACGACTTTGCAGTCCTCTGGCATCATAATTTCTCCCTCAACGTTTGTTCCCCTGAGTGCGACCGAGATTGAGTTTCATGCTTGCAAGTGGATGCACACACTTCTAGGCTGCAGACCCGCCATTTTTGACTATGTTCACTCTCACTCGGATGAGACGGGAAGAGAGCTTATAAGCGATTCTGAGCTGAAGGAGGCTCTGTGGACATATGAGTGGTGGGTTCTTTATCAGTTTCCTACTTTATATTATTGATCTACGTACAGTTTCCGTCGTCAGAGATTTCACTGGCCTGTAGATTCCGAGCATGATCCAGAGGGCTTCACTACTCCTTGCATCCCAAACACCCGAAAATTGGATCACAAGCGGCTTATTGGAGGTCGTGAGGAACCTGTCCACATTCGTACTATCCGCGCATACCATGCAACAAAAACCGATATAACCTCTCTTGCTAGTCTCGTCCTCAATTCTCCATTTCAATGATCTCCGGTCATGTTCGTTACTGTGTTACTACCTTGGTTTGCATAACCACAATTCATATATCTTTCTAAAGTAGGACGAGATAGTACTGTTGTTTTTAGAGTCAGCCGGGTATCCTACCTACCAAACTGACATTGTTAGCTATACTACACTTAGAGCTGAATAAGGAGATCTGGCAGATTATATAACGGTGATGGGTGGATGATACAGGCGAATGATTGAGAATTTGAGGTTGAGGCTGTGGCAGGCGATGGCAAACTTGTGTACAAATCTTGTACATCGCAGATACGACATCATTAGTAGCGCAAGATACATTCATCGTCTTGAAGCTCATACATGAGTTCAGGGGCTTGCCAACTCGGTCCCTCGTCAAGTTGAGAAACATTCACCATACCCAGATTCCTCAAGCCGAAGTTTCTTAGACAGGTTGTCCCATTAGGATTGACAGATACACTTTTCTGAAAAAACGAGGGAGATTACTCAGCTCAATATCGAAAAGACCTAAAGATGCATCCCTCTGAGATCACCGTGGATGATTTAGGTATCAGAACACTGAAGATCTGAATCTAGCGATTAATTTATGTTTCTCGGGAACAACTCAAAAGGAGGTATCCGCATGTTCCGCAGAAAGTAAAAAAGGTTGAGCTAGCTCGTATCTAGTCTCCCTTGGTTCACCTCAGGTTTCTCAGTAGCAAGACAAGAAGTCTTATATGGGAAATTTTGAACTTGTTATGTTCATTCTGATTGAGACAATGATACTCGGGTTCTGATTTGGCTTGCGCCTGTTAATTTTCAGTTAGTGTATTGGTGACCAAACTATGGTCAGTACTGAGAATCAGTCTGCTGAGAATGGCCTCTTCCACTCTACACAATCTTCCAATTCAGATGATCCGATTAAGTAGATTTGCATTTGCATTGTTACATCTTGAATGCAAAGACTTAACGAATATCTGAGAATCCTGAAACCAATTGTAAGTCGTGATATATCCAAGGCAATTGGTAGATCCCATCATTCTGAACGGGATCGGATGTTGGCGATCGGAACACGGGTTCCTCAGTCTCGTCATCGGGATCAAAGGAGATGCAGGCAGAAGGGGGGGGGGGGGATAACAGTGGTGGAAAGACGTTCACCGTATTCTCTCCAGTTTTCTTCCCCAGATCGTTGACATGAAGTGGGATAGAAAGAAACGCGACGACACTAGTAGAGAAGGTAGAGCTCATGCCAGTTCTTTGCACGAAAGCGTTACCATCAAAACCTGGAATACAGAATGGACCGCTTGTCCTATTTTTGCATGCTGAATACTTCTCAAAAGTACCCGAAACACATCAGAAGAAATGATCAAGACAGAAAGCAAGTAGAAACCTTGACTTTTCTCTTTGAGGGTGGGAAAGTCGACGTCTACATTTTGCAAAGATCTGATGAAAATATTACCTAATGTTTGTTGGGTATCAAACTCTTGTAAGTCATTAGACACTGTGTGAGAGGAAATCAGGGGATAATAGCTAATGTTCCATAAAATTTGTACGTTATAAAACCAGGCCAAGTTGAATTGAGTTCAGAATATGGATTTGAGTGATTATTAGTAGAGAAGTTGATTCATAGATACTATTGAATGTATATCCAATTCTATCTTCGTCTTTGTCCACCATGCAATAGCCGCCCGTCAATGCTTGAGAGTTAGGTCAGCCATTGATCGGAGATATCTTCTAACCACAGTTCTCATTGAAGCAAGTTGAACCTATCCAAGACACTAAGATGACAGTTCGACAGGTTCTCATCTTTCTTGGTCTCTGTAGTCAAGTAGCCTTCTCCAATCGTGAGAGTGGGCACGCCAAATTGTCGTTTGGGACTCAAAATCCATTCATCTATGGTCCAGATACCGCTCAAGCACAGGCGCCGAAAGATCCAACTTGGCTGGAGAAATACGGACCTCAGACTGACCAACCGTTTTCAGGACCCTTGTCCTTCTCACACTTACCATACCATCGATGCCTGGAGAAAGAGGATGTGTTCTTTGATATCGCAATCCTGGGTATGCCATTCGATACAGCCGTAACCTATCGTCCGGGGTGTGTTTGCCTTACTTGTGAACTGCTCATGTCGAAGGAATGAACTGATTCTTGTAGCGCGCGATTTGGTCCGTATGCTATCCGTTCCGGAAGTAGACGACAGCAGGCAAAGAGAGCATATACGATGGCATGGGGCATGAATCCCTACGATCAAGGGTTAAAGGTTGTCGATTGTGGTGATGTGAGAATCCTTGACTTCTAAGGACTAACAAGGCATTGATTTTGTATGAAAGGTTCCCCTTAATCCCTTTGATAATGCTCTTGCTGTGGACCAGATGGAAGTTGCATATAGCTCGCTTTTAGCAAGAACATCGGAAACAATCAAAAAGGATGTTCCCGCCCATCTTAGGCGTACCATTGCAAAAGACGGGTCAATTCGACCTAAAATCGTGACGTACGTCCGTTTACGAAACTTTCCAAACATAAATTAAGGATTTCAGTCTTGGAGGAGATCATACTATCGTCAGTTTTGTTTTGAGTGGTGTATTGATTCCCTGTTGACAAGTATTTTATATTTTAGGTCCTTCCTATTCTTCGATCTCTTCACAGAGTATATGGTCCTATATCCGTAATCCATTTCGATGCGCATCTGGTAAATTTCCTATCGAAAATCCTGAGCGCTATTGGGACCTCATTTTCCCACAGGATACATGGCCCTCATACCCTGGTCAATTGACCGACCAGTCTCGTGTAACTCACGGCACATTCTTTTATCTTGCTAGCGAAGAAGGTCTCATCGCCAACAATAGTATTCATGCGGGAATACGTTGCAAGCTTGCAGTGAGTTTACCGCTATAGTCCTTTGGTGCAATGTATACAACTGAATGACACGTCCCGAACGTGCAGGGTGCCGCTGATTTGGAGAATGATAACCAAGTTGGTTTCAAAGTCATCTCAACTGATGACATCGATGATATTGGGATTCCCGCGATTATAAAGCATATTAGGGAACGTATCGGAGACAGTCCAGTTTATCTTAGGTGTGTGGCTAATGGCTGGGGTTCTTGTTCATGGCTCACCGGAAGCTCTTGGTGTCCTTAACAATACTTAAGCTTGGACATTGACGTCGTAGGTGAGTTCCTGTTATATTGGATACGGCGATATCGAATTCACATTGGACAGATCCAGGATTAGCGCCAGCGAGTAAGCGTTGTGGTCTTTAACTGAATGAGAGTAACAATCACCTACCGTGGTTCTTTCATAGCTGGTACCCCTGAGGCAGGCGGCTGGACAACTCGCGAAGTGAAACGCATTCTCCGAGGACTCGCAGGATTGAATTTTGTGTACGTCCTCTAGTTGATGAATCAAAGATCTAGACAGTAACGGAGACATTGGTTGTAGTGGCGCTGATGTTGTAGAAGTCTCTCCAGCATATGATCATGGTAAGTCAATTCATGAACATGGTTACCAATCAATCAGAGCATTGACATTTCCTAGCTGACATTACAGGAATTGCAGCTGCAGACTTTATCCATGACTTCCTGTCCATGTTTTTGACCCAGAGGCCTCCCAAGTCAACTACCTTGTTCGAGAACTAAATTTCAGGCCCGCTCAAGTTCAAAGAAGCATGGGACCCGCATCGAAAGAAAAAAGATCTGACAATATCAGAATAAATATGGAAATTGTTTGGTATCATCTAAGTCATGTACAAATGAAGAAATTTTGGTTCAGTCTTTGTTCATGAGTGCTTTCCCCAATGTCCAATTACCCCTGCAGTTCCAGCATCATAACCAGGAGGCGCTTCTTCCAGAGGTTGCGACGAGACCGGTGTTTGTTGGTATTGCTGAGTAGGATTTGTCATTGGCGGCGCTGCATAGCCTGTGTTAGCGTTAATAGGTGTCTGATATGCACCTAACGGCATGCCCGTTCCCGAATTGGGCAGATAAGGATTATTTGCGTCCGGCACAAGTGAATCATAATTCCTGCCATAACCATCACCTCCCAAGGTATATTGACGCTGAGCTCCATGTGGATGTGGTCGTGGAGACTGAGAAGTCAAAGGGACATAAGGATCAGGCGCAGTGGGAGACATGTATGAATTCGAGGAAGGCGTTGTATAAGGATTGGGCACATTTGGGGAGGGTAGCCTTGGCGGAGAGGCACTGTTTAAAATCCCCGTGCTATTGTATGTGGCAGGATTGAATGATGGTTCGGTGTAATGTGCTGTTTGAGATTGGAGCTGTGATGGGTAGTTGTTATATGGGTACGATGAGGGTTGTTGGTCAGGAGTTATTCCAGCGAGATCTAGAAATAACAGAGGCAAGTGAGTGCAAGAAATACGTGACTATCTGTCCATACTCACAACCAGAAGCAGTATGAGGATTCTGATAGGCAGTTAAGGGTACACGATTGTTCGGCAGAGGCGGCGGTGGCGAAATCCGTGGTGGTGGTGCACTCGAGTACAAGGGTGAGTTTGGTGTATATCCACTCGGCTGCCTTTGAGGGCCAGCAGGATGGATTGTAGTCATATGCGACTGAGTACTGGCCTGTCGTTCGGGACGGGAAGTATAGGCAGTATTCGTAGTAATAGAGGGTTTCGGTGGCTCGTAGTACTCATCAACGGCACGAGAACCCTGAGGAGCAGGGGCGTATCCAGCCGGACCAGACCGACCAGACGTCTCATTCTTGTCTGTATAGGCAGAATTGTTCTCAACGTGAGCTGTCAAGGGTACAGATTCTGGGAATGCGGGTAATCCTCCACTTCTCTGACTATAACTCCTTGCCTGCGTAGCCCTCCGCTCGTTATCAGCTTTGATGGCTTCCATCCTCATTTGTTCTGCATGCATTGCATCCGGCCCGCCGGCATCATCACCTCTGCTACCCCATTTTGACCGCGGACCTCTCTTGGAGATACAACAACGACCCATAGTGAAGAAACAACCACTGAAGAATAACAAAACCCAAGCGATCAGAGTCAACCAAATGGCATTTCCTATTGATGCATGACCAATGGTATTGATGCGGGCTTTTGCAACAAAGAAAAGGACGATGTCAAAGATGAAGGCAGCGAGGGTAACAACTGCAGCAAAACCGGAAATGCAGGTACTACAATACGCCATGGACATTTCGCGAATATGAGCAAGAAGACCAAAGACGGCAGAGATGGCCGCAAGTGCGAGGCCGATGACATGAAGGAAGAGCGCATAGGTTAGCCACTTGACTGCAACCTGGGGTATCTGTATCCTGGAGTTGTTGCCTACAAGGCCGTTAATATCTGTTTTTTTCTTGATTAAGTACGATAGTTGCTGATAGTTGAGCTGGCCAAATCTATACCTAACTGATATCCAATTGAAGGACTGGAGCAAGTCGTTCCGTTTGAAAGTTGCAGGCAATATCCGAGGGTACCAAAGATAATGGAACCAGAGTGATCGCTGACGCTGAAATCCGCTTTCAGGAAATAGACGGACCTAGAGTACGGGACACAGAAGGATACAACTGCCAGCAGGATTGCTGCAACGAGCGTAACAACGAAGCCGGGTGTCGCAGGGCGGAGGCAGAACATAATCTTCACAAGGAGAGTGTAGAGAGGGAAGGTGGGAACTCAGCCGTCGCTGCCACATTTGGCAATTATTTCCACACTTTGCATAGCCAAGCGCAGTGGCTTCCGTCTTATCCTGCTGGCGCTGCGGGCCTTACTGCGGTACATTTCCTGATACTAATTTAACACTACTGGCTACGTGATCAAGTTCGGTTCAGCACACGTCGAATCGCAGGTTCCTTGGTATATGTTGCACACGTGTTTTAACATTGTCCAGGGTCCGATCAGGCAGACCCTGAAGACTTGAAGAGACTGTGAGATCGCTTGTCCGCTTTAGTCCATCCAGGATCGGATGCCGCCTGTTGCAAACATATTCGTTGTGCAGTCGCGTACTAATCACCAATGCTCTGGATGTTGTCTCTGTGAGGTGTCAAATGGAATTGTGTAACCTGAGATTACGAAGGAAAATTCGCAAACATTGGCCCTGCAAGAAGAAGCTGCACCCCCGTAACGAGTGTGAATAGCGTTTAACCAGTCACGTCATAGTCGTTGATAGCTCTCACTGCGTATAAACGGCTCATGATTCCGCTGTTCAAGCTTGTTAGTGAATTTTTTGGGGTGCTTTTTTGTCCAATTTTGTCGGTCCCTCAAGCTTTGTCTTGCTACACACTCAAGCACATGGAAATCCAGGCTCTCAAGATCGTAAATGATCCACAACCTCGAAATGCAGCTTCATTTAATAAAGTTCGACATGTATTTCACGCAGTAAATGTAGGTGTCCACACCTGAACTGTATTGGTTTGTACATCACTTGACACGCATCTTCATCTTATCTTATCAGACCAAAATAAAGGGGTATGATATTCCCACGGGTTAATAAAGCGCTTGTGTGTTTGAAAAGTGGACATTGCAAGCTCTTTCGTCGACGAGAACGTTGAACATGGACAAGAATGTTTCAACAGAGTCCTTTGAATCGACGGCGTCTGGAGAGCAAAAGGAGCGTGGTGATGCCGAGAAGACATCGGAGAACAGATCTAATTTGGCCTCGGGAATACACGACGGCGCTTCGCTTCCTCTCTTGCAACCAGCCCCTACACCTCTCCCATTCCCCCTTCCCCTCCTTTTACAAGATCAACTTCTCACAGAAATGAAGTCTCAGGTGCCGAGGGCTGGCTCACCACTCCCTCAGACCACAGAGCAGGCCCTTGTCCCGGAAATGGCCAGACCACTCAACGTTACGGACGCGCTCAGCTACCTTGACGAAGTTAAAATCCAATTCTCAGAGAGACCAGAAGTGTACAATCAGTTTCTCGATATCATGAAGGATTTCAAGAGCCAGACGTATGTCTTCGCCGTTGTTCTTTGGTAGTATCTAATGTTTGCTCTTCCTGTGCAGCATCGATACCCCAGGCGTCATCAACCGTGTCTCAAGTTTATTCAACGGAAGCCAAGAGCTTATTCAAGGCTTCAACACATTCCTTCCCATGGGCTACCGTATCGACGTCTCTGTTGATCCTTCCAACCCGAGTACCATCACAGTAACAACGCCCCAGGGCACAATGACCCAGAACACGAACGATATGACGATTCAGACGCGATCTGCAAGAGAGACCCAAGGCGCACTACCTTCGGGTCATAGCAATTTGCTTTTATATTCTACGCCAGCACCTCCCCTGACAAGCACACTATCTCGTGCACAAACTCCTGTAGGGATATACCAAATAACGCCCCCGAACCAGGTCCTCTTTGATTCCAATGCCCCACCTCCGGCATATCCAATAGATCAGCCCCCAACTAGTCAAACTTCGCAAAATGCCCAGGGTGCCACAGCTGCTGCTGCCTCATTTCTTGGAAGTTTGCCTGGCGGGCGTCAACCGGAACCCTCCGCGAGCTCGAATATCGTGCAGGTAGATACAGAAAACCATGGTCAGTTCAATCACGCTATCCAGTACCTCAACAAAATCAAAGCACGATATAACGACGATCAAGATACATACAAGCAGTTTTTGGATATCCTGCAGACATATCAAAGGGAGGCTGCGTACGTCTTACTCGAATTATACTACTACCATGTTCAGCTGACGGTGAATCAGTACACCCGCTTTGCAAACTCAAGTTTATCTTCAAGTTCAACATCTATTCAAGGACGCTCCTGATCTATTATCCGAGTTCAAAGTTTTCCTGGGAGAAGTAGCTGGTCCTCAAAACGGAGTCGTCATTTTACCTCAATCGAACGGAGATCTCTCTCCTTGGTTGCCACCAGGGGAAGCCGTATCAAGCCCCGCTATAACATCCGCCAGGAAGCCCCAGTTGTCTAAGCGGAAAAAACGTACTATGGAAAAGGAACTGACACCCGTTCCCCAAACGAAACAAGTACCTCCCTCGAGGGTAGGTAAAAGTCCCTCAACTTTGATTCTAAGTCTAGTTTGATTGACGTCCGGCCTCACAGGCCAAAAGAGCCAAAACACATCATCTTCCCGCAGACGCAGGATCCCCCTCATACTCGCCCTTTTTAGGTCCGCAGCAGTCACCTCAATTACCCCCTGTTTACCACTCGGGCGGCTCAAGTATGCCTTTTCACCATATGCTTCTACCGCCTGGCCAAGGTCGAAGCCCTAGCGGGACAATGTCGGCCGACAAGCTCTTGTTTTTCGACCGTGCAAAGAAGTCATTAGAGAATCGCGAAGTTTACGAGGAGTTCTTGAAGCTTTTGAGTTTATTCTCAAAAGAGATCATAGACGTGAAAACGCTGGTAGAGCGAGCAAGAATATTTTTAGGAGATGGTGAACTCATGTTAGAATTCAAAAGCCTAGTTGGATGGGACGATAAAGCTGAAAATGTAGAGAATGGGCCGCCTGGGAGCATTCGGACAGGCCCACCTGAAGCTCTGCTCGCGCTACCGGCCGATGATGGTGAAGGACCGAGTTATAGACAGTTGCCTGATAGTGTGCGTTCTACCAAGCAACCGGAGCAGTGTAAACTTGACGCTTCTTCTACTGTAGGAAATTCGGTTGGCATGTTCCGGCAGAGACGAACTCTGTCGGTCTGTACTCAACGACGAGTGGGTTTCTCATCCGACGTGGGCATCGGAAGAAGCAGGCTTTGTCGCGCACAAGAAGAACTCTTTCGAGGAAGCGCTTCACAAAAGCGAGGAAGAGCGACACGAGTATCACGTCCTCCTGGCTGGGCTTGAGCGGACCATTGCCGTTCTAGAGCCTATCTGTAATCGTATAGAGGATATGAGCGGTGAGGAACGCGCCAATTTCAGACTTAGACCTGATCTTGGAGGTACTTGCAAAGCCATTTATCAAAGAACGATCAAGAAGATTTACGGGAGGGAGAATTTTCACGAGTTGTGGCAAAATCTTCAAGAATGCCCTACGGTCGCTGTTCCTGTGGTTTTACACCGGCTCAAAACCAAAGATGAGGAGTGGCGTAAACTCCAACGGGAGTTCGCGCGCACGTGGAGGGAAGTTGATTCAAAGAATTTTTACAAGTCACTAGACCACCAAGGAATCACGTTCAAGGCGAATGACAAGAAACAGATTACTACACGACATTTCGTGGGGGATATTGAAAACGTCAAGGCAGAACAACGGAAGATGTGGGACCAGAGCGGCAAAAAAGCTTTTGTGCATGGCTCAGTTGGGCATCAGCTAGAGTATATCTTTCATGACACTAGCGTGTTGATAGATTCACTCAAGATCGTGGATTCATTTTTGGACCGCTCTCAAACCCAGTATAGCCCCCAGGAACGCCGTAATATTGAGAGATTCCTCAGAACTCTTGTCTATCTGGTTGGCATGTGCCCCTCTGCCGAGCTCAACACCACATTTGGACCATTGGAAGAGGAAGGGCTACACGACGCTGGTATCTCGGAAGTGCGGAGCGGTCCGCGATCCAATGGAAGTGCTTATTCACATTCACATCCCATGAACACTAATGGGGTTCCGGCAAATGACCTTCGGCGGAAGTTACTGCGGATGGCGAGGGAGAAGGAAAGAGGGAGGGAACACGAGAAAGAAAAAGTGCATCGGAAAGTGTCTGAAGGTTCCTCTATTGGATCGCGTGCAGTATCACCCATGCTGGATCATTCACCGGTACATTCCCGAGCTGGTCATGACAGAGGAACATATGATATCTGGATCAAGGAATCGAAAACCACCATCGAAGGGACTGATCGCGTACACGCGCTGGAAAGGCCATTTTTTGCCAATACAACTTTTTATACATTGATGCGGCTATTACAGGTGCGAGGGGTTACTGTTATTATTCACTTCGGACCTAATATCGTTGCAACTAAACGTCAGATACTTTACAGTCGACTGCTGATGTGTAAAGAAATCGGCGCGGAGCTAGCTGCCGAGAAGCATAGTACCTTACTTGCAAACTGCGTAGCTGTTGAATTGGGATTGGATGATCCCAACGGCCCAGCGGCAGTACTTGCACAAACGACGGATGTTCTTGGGGAGCATGGTACTGCAGAAAAGGCGAATGTGGTCTACTTGTATCTCATACACGCCTGCGACAAACTTTTCGACAATGAACTTGACCAGGCGACATTTGAGGAACACATGCGGTGGTTCTTCAGCAATAAGGTGGGAAGACTGTTATCCCCATTCTGTGTGCTGAATATAGCTTGGCTCCATGTTATTTTCAGGCTTATCTGCTGTTCACAGTGGATAAATTGATCATTGCACTCGTGAAACAGGTCAGAAATAGCTCCGGAAGATGCAGATCAAGGTCTGACGGCGCAGTCTGGGAATAGGTTCAAACCGTGCTGTTGGACATCAGGTGCCAGGAATTATGGTCGTTATTGCAAGCAGCACAAGGTTCTGAATATGTGACGAGACAAGACATCGTGCGATACAGGCGGGAAGCGGAACGACACGTAGGGCAGGATGATAACCTGTACAAATTACAATGGGTGAGTCCAATCTTTGCAGGAGATAAAAGGCTGACGTATAATAGGTGCGTGAGTCCAAGAGCATGCGGATTTCTCTGTTGGGACCGGAAGATCCCAGCACAGAGATCACACAGCTGGTGACTGACCGGTGGCGAGACTATGTGAATACGTATGTAATGAAGGTACCCACGGAATGGGCGCCATCTGGGAGAACAGGGACGAGCCCAGTATTTCTGCGAAGGCGAGCTTTATTAGAGTCCCTGGCAGGTGGTTGGTGACAGAAATCTTATTTATAGATGCATGCGCCTAGCTGAAGGAAACACTGCTCCGAATCAGGAGAGCTGGATGAAGATCCGGGTTAATTTGCAGACATACAAGCTCATATACGAAGCTGGGGGCCAGGAAACGATCTGGCGGGGTGCAGACAGGGAGGAAGATGTGCTGCAAGACCGCGCACGTGCACGGGAGGAGGAGCGGCAAAGAAGCCAGTGGGTACAATACAAGTAGATAATAATAACATATAATCTAATTATAATGCGTGAGAAGGAATTGATTACAAGCTGCGAGATTGTTGTTGCTTGGCAAGTTCTGTCCCTTTGCTTTGCATCATGGCCAAGCCATTTCGTCGCTCCTCTTACTCTCCACCCGACGCCCCGACGCCCCGCTCATCCCCCGCCCCATCCCCCGCCCTCCTTTCTGCCCTCGCAGGCATCATCGCCGCTTCCCCCATCTCCCCTAACCCTGCCCCACCCTCCTTTCTCTGCCCCTCTGCAAGTCCCGGTCCCTCTTCTGCTCTTCGACGTTCCTCTGTCCCTTCGCCTCTCCGCTCCCGTAACCGCCGCTCTCTAGCTCCCCCTACGCGCACCCATCTCCTCCCCTACAAATTCGAGCCGGACGACGACGGTATATGGAGATATGTCGACTCTTATTCTCTCTATGGTTCTACAATATGTCTTGTAAGCTGTTTCTTCTTCCGACTTTCCCTCTACTCATCACAGCCTTGCCAGAATTCGTGCGAACAACCGACAAGCGTCGCCACTGCAGATGAAGTTTCGACGAGCCCCATTACAACCGACAGCATTGATTTGCACGACAGTATGCCCGTTGGATGGACTACTGAAATTACACATGACGACAACCGAACAACCCTTATTCTCGTTCTGTCCCTCATCCTTGCATTTTTCATCTGCTTTTTCATGATCGGTTGTTTGCTTTGGAGGAAAACCGTAAAAAGAAGACGCAAAGTAGGCGACGTGGAGATGAAGGCGCGCAGGAAGCGGACATCAACATCTGCAATGTCCTCCTCTGTTCGATCATCAACAGAAGAGCTGAAAGATGCCAGAAGCAAGCAGAAAATTTGGGCGAGGGCCTCCGCAAGATGGAGGGAACGTGTTCGATATACAGCTCGACTGCGCAGAGCTAACCGATTACCTAACTCCCACCTAAGACGGTACAATTCGTCCACTATACTTAACCCTACAGTACCTATCGAGATGCCTGATGACGACGTTCTGAGCCCACAGTCTTTAATACCGACTCCCTCCCGGTCTGTTTCACGCCAACCTTCCGCCTCCCTGACCGATTATTCACGCTCTTCCTCACATGTATCCGAAGAAACCTCTGATAGCTCGGACCCTTCACCATCTCTTACAGCTGAACCAGTCTCTAATGTTTCGTCTTCTCCTCCTGCTTACCACCCTGATTCTCTCAATTCGATAGCTGTGTCTACTGAACAACCTGATGGTCTTGTTGGCTCCACCTCTAGTCGTGGTCCCTCCGATGTCTCGCCGAGCAATGTCAAGTTAGCTCAGAGACCCGAGTCCCCCCATATCGCTGGACTTCATGCTGCTCATATAGCAACTGATGACAAGGCTCTACTTGCTCGTCTTGCGGACCTTGCAGAGCGACCCCCTGAGACATCCATTGACGTGGGGTCATCACACCAAGTCTCGGTCCCTCTTTGGGAAGACGAGCAACTAGATGGCTTCCATCGGATGCCAGAATCCTCGGAATTTGATACTTCGTGCTCATCTCCCTTCCCGCCTCCACCGTCTAAAGGCAAAATGGCGGAATCTTCATTCTACGCCTACCGCTCTAGTTTTGAAGAGTTTTCGGGAATGATTGACCCCGAACTGGAGCCTTCTGCACCACCTTTTGAAGCACCTAGTGCTCCAGGTCTTGATGCAATGACTATGCTTCCCTCTGCACCACCTTTAGCAGATAATGAATTTCCTCTCGAAGAGTGTTCAAGCACCTCGGAATTTGAGGCAACTGCGGAAAATGATGGTGCACCAATATTTGCCGTAGATGGTGACAGAAGCAATGACCATCAATTAGCAATCACGGCAAGGCCTCTCAGTCAAGGAATGTTACCCGGTTATCATCCGTAATCTCGATTTCGACTTAGCTTCTTGGACTTTCGATTCTATCTCGTCGTTACCTGCTGCATCTATCATTCTCTCAACGGATGGTTTTTCCTATCTTGTAACCTCTGTGGAGCGATTTGATATGTATACAATTTTTTCACGAGTGTCAAGCGCTCACGCCTATACAAATTCTGAGTCGGGAATGTGCTCCTTTCCTGGCGTGGTAATGCGGTTTATAATTTGTGTTGCTTGGATAACGAAGCCTTCATCACTGGTCCAATTTCACTGACTCGGAATGCCGATCATTTTCCTTATATGTAACCTTCGAAGATTTATCGAGGTGAAGCAACCTTACTCGAGAGTCCGGTATTGCCGGTTCTGATCTTGAGGTGCTTGATATTTATCTCCGTCATTGACTTGACAGACTTATTGTTGGCTCGCTGAATGGGTGTAAAAAACTCATGAAACGCACTCTGACAAAAGGTGACATCTGTTATCGGAACGACCAAATAGTCTAAAAATATACGGTCCAGAATACTTACCATCAATTCCAAAAATATGAAGCACTTTTGCCCTTTTGCATCTATAGTTAATCTCTATTATGAAAACATAGTAAACATAGATTTAGAACGCTCTGAATGTGCCGATTTCTGAGAAAACCTAGAATGATATCTACCTTGCTACATTTGGGGCATTTCCTATCTATTAGTATGTGAGAATGGGTGGGAATTGATGAGAATGATAAGGATTTTGATGAATTGCATAACTGCTGAGTTTCAAAACTTTTTCCATCTCCTACACTCCTGTGAAAACTGACTAGGCAGTTACTATAACATCACACTCACAATACACTTTAATTCTATTAATTCTACAAAATTCCACAAAATTCAAATAAATTCATTAAAAATTAGAAAAAACTGCAGAAAAATAAAATAAAATTGGAAGAAACTGCACCTGTCCCCAAGTTTTTTTCAGCATACTTTTTTTCACTCATACTGCCAGTTATTGAAGGAAGGAAGTATAGCATACTGCAAACTGTTGGAGGAAAATAGTATAGCGCACTGTAGACAATACTACTGACTGTACACACTACAGACAACACTACTGGAGGAAGGAAGCATAGCACACTGTAGACAATACTAAAACTGTTGGAGGAAGGGAGCACAGTGACCTGACAGACAACACTGCAACAATGGCTATCAAGATGTCAAATTTGAGGCTAAGGTAGGAGAATTTACTCGTAGCACTATATATATAATTATAGTATTAATCTCTGGCATGTCCTCACGGCTGTTTGCTCTGTATCTTTCGGCTCACAAAGATTGGCAGTTGTTGGTTTTGGTGCTTCT
>Ga0153946_1000182_pt1 | contig 25794 bp, 25 predicted proteins | sample TSNJ030MetaG_FD_104751 | JGI IMG/M metagenome (GOLD analysis project Ga0153946, IMG submission 104751) | Attine ant fungus gardens microbial communities from New Jersey, USA - TSNJ030 MetaG | ecosystem: Host-associated > Fungi > Mycelium > Unclassified | place: USA: New Jersey, Wharton State... | reverse complement strand
TCTACGTCTAGTCCTTCGTCGCCGACCATCATTTCTACTCCATCTTCAGGTGACAGTACTACCTCTCTCGATAGGCCTCCTACACATTCGACACCTGCCGTGACTCCATCTCCTAGCTCAAGCGATGGCGGAGGTCTTATCGGTCCCATCACCAGTTTGCTTGGCGGTGTCACCAGTGCGATTTTGGGTCCAGGCACTTCCAGTGTCTCTACCGTGACCCCTACAGAGACCCCTACCATCATTCCGAGTTCTTCGTCTGGTCCTTTGTCGTCGACCATCGTTTCCCCTCCATCTTCAGGTGGCAGTACTACCTCTCTCGATAGGCCTCCTACACATTCGACACCTGCTGTGACTCCATCTCCGAGTTCAAGCGATGGTGGAGGTCTTATCGGTCCCATCACCAGTTTGCTTGGTGGTGTTACCAGTGCGATTTTGGGTCCAGGTACTTCCAGTGTCTCTACCGTGACCCCTACAGGGACTCCTACCGTCTTTCCGAGTTCTTCGTCTGGTCCTTTGTCGTCGACCATCGTTTCCCCTTCATCTTCAGGTGGCAGTACTACCTCTTTCGATGGGCCTACGACACGTTCTCCAGTGTCCTCACCTGCATCTCCAAGCTCAAGCAGTGGAGGCATTCTCAATCCCATCACGAGTTTGATTGGCAACACCACTAGTGAGATTCTGGGTTCAAGCTCTTCCGGTGTCTCTGTCACGACTTCTACAGACAGCACCACCGTCATTTCTGGTTCGACTTCTGGTCCTCCATCCTCAACTATCACTAGTCCTCCATCTTCATCCAGTGGAATTTTTGACACTCTCACGAGTTTCCTTGGCAGTAATAGCTTTTCAACTACTGACATCGGCAGCTCCAATTCTACCCTGCCGCCGAAAACTACTTTAAGCTCTGCCCTGCCGGACGTTACCAGCCTGTCTGTTTCTCTGGGGATTACCAGTTCTCTGAACAGCTCTACAACCTCAGCTTCCAATTTCCCTTCATCTAGTTTTGCTCTTTCCACGATCAGTCTCCCTTCGTCACTCTTGTCATTGCCTCTCTCAGCTTCTGGTGTCGCTTCTTCCACCATCAGTTTCCCCTCTTCATCATCCAATGCCACTTCTAGTCAAATGTCTGCTAGTACACCTACTGCGGTCACTAGTACAACTACAGCAGTCACGACTTTCTCTGTCGAGCCCGGTCTTTCCTTTGTCCTTACCGAATCTTCACTTGCCTTTGCTTCGGTTCCTACGACAAGTGTCACGGCTTCCATCACTGATCCGGATGCTGCCACCACAACAGTCGCTACCGGGACTGTCTCCGCCACTGCACCGATTACCACTCCTGCTCTACCGCCGGGCATTCCTGCCAGGATTTTCCCGCGTGACCAGCTTGATCTCACCGACAGGAACCAATTCAACGGATATACCCTGATCAGCATCCTTTTCAATAACGAGCTTAATTGGCCTTTTGTTGTCAACAATTCTCTTGCATCTAGTCAAATCTTTGCTTACACGCCTGTCATCATCGATGCTGCTCTTGGAATTTCCTGTGAGTTCTCTGATGGTGGTTTCTGTCTGGACTAACAATTTAATTGACTGTCAGCTGACCAAATCAAGACCTATGCCTTGCAAGTCTATGTCCCTACCACCTATACAAGTCCCAGTGATGCCTCCCTACTTGGCTGTACCTGGATCGGCTGGATTCCTACGGATGTTGTTGATACCCTGGCTGCGCAAATCAAGACCAAAACTTCTCCTTTCTATTCCAACGTTCCGAACGGTGTCGCCAAGGACCTTGCGAGTCGCGTTGTTTCTGGCTATAACATTCTCTCTGTGCCTAATCCGACCTCATCTAACGGCGGCACCAGTGGAGATAGTGGAGGTAGTGGCGGTTTAGGGGATAATGGCAAGTCACGTCGAGATGCGATTATTGGTGTTGTCAGTGCCCTAGGAGCTATTGCCTTGTTGGTGCTTGTGTTCCTTGTTTGCAGGTCCATCAAGAGACGCAGGGCATATGCACATAGGAGACTTTCAGATTCTCCTGACGTTTTGGGAGTGCGTCCAGAAGGAAGACAGTTTGATCAGGACAGCGTGGGCGGTGCGAGGAGAAGGAGCTTTTATTACGCGGAGGATTCATTGAGGGGTTATGAACAGACGAATGTGCATGATGGGAGTCAGAGTCAGATGATGAGCCAGAGGAGGCCTATGGTTGAACCTGGTGTTATTTCGGGGCCGATGTTGACGGGTAGTACGATGAATTGGTAGAAGGACTCAAAGGTACCATTTTGTTGTGGGGAAATATTCTGATGCAGCCTTTGTTCGTAACTCATTTTTTTTATCATGCAGTGACTGCTCGACGTCTTTTTTTTGTTGGTTGGTTGCTGGCAGAAAATTTCAACTTTATTTTTTATTTATTCTGTTTTTTTTTGCCACTTATATAACCACCATGAGTGCTCCTGCAGTTTGTTACTTTTGTTCTCTTCATTTATGTCAGGATGTCCTGCTGGTGGGTTTTTTTCTTTTTCTTTTACTCACATACGTGTTGTGTTATGCTGCTGCTCTTCTCTCTGGTGTGCGTGTTTACATGGATTTGGATATATTTTATTTTCCATTTTTTTGTTTGGTTTTTTTGTTGGCTGTGGAAAAACCAGAGGGAAAAAGTCAGTTTTTTTTTTTGGTGTGTTCTATGGTTTAGTTTTTTTTTTTGTTCTGGATTTTCTTTATTTTATTTCTGTATTACGTTACTTTTGTTTGTTAGTCATTCAATTTATGAATGTAGAGTGTGTGATGGCAACAACCGTGGGTCCATATCACAACTTGTGTTTTGGGTTGTGTTTTATTGAGTAGATGATCATTAGTTTTGATGGTACGTGTGTTGTGTTGAAATGTCATGTATCACATAAGTCCGACTCTCGGTTGTGTTTCACAGTAGTTACTTGATATTTCTCATTGAGATGGAGTGCCGCATCGGTAAGGTATTTTCGGTCCATCATTTCAAGTTTTTACTCCATTCGACACCTGATACATCACTCCTCTAGTCTACTCCATGGCTGTGCAGGTAGTTGTATCCACATATATACATCCTGAGTAGATACACCTCAGTCGTCTACATCGTGATGACGTCTGAGTTTCTTACTTCATCATACTCTGACATTTTAGTATTGTAAGCCACTTAGGCTGTCCCTGTCTTCTTCTAATTGGTAGCTCTAAACTATCCTCACACTCTAGATTGACTACTCTCTTTGGAAATGTAGTGCTTTGGGACAGAGTTTGGTATAGGCGGATAGCCTTCCTTAAAGATGCAAAACCTGAAATTTTTTTATTGAGGCTTTGAATCGTTTCCTGGCCTCACAATACTAAAAAGGGACCTAAATTCTAAAGAGCCAAAGGCATTAGAAAAAATTGGGTAACTCGACGCAGAGGATGCTATCAGGCTGTAAGAGTGCGGTAGTTTTGTTATATCAATCCGTGTCCTGGTACGAGTCTTCTCAGGGAGTTGATTCGTATTAATTTCATAGTTTTTTGCCATCCTGTTGTAATTCAGTCCGAAAACAGTCCTCTTTAAATAATTGGACCCTAAGATTAAAATGAACGGCCAATCAAATTTTCAAACTTAGTGATCCCCTCTGACTAGTGAAACGATCCCCTCAAAACTGTCGACTACAAAATCAACCTCAACTCCCTCTTCCTCGTTCTTTGTCTCATCGTCTCCAAGGCCCGCATCTTCACCTGGACGCGGAACATAGATAGTCTTCATGCCCAGCTTTTGAGCGGCGCGAAGATCCCACATATGTGCTGCAACCATGGCACATCTGACCGGTGGAAGAGAGAGATGACGGGCGGTCTCAAGATAGGCTTTGGCGTTTCTTTTCATTAGAAATTTGGCAAAGTGCAAGCGACCTGCCTGTGAGTTGAGGGAGATCAACAATGAGACAGCAGACGTACGGTTTGAATGTATTAAATAATTCAGTAGAGAACACTGCGTCCCAAGGCAAATTTGCATGCTTCGCCTAGTAATGCACATTCATCAGTCACGGCATTATTAGATAGTAAAAAACGAACCATGTCGATCAACAAACTCATATTGCCATTGGACAATGAAACGATGATCTTATCTTTTTTGAGCTCATTGAGCCATTGAACAGAGTCCGGCCAACCTGGCAGAAACAAATATATATATATGGGAAAAAAGGTTTTTGAACCATACCACTTAGACGATGCCAAGCGAACGTCAACTCGCGCTTGTCTTGTTCAGTCCATGCGGAGGCATGAGCCGCCCATTGCGGTTTCAAGAGAAGCTTGTCTAAAAGCTGTTTGAAACGTAAATGATATCGTGAAGGTACTAGGAGTAGACTCACCTGACGATGAATCACATCAATGTTATACGAACCTGAGGTCTCAAAACCTCCTCCAATACTTAACCTATCAAGTGGTTGGTATGTTAAACCCAATAATCACAGACGAACGATAAGACAGTCGCACATGCTCTTCGTATATGCATTTCGCCATTCCTGAGCGAACTGGCCCCAATTAACAGTCCCAGGATCTAGAATCGCAGGTTAACCCTTTTACTTGCGCGATGCGAGAACAAGAACGAACCGACACCATATTTTAAACTTAATTCTTGTACTTCTTTGACAACGTTCGTGCGCCAATCAACAACGGTACCGAATACATCGAAAATGAACGCATCGACGTCTTTCAAAGAGCCTCGTCCACTGGAATTGACTTTTGACTGCGATGTTGCTTGCATGCTTCTTTCTCTCGTAGTGAAGTTGACTTCTGATTCTGTGAGCTTGTTTTATGAGACTTTCTTCTCGCTCTTCGCCGCTGACGATTCTGTTGTCCTGGAGCTCGAGATTTTTCTGCTGCACCAGGATTATTTGACTCGAATTCTGGTCCCTGGGATTGATTTTGTTGGGGCTGAGGAGCTGTACGTTCTTCGTCCTCTTCCTTTGCGTATAAGTTCTGACAGCTCCTAGCGGTCCAAATGGAACCTGTGGCAATTAAACCTGTGATCATCTGATAAGGGATTTCGAATCAGTTCTTTGAGCTTCTTAGGAAATGATATGTAAGCACACGATAGTGGGGGCTTTGTCAGCCTTTTCAAAATTCAAAGTTGGTAGAGATTTTGACGGATTCCACTGTTGTAAGCCGCGAAGACAAGAAAGCAGATCGGATTGGCGGGTGGATCAGGGAGGAGGAATATGTGGAGGAAATGACATCATATCTAATCACGTGCCATGCTACCAATCAGATTTGCTAACACAATTGGGTGTTTTATGTTGTTTATCTGACCCGTGTTTTGATGGGGTACGGGTGGTGATCAGACTACCGACCCGTGGTGGGCCCTGATTAAATTATTCCTATCAGTGGTTTTTGTGACTACTGCCCCAGAAAAACCAAAGTATGAGAGACATGATATTCATAGTCCATGAATTGTCAGTGATGTAGATGTCTGTTCTTGCTTTATTTTATTTTCACTTATATGAATACAACTAGTGCATTATATCATTTTCCCATCAACTGGAGCAGATTCCTCGAGGCATCGTGCTCCAGAATTATGTTGTGCATCTCTTCTGTTGTCCTCGTGTTATTGGTATCAACTGTCTCACTCACTTCATTCCAACTCGCTAATCATATAGTGGGAGATTAACGGACAAAACAATGGTTAATATTCCATCTACATCCGACAATCATCTACTTGGATAAACAACACCGAGTTTCTTATTCATCATCTTTCCTCTTCACAGATCTCTTAGGCCAGGGAGGTAGCTCCTCCATCACCTCGCGAAATATCCCCTTCAGTGTCTGTATTGGACTCTGGATTACAGAACCTGAGGGTTTCCATTGTCCTGGAATCTATACTTTCGTGCAAAGGAAAATTTGCTTCAAGCAAATTGAGTATCAACTGCGACACCTGAACGACACATGAATCAGAGGTGATGATGGAGATGGGTCTAGCTTACAATAAAGGGATAAATGAAGTATGAAGAGCTGATAAACAGAGGCAGTAAGTGGAAGACCAGCAGCAATAACAACGTACTAGCTGAAGGTAGCCAAAATAATGTCAGTTGAATCTAGGAAAGAAATGGCTTCCAGGATTGACTGGACTTCAAAAAGAATAAGTGCTAGCCCACTTGTTTTTTAGTCTAGGCTTACCCAAGAGACTGAATAATATGCAATCAGTTACATCAATCATTTCTGGGTTTGAACTCACGGTATGAATAAAAGTATCCCATCGCGGTAAAACACATACAATAAACGAGTGGAGGTTTGCATGTAAGAAATACGGGCGCATATTCCATCCCCTGAAACCCTCTGGGTTTTATATGTCATGGTAAACCTGATAAAAGTCAAGAAAATTTCAATTGCTGTTGTCGTAGCCCTGACAATACTTTTTGATGTGAGAAGAACCGTGTAAGTTGGCAGAGCAAGATATGTTGGAACACATACTAAAATGTACTACCAAGACTGTTTAGTAAATGATCGAATTGTGTTACCGTGTTCCAACAGCCATGGAGAGGGAGTGGCACTTCGGAGAATGAATTGATATACACTCTTAATATCATTACAGACACGGCAGCCTAAAAAATAATATCAGTTTATGGATCAATATTGTATACTTCCTTCAAAGTGTACCAAGACCTCAGCTAATTTTGACCATCAGTCGTCTCTATTAGTCAGAAGTAAGTTTTTACAAACTGACCTGCCGTCATTGTATATAGAGCCAGTGTGACTGGAATTAAGATTATCGATACAATAGGTCCATTGGCACATTCTTCTAGTTTACTCACCAATGAAATCCTTGTTCCAAATTGCTCGAAGGCGGAGAACCGACAGAAATTTCACTACCAATGAAGTGAATACCGAGATGAATCTATTGACATTAGCTACTCTATTCCTTAAGAGCTGTGATAAAATTCACTCAATAGTGAGTGACTGGCCAAAGAAACACCTGGTGAAGAGATAAGTCATACCAAGCAACGGATACATTTGATCTATACCACTGAAACATTCTAGTCAATGAAAATTTCAGAAATGGATCAAAGTAAATGTCTCACTGATAGCAATATCCAAGCTTCATTATCAACTGGGTGAAGTTGCTATAAGTAGATGTCACTTTAATATATATAATTTCCTCATACCATATGTACGAATTCTGAAATTTTGGATTGGTTGTCTGATTCAACAAAATAAGTCGTCACACTCACATCATGCCTGCCCAACCACATATCAGGACAGAAAAATAAATAACATGCAGCTTTGATAATCTCCTCCTGAGTTTTCATGTGTCAGTGGCAATAGTTGACAAAAATTTGACGATCAAGTTGAAAACATGCCTGTAAAGGTACTGAACCTAGTAGGGAAGAAATATGTGGAATCATCATTTAAAAGTAGAAATTCTCACTTGTTGAGGAATATGATGAATAAAATCATATACTATCAAGGTGGCAATGATGGCTTGAATAGGCTTCAAGATCTACCTCGAGAACAATGGAATAAGAATTAGCATACCTTGACCGTAATGTGTAATTGACAGGCTCTTCAGGTTATCGACGTAATCATCTGGTATTAGTCCATATTTATCGGCCATTGGCATGGGATGTGTGGGAGAGAGGTATTTTGTACGCAACTAGGCGAAAATGGTTTATATATCAACTGCTGTTAACAAGTCACACACGGTACTCATGATCTAGTTTCAGCCTAGAAATAGATCATCAAATCACAACTGTGATGAACTTTGATCCCACGTCTCAACTCCCATGATGGGTGATGGAAATCCAGGTAAAAGAGGGGCTCCATGGAGTCTCCAGCTATAGAAAATGCTATTCCAGATCTTGGTTCTGTGTCAATGTTCATCAATCTTATAGAATAAAGGAGCCCTCGACTTCTAAGAGAAGAAGAAAGCTTAAAAGTGATTTTGTAAGCAGAAGGTACAGGTCTGTGCCGCTTAGTCATCCATCAGTCATAGGATAGGCCAAATTCAACGCAAAATTCCACGCGTTTAATTCACCAATGAATTTGACTCGAATAACACGGCCATGACCATGGCCTTCCCAGCCAACTGCCTCCCTCCTATAATCTTAAGGGGTTTCCAGCATATAGCAAAAAGAGAGTTAAGAATTACCTTACTTCTGAGGGTTATTTTGAGTCTCGAGAGGCCCTATCTGTATCAATTAATTAATGCATGGGCTAAATCAAGAGGCTATGCACTTACAACTCAGAGTATGAGAGAAAAATGGCTTCTTAACTGTTATCTATGCATGTGATTGAAGCTGCCAGCCTCCCGATATACTAGACAAGCCCCTAGGTGTTGAAAAAGTTATGATGAATTCAGCCATAAGATGACTTGGAGGGCATGCCCTTTACATTATTCAGACATATTATAGTTGGTATTTCGTTAGTGAATTAAACTGGAATTTGCCATTACTAATGAATGACTAAGCGGCACAGACCTGTGCGCCTAGTGGGAGCCGTAAATCCATAGTAAATTAGTCAGAAGTGAGCCCATGTCTGTAATGGTATATAGGTTAATTCACAGCATGATCAATCACAGCTTGATATCCAGTGAAGCCTCCACCGCTTTTCTTACATCCTAGTAACCTTTGCCTCTCACCGCCTCTGGAAGTGTTTGCCCCAAGGTCCTACCATTCGGACCATAACACTAGGGCATGAGGGTGACCTTCTCTCCACCAATGACTGGCCTTCTCTGTGCCTCAACTCTCAGCCTACGTTTGCAGCAGTCAGACAGTTCATGAGCTTAAGGCCGCTTCCACCTTATACACGATGAACAATTTAGGTGTCTTTAATTTTATAGATGACTGAGGGGGGAGAATATGTAGATAAGCTTTTGTATGTCAATCAACTCATACGACTCTGCATAACCCAGTTATCGACCTTCAGTAGCAAGCAAGTCCATTCTGTTGGAATGATATGGTGGGGACGTACATAATGATCTGACACGAGGAGTGCGTCAGTCCATTCCAACACCACCTTTGAGCTTGACGGCGTCAGTGGCAGTTTTTTTTGCCTTGCTAACACCAAGCCGCGCTTCCAGCCTTGAATCCCTCCATACTTCAATGTAATGGTTTATCAACAACAGTCAGATTCTGCCGACATCAAGGTCAGTGACCCATCAGTTCGGACGATACACTCAACTGCAAGAATCAGGAATGTTGACAACTGCCTTCCATCGGGACTACTTCTGTTCCCATATATCATCTATTAGTTGATCATCTGTCCTTCGCTCGCCGTCATCATTGTCATTATTCTCGCTTGAAAGATGTTGAGAGTTTTCTCTGGCTTCTTGAGATGGTGATTTCGATCTCTGCTTTTCATTTGTTGGTGACAAGAGTATAAATGCCCGTTCCCGATCCACAATATATAAAAGGTCATTTTACACTAACCAAAAGGAGGGTTGGAGTGTGAAAGTCCTAGTGTGTATTACAAGGTCCGGAGCCTGACACAAGAAAACCACTCGATCCGCCAATACTGTAGTTGATGCCAAGTCCTCCTCCTGCATTCGAAGGCAGGTCAATTCTCGAAGCTGTTATACAGTCCTTATAGGCTTTTTGGTTGCCTACAACAATGCTCCAGCCGCAACCGAGCCTGCAACCGAGCCTGCACCCAATACGGCAAGATGCAACCCCTGCTTACGATGTCGTCTGCATTCCGTGGTCATCCTTCTGCATTGTTGACCTCTTATTCTGTTATTCTGCCTCTCTGAAACTGTACCACTGAGCACTTCGTTTCTTCATAGATAACTTTGTGCCTGTTATAGGGTAAAGAAAGAGTAGAATCACGGAAAGGGACGAGATGGAAGACAGAGGTCAACAGGAGGTCAATCTTATCTATTCAATTATTGGATTGCCCATCCGTCTTCATTTCAATCTGGATATGGAATCTCATTGAGGAATTGTAGAAAATTGCCATATTTTGAGACTGACAAAATATAAGCTCAGGCGTCTCCAGGTCAAGCAGACGATTATTGTTACGAGTTCCTAAACCCAGTGTTCAGATAAAGGACGTGATATTAACCAGACTGAGACTGGGAAACCCTATGACAGCATATCGACTTATATGACATGGGCATGAGGTGAACGCGTGGTAGGCACGAGGTGAATTATAACAATTATGTATCTACCTGACAAAACATAAGCTACATAGTAAGCGACTGTTTCGATAGGGGTACCAATATCTCACCTCAAGCATTTTGAGGTCAAGTAGATGACTAAGGAGGGAACTATCCTAGTCAAATATCTCACTAGGGCCCATCACGGGTGACCCTCAGGTAGTCCTGTACCCGCAGTCATGTCTACCCCCATCAAAACACAGGTACACCACAGGTATCAATGCACGTGAAGAAACTTGCAGAAAGATCCAATTAAATACTAGAATAAATATAATCTCAGACGTCACCCGGTATGGTAGACGACTATGTATTCACCTAGAATAAATATAATCTATAGTACACAATGAGATGCGATATGCATGCAAGAGAACTATAGCTCACCTCAGACGTCACCTGGTGTAGTAGACGACTGAGTGAGCCTACGATGAGATTCATAATACAAAAACAGAGAGAGAGAGAGAGAAAAACGACGTCATGTTGATCAGTTCTGTCCAATAGATCCAATCTTAGAATCGCCACCCTTCCAACGCAGCACATCCTAAAGTATCTGCTGTCCAGGTGTCACTCTCAGGGTGCTGTACCCCACCCATTATCTTTGGCCCCACTTTCAGAAGCAAAAAGAAGAAATCTTATTAGCCCCATTACTGACTCAAATACATCACTCAACTCCCTCAAGGAATTGACCTCCTCATAAAGAAAGCCAACCAGGTTATCGTGTGATCGACTTCGCAGATCAAAGAGTTATACTAAATCACGCCCCAATTGGGTAATTCAGGAAGAGATTCTTTCCTCAAAGTAATCATGCTTGCCCTTGCGGTCACAATAGGGTCGAAACCCGAGCTCACATTCTGAACGATTGCAGTTGGTTCATCAAAAATGGTGATCGCATGGTGATCAAACATTTTGTCCTGTTCCTAACAGGCAACCCGGGAGCGTTCGCTTGGTCAAATAACGTCACTTAACGTGGGGTGCTATCACAGGGTCATTGAGTGCTGCTCCTGTATTCCTGCTTTCTGCCTTTTTTTCTCTCCTTTTCTCACATCTCTTGTGTTTGGATCTGTTGCGAGTGATCTGAGTTTACATTTCTCGTTAGATTTCTCTTTGTAGTTTGGGCCGTGTATTGTAGGGTACTAGGTACTTTACTGCGGATTTCGTGCAACATCTAGTAGGACGCAGCCTTACCCTGACAGGACCCTGGATGATGCACGACTCAAAAAGCGCTCCCCGTTCGACAATGGTCGACATGTTTGCATATCTATTTTGCCACCAGTCAGCTCGATAGGCACTCTGTAGAGGTTATCATCGAGATCCTGTTGCAGCCAGACAATCCTTCCTCACTCGCTTCTGCAGTCTCAACTGTTGCGCAATGCAGTTTGTCAGCTCAGTCCGCCAGTACACTGCAATCATCAAGCATTGCCATATTGTCAGCATCCAGGCGGACGCATTTGACTATGCTACACTGTACAGAACGCCTTGGACGACCCGATGTTCCACTTGCAATCGTTTCGGCAGCCATCTCTATCTGATAGACTGTTGTCGTGTCTGCTACTTCTATTTCACCGAGAGGCCGGAGTACTTCCCCATCACAAGCCACGAAGCACACAGGTTCTTGTAAGTTTTTCTGTATCATTTCACGTGTGGAGTTTACGCAACTGTTTTTCAGTACTCGACCGTACCCAATGTTCTGCTACTTATCGGGGCAACGTTCTCTGCTTCTAAGCGTGAGTGGATGCTGGTCAAAAATAGTTTTGGATATGTATATAGTCAAAAAATTTTCTTTCCCCCTACCAGTCATGAGACTTGCGCTCGTCGCCGTTGCAGTCGTTCCGATTTGTTTTCGCCCATGCAGATGACGCTGTCCATGCTCTCCAGGTATTTGCTGCCTCGTCTCCCAGCAATGCCGTCGCCTCCACCTCTGTCGTGCTGAGTACCACGTCCCAAGTTACCTTTCCTTCTCGTTCCTTTCAATTAATCCCACCGCCGTTCCCCTCGCTAGCATCAATGGAAATGTCGCCACCGAGCCTCTTGCTGGCACTCCCACTGCTAGTGCGCAGCCTTCCGATTTTCCGAGTGCTCCACCCCTACCAGATAGTGCGTTGTTTAATCACGAGTCACACACCACCATCTTACGTTAATTCCCTAGTTACAGTATCAAACTCCCTAGTGGGCCCTAAGTGCAAGGGACGCATAGGTGTGAAATTCAAATAAATATATGATTTTTCGAATTACAACTTCGGAATGATCTTGGAAGTCGAGACTATTGGAGACCATGAGAATGAAGTATGTATCAATCTTTGAGTAGTATACATGGATCACGGCTTCCTCCTCTTCCTCCTCCCATGTCCCTCCTCAACCTCCTTTTCTCGCTTACTCTTCACCCCAACCATTCTCATCACCTCTTTCTTCTTCTCTTTATCTCTCTCATCCCGCCTTGCCTCCTCCTTCTCCAATTTCTTCCTCCTCTCTACCTTCCTTTCCTCCTTTTTCTCCTTTCTTTTCGCCACTTTGTCCTTCCTCAGTGCTCGCATTTGTTGAAGTAATGCTACAGCTTCCCGTTCCTCCGGTTCCATCACTACAGCACGTTTTTGGAGGTATGTCTGTGATTTCTGTTTCCTCATGAGTTTTGGTTTAGAGGCGTATGGGAGGGCGGCTTGAAGTTTGTGAGGAATGTGAAGAGGATTGAATCTGCGAGCGGGACGTTCGATTTTCTTATACGTTGAGTTGACATTGAGAGGTGTCTTGATACCTTGGTCGCGCCGAACTTGACCAGTGAGACGCATACCGGTCCATGAAGACTTCTCGGAGAGTAATAGTGAGGTCACTGGGTTGTAGAATCTTCGAGGTTCAATCGAGTACCATGCTCGAAGGAAAATGATATCTACATATGCGTCATTGGTTAAATGACATGTAGGAACGTTAGACAGTCGTATCAATCTCACCGCTTTTGAGCACTTTATCTTCGAAGGTGGCTCTGAAGGCTCCATCTGGTTTCGATAATGCCTTCTTAACCTGTCCTCTGATTCCTGATACTGTCTTAATGTTCGCACCCTCAAACTTGGCCACCTCCAATGCCGAGCTGAACATGTCCTTCACAAATGCCGTGTTCTTGAATATCTTGTACGGTAACCCGGTCAATTTGAGTTTCTTCACAATCTTGACAGAGCGATTGATATCAAGCACCACGCCTGTACCACTGATTCTGAAATCGGGGACATCTCCGCTTAGAGAATTGAATGCACAGAAGCCGGTATTGGGAAGAGACACAGGGCCGTAGAATGTAGCGTAGCAATGCATGTGTTCGGGTGTATATTTGAGCATTCGCATACGGATCGAATGGTCATCGAGAGAGTAAATGGGAAGCGTTTGGAACCTCCGCCATCCCAGGGAAAAAATTAGAGGATCGTTTGTTTTGAGAGGACGCGTGAACCATCGATGTCGTTTGATTCTTACTTGGACATATCCGAACCTCTCTTCAGCAGCGAGGAGACCTCCAATGATTATTGGATATTTAGGGTCGAAGTGCTCAACGAGTTCACAAGGTACGTTTTGAAGTTCAACACGCACGTATGAGCCTGGGCGAAACCCTTCAATGAGAGTGCGGGATTCTGTGTCGACAATGTCGGCGAATTCGGCACGGTTGACAGCGAGTTGGCGTGCGATTTCGTCTTTGGCATAATCGTAAAAGTCGAGTTTGGAGGATTCGGGATCGTCGTATTGTTCGTCAAACTTGCGCTTGAGAATTTCTTTTTTGGCTTGGAGGGCTTTGGCATCTGGTTGGGCCGGGGCATCACCTTGACTTTTTTCCCCGTCCCTGTCTTCCTCAAGATTCTCCTCTTCTCCATCGAGGCCAGTGTCAACCGCGGTATTCTCGCCGGTGATGAATAAACCCCGTATTGATTCCAGCATTTCTTCATCTTTCCATTTTTCCAACTCGCCTTCTTCGTAGACCTCTTTACCCTTGTCAAGCACCTCAGCCTCGTTGATATCTGATTTCTGTTTGATAGTAAAGAAATCATCAACAGCTTCCTCCTGACCGGGATCTTTCTTCCCATGAAGGATCTCTTCTGGTGTGAGGTCAGAAGCATAAATCAGCTTGATCCAATCCTTGCGTTTATTTTTCCGTGATGAAGCGGCGAAAGATTGGGCCTTTTCTGCGAGGTTCGATTTCCATTTCGGAACTTGTTCGTTTTCGTTCGTATCGTAGTCCCCTTCTACATCCCCTTCTTCATCGTCACTAGGGATATCGACATCCTCGTCTTCTGCTCCGAACTGGACACGCCGGGAAGGAAGCATGTTCTTATCATTGTCGCCAAGATCGGAATCACTCTCTGCATATTCGATTTCTGTTCGATGGTGGTTTGAAGACGAGGGGAGACTGCGTTGAGGTATTCGACGAGACTGTCGACCAGTGTTTACAGATCCTGGAGGAAGATGGTCTGATGGAAAAGCTTCTGGATCATTGTCCTCTTCATCGGAACTGTCGGGGTTGGATTCCTCGTTGCTATCGAGCTCTTCATCATCCTCGTCTGTATCTTCACTTTCGTCTTCGTCCTCTGGTTTGGGTAAAGGACCGACATCGAGGGGATTGGAAGAGGTTCCGAAAAGTCGGACTTGGCTTCTGGAGACGGCATCCTCAAGGGTCGTTGAAACGTCTTGAAGATCCATAACCATTTGTTCACCCTCACCCTGTGGAACTGATATAGGACGTCAGTCGTGATCCACAAATACTATAAGACACCAACGCAACGTACCTTGATTGTTCCCTCTCGAGAAACTTCCAGGGACGTTGATCCATACTGCGTCCTTGTCATAGATCACCCCACCGACATCACTCATAGGTGCATGAATTAACAGCTTTTTCTTCTCGCTCAGCTTTCTTCTCTTCTCCGACTCTTCGTCCGGCAATGGACATGGGTCACCAAGCTGTTGAACACTCGTCATGTCGAGATCCCCCACACCGGGTATGTGCAGTTTTGTCCCTAAGCGCAGATTCAATCCCCTGACATAACCGTACAGGGTGACCGTTCGATCGCATTTGCCCTTGGACGTCCTGACGAGTTCCCTTGAAGTCAAGTCCTCAAGTCTGTCGGCGAGGATATAGGGATGGGAATTTCGGAAAACGAGAGGTCGGAATTTCATGACGGAGATGAAACGGGAGAGATTGAGGATTTCAGTGTCGGGATATCTGCCATTAATAACTCCAGAAAGATAGAAGAGTTTTGCGCCCTGGTATATTTCTGTCCAGAAACGCTTTTTGAGAGTTTTCTTTGTGGATTTGAGGGTTGCAGCTTTTTTTATGAGGTCAAGGTGGGAGAGGATACCTATGACTTTGGGGAAGCCGTGGGCTTGGAGGATATTGAGGAACTCGAATGTCTCCTACAGAGGATTTAGCTATTCTTCAATGACGAAAGAAGGATTCCTTGTACCATTTCAAAGCCAAAGGAGCCGTCGATCATAAGAAGGACGAGATCTGCAACTTTACCAACATCAATCATGCTATTGAGATCGTTGGTACATTCTATGAAGGTGAGTCGTCGTTTCTTCCCACTGACGACTGTAACGGGACCCTTGGGTACACTCAGGGTCTGTTTTGTGTACCGGCGGACGAGACTTTTGAGGAGGGTGGTTTTCCCGACGCCGGGGGGGCCTACGATGGCGACTATGACTGGGGGAGGGTTTTCATGTGGGGTGCGGTTGACAAGGGGAACATGGAGGCGAGTCTGGCTCTGTTCTGCAGCACGACGGCCCTGCCTGTCTGCTCTCCGGCCAGATTTAGGGGCAAATGCCTGAGTGATGGATCAGAGGAAAACTAAAAAAACAACATAGAAAGTACTTTTGGATTAAAGGCAAGCTGTTTTTCTTTTCCTTTTGCTCTGTCCTTTTTGGCTGCCTTTGCACCTGACTGAGCCGATCTATGGGCCTTGTGGTCCATCGGTGAAAAATACAATAAACTAAAAATAAAATGAAATCGGATGTCCACGGTCACGTGCTCACGCGTTTGTTTTGTTCATGATGATTGCGAGTTGATTTCTGCAGCAGCGACACATTCCTCCCTTCCAAAGAAAAAAAAAGAAAAAAAAGTAATGCGACGCTCGCAGCAGAATCAAGCCCCAGTCATTCCCAATGACAGACTCGAGCACGACAGAATCATGCTTGAAACTAACCTGCGGCACTCAGAGGCCGCCATTCACCTTTCCAGCGACGCAGACGATCTCGAGAGTCTTGAATATCCCCGCCACAACTCAGGCCATGTGCCGCTCGGTGAGCTGCCGTCTCTTGATTATCGTGTCAGAGACTATCTCGCAGACGAAGACACGCCCGGACAGGGCTGGTCGTATCGCACAGTCGACGACGACGACGAAGGTATCCATCCATACGGCAGCGAGTCTCTTTCGACTTTAGCTCACCATGCCAGCGCTGTCACTCTCGGTGCCGGTCTTGGTGGCCGTGGTGCTAGGCGTGATGCGAGCATGAGCGGGGCAGAGTATGATCCTGATCGACCTATACACGATATCATCGCCGGGGTGACCGGCAAGCTCAATGTATTTGACACAAAGCGACAGGTAAATTATTGCCCTGGATGTAATATTTACTTACAGTCAACAATTTTAGACTGACGAGATGGACAACCAAGACTCGACTGAACTTGACCATATCCTCGAGACAGGAGCACAGCCACGTTCCCACCGTGTAGCCTCCCCAGTCACCTCAGGATCCTCTTCCCACTCAGACCTGGATCAGCCAACTCCTAAAGGTCGCCCAAAGCTCTCAGATGCCCTCCGCAGTGTCTCCCTTTCTCCCAGGCGACCCCGCAGTCCCCGTGTTGTCTATCCTGCATCCCCTCTCGCGCAGGCTAATCGACATCATGTCGCCACCCCCCATCCTGCACAGCGCCACCCTCAGCCACCCAAACCAAATCCCAAAGTCGTCCCCAACCCCCCTCCGCCATCTTTGGCCAGTGCAAGCTTAAAAGGCTCCAAGTTCACTCGTATGGCTAAGGGCATTGCAAAGGAAATTCAATATGAAAAAGGTCAAGTAGATACGCCGATGCCATACAACAAGAGCCCAAAAGCGCCTGTGGCTACCAATCCTACACGGACCTCAGCCAAGGTACAGTTACCCGATGTCACGGGACTAACAAATGCCATCGAGTCACCCGCTAAAGCAGCAGCCGAGTATTATGCATATCGCACAGAGACCAAACTACGAGAAACCGAAAGTACGTGCTTCCTAATGCTTTTGATCTCATCTCATCGCCTGAAGCTCGCCTGCTGCACACATTGAACAACGTTCAAGAAAGAATTCAACAACTTGAAGAAGAGAATGGCATCTCTCGGCGGCGCGTCCATGAGCTCGAAATGGAGCTCGAAGACTGTAAAAGGGAGGTTGTGCGTGAGCGTACACGGCTCATAGAACAAGAAGAGCTGCTCAAGCAACGAATGAAGCGTACGTCCAAAGGCAAGGAACGGGCCAGGAATGACGACTCTTCCCATTTCCACGAGCGTTATAAAGAGGCTGTCGAAGAAAAGAAAGGTTCGTCAAAGTTTACTGAAAGACGAGGAACGTATTGACATTTGCGGCATATAGCCCTCGAAGCCTTGATCACTTCACTCCGTACTCATCTCACCCGACTTACCTCTGAGCTTTCCTCTTACCGCGAGTTTCTGGTTGAACTACGGATATTACGTAATGAAGACTCGGCTACCCTCCACGAAAAAGGCGTTGAAATTGCGTATTTGAAAAGCGAAGTCGAGAGGCTTGCTGGTGAGATTGAAGTTTTGCGTGGTGTGGTTGAAGAAGGTCTCCGTGAACGTAGGGCTGCAAAGGAGGCTTCTTTGCAGACAGCTCATCGGGACGAGATTGGCCATCATGACTTGACCGAGGAAGAAGAGGAAATTGAGGCAGAGCCTGAAGATGCAGATGTCTTGTATGCTAATGCCCACGCAAAAAACCGTCCCGTGCGAACCGATCGTGCAACAAAAGGTTCACCGAACAATCACAATGTTACTCGATTCATGGACTCCATCGATTACGAAAGGATCTCTGCAGAAATCGAGGAACGAAGATCGAACCATTCTGGCTCCATTGACATTTCCCAGCTTCCGCCTGCTCAGAGCCCAGCGCAAACCCCTTCACCAAAACCAAGAAGGTCCAATCGGACAATGTCAGATTCGGATGAATCAGCAGCGCGTCTAGAAGTATCAATGCTGGGAAGGAAAGTGCCATCCCCTGGCCCAATATCCGATCCTGAAGAAGCGGATGCCTTTGGGCCTACCCGTCCTTGTGAACCTGGTCCATCTACCCGTTCCCGAACTATTCATGTGCCAGAAGAAGGTCATGATCATGAGCTACATGCGAAGAGGAGAAGGAGAGTATCAACAGATGTGGTCGACGAAGTACCATTCCCGAAAATTCGTGGACAACGGTTGGAAAGATTATTTTTCTCTGTTCCTGAGCATGATGTGAGGACATGTCCGACATGTAATGGACGCGGACGACGTGGATTAGAGGAACCTCCCGTCACGTCTGCCTGGATGAACCGGAGAACCTCTGGTACTCGATCAAGGCACGGGTCTGACGAGGACGAAGGGTTTCAAACTCCTGATCGGCGCCGAAATCAACAGTCTCCACGGGATCAAGGACATGTTCGTAGCGGTAGTGGAGGGAAACGACGAGAGAGGAGCTTACAGGATATTAATGAGGTTCCTTCGGTTGCAAAGCAGGAGGGGTTGCCTCCTCAGACGATCGTGGCGAGGATCATCCGAGAGCTCGAAGATGATTTCACACATTATAAGAGGTGAGAGTCTGACCACTATGTGATGAGGATTGAATCCAACCCCCTCCAGTATCTATGTCGAGCTGGCGGATGAATACAAGGAGATGGATGCCGCTTCAAATGTCGCGCAGCGGAATACATTAGCTAAACATCTTCGAGAAGTGGTTGATATCTTGGAGCAGAAAGTGAGTGGGCCTTTGGCCTGCTGATGATTTAGCCATTTTTGACCTGCTTGCCTACAGGGTGATCAAATTGCGTCGTTATATGACCAGTTGAGTTTCAAAAACAAATCTGCTGGTGGCCGGGATATAGGTGCAAAGGCACGGCAACTCAGCGAGTTGTAGTAATTGTTGATATATTTAAGATTGTTATTTTTTATCTTTAATTGGGTTTCAGTAGCGTTTGGTTAACTTCTGTGTAATAAAAGATCTGTTCTTTTAATTGTAATACGAGCACAGTCAGATAAGCTTGGAATTAGTGGAGGTATATAGATATGCTGGAGGCACAGCTGAAAACCTTGTTACTACTCTAAATTTGCTTATGTAAATGATATTGATATCTGAACAGTCGCGTTCTGTCAACCTGTGTTTGAAATGTACATAAAGACCCTCACTGTCCAGGGGTTCAAGTCGTGTAAGTGTTTGTAGTTCTACGTATGTTTGTTCTGTAAACCTCCCCAGATCGTGACCAGACACAGATAGAGCCGTTCTCGCCTCGGCACAACGTCGTCGTTGGTCGCAATGGCTCTGGGAAGAGTAACTTCTTTGCCGGTGCGTGGCTGCCATACATACTTGAATTATCCATTTAATTCAAACTTGATTAGCAATTCGGTTTGTGCTCTCTGATGCGTACACTTCCATGTCTAGAGAGGAACGCCAAGCGCTATTACATGAGGGTGTTTCGACTACGACTACGCTGTCGGCATATGGTGCGTTCAAATCGGTCTCAATTGCTTATGCGTTGAGCGGGTCTTCTCAGTTGAGATTATATTTGACAACTCGGACAATCGTTTCCCTACTGGTCATGAGGAGGTTGTCATCCGAAGAACCATTGGCCTGAAGAAGGATGAATACAGCATGGACCGCAAGAGTGCCAGTAAAGCTGATGTCATGAACCTGCTCGAGAGTGCTGGCTTCAGCAAGTCAAATCCTTACTATATTGTCCCCCAAGGACGCGTATGCCTCAATTCTCTGACTGAAGTAATGATGGCACTGAAATACTGTTAGATTACTGCTCTTACAAATGCCAAAGATCATGAGCGACTTGCTCTGCTCAAGGAGGTGGCTGGTACTAAGGTCTATGAGCAAAGACGTACCGAATCTCTTCGTATAATGGCCGAGACGGATGCAAAACGGTCAAAAATAAATGAACTCTTGGACTATATCGAGACGCGATTGGAAGAGCTAGAAGAAGAAAAGGAGGAGCTGAAGGAATTCCAGGACAAAGACAAGGAGAGACGATGCTTGGAATATGCTTTGTATCAACGCGAGTTGGAAGAGGTCACAGAGACGCTTGCTGAGATTGAGGACGAGAGGAAGACTGAACTCCATGGTGCCAATATACGCCATGAGAGATACAGCGTCAGAGAGAAAGAAATTCAGGTCCGCTCCTCTATCTTATCTGTATATCTCAAAATCTTATATTCTCTAGAGTCTGGAGAAGGACATATCAGAAGCAAATCACTCTCTCGAAACAATTAACCAGTCGCGTCAAGATACTCAGTCAGAGCTGACAGACTTCATCCGATCAAGGACAGAATTAGAATGTCTCGTCGAGGACCTCAAGGCGGCAGGTCAGAACGCCGGAGGGGAACGTGAAGAATTAGAAGTTGAGCTACAGAATACTAGGCGTCAAATTGTCGTCAAAGAGATAGCCCTCAACGATCTTCTGCCTCATTGGGAAGAGCAGCGCAACCTAGAGTCATCCGAGAAGCGGAAACTTGATGAAGCCACCACAAGACTCGATACCCTGTTTACAAAACAAGGGCGTGTATCGAAGTTTAGAACCAGAGCTGAACGTGACAATTACCTACGAAGCGAGATCACTTCAATGTCGAATTATCAGACTGGACAAGCTAGTGCCCTCGAAGCAGCCAAGACAGATCTTGAAAGGGCGCGAAGGTCAGAGTTAGAGTTGCAGAATCAGATGACAGAAGTGCAAGAAAAGATAGAGGAGGGGAGGAGACGGGCGAAGGAGCTGAGTGAGGAGATTTCAGCATTGAAGGAGCAACAGATGGAGCTAACAGAGAAGAGGAAGGATTCGTGGAGGGAGGACACAAAGTTGGATAGTCTAGTCAAACGTGCATCGGATGAGTTAAGGACGGCAGAGCGAGCCCTCGCCGGAATGATGGATAAGGTATGTTGCTTGTGCATAGACTCGACGCATATCTGATCTTCTGGTCAGGATACTGGACAGGGCTTGCGTGCTGTTGACAATATCGCTGAGCGATATAACCTCTCTGGAGTGTATGGGCCACTGTATCGCCTGTTTGAAGTGGTCGATCACAAGTATAACATTGCGGCTGAGCTTACGGCAAGTAACAGGTGCGCCTTTTCTAATCAAATGCTCTGAATGTGGGAGCAAATGATCCCTAGTTTATTCCATGTGGTGGTCGATACAGATGAGACAGCCTCTCGAGTTCTTGACGTCATGTTGAAGGAAAAAACAGGCCGAGTCACATTCATGCCACTGAACCGTCTCCATCCTAGGAACCCCCTAGTGCCGAACGAAGAGGACTGTGAACCTCTTCTTCAAAAATTGCGATATGACTCCAAGTACGAGAAGGCATTACAACAAGTTTTTGGCAAAACCTGTGTATGTAAAGATTTGACGATTGCTGCTTCCTATGTTAGGAGCCATGGTATTAACACGATCACGCTTGATGGAGACAAGGTCGATAGGAAGGGTGCGCTGACTGGTGGTTACCATGATGTTCGTCGATCCAGGATAGAAGGAATCAAAAACGTCACTACCTGGAGAGCAAAGCACGAAGCCGACCGTAAACGATCTGATGAAACCAAACAAGCGATATCCAGATTGGAGCAAGAGATTACGGCTCTCGCTGGAAAGATAACTATACTAAACGGACAGCAAGGACAGATCAGGGAATCAAGGGATAGGATTATGGAAGACGGGGTGTCGTTGAACAGAGAGAGGGAGAAAATGAAAGAAAGGATTGTCAAGCTGGAGATGGACGTGGATGAATTGGAGATGGAGCAGCATTCATTACTAACCAAGATAAAGGATTATCGGCAGGAGTTGGCGTCGCCGATGTCGAATGGATTGACACGCGAAGAGGAGGCTTTGATTGTTGCGCTGGGCAAGGAAGTCGAGAGAAGGAAAAAGGAGATTTTGGAATTCACCAAGATGCGGAATCAGGTCGATAATATTACTTTTGCGAAGTTTTTGGAGATTTCTTGAATCTGAAGTTCATAGGTCGAGAGTCGGAAGAACGCGATTGAGATCGAGCTCAAGGAAAGCTTACGTCGGAGGGAAGAGGACATACAAGCGAAAATTGAGGTTCTGGGAGATCCAGCTGATGACGGAACTACGACGGCAGACGACCTGGACTCGCGGACGCGAGAACTTCGCGCTCTAAATACGTCCATCGATAGCCTGGGTCAGAGGGTGAAAAGTAACGCCAATTTTTTTTCGTTTGATTCTCTTCTGACAAGATGTAGGCATGGAAAAGGAGGCAGAGAGCACAGCTTCCCAGATACAAGAACTAAGGCTACAGCTAGAAAAGGTCCAGAATCAACAAGTGGAAGATAGTCGAGATATGTCAAAGCAACAGAAAATGACGGAGCGATACCTCACGAAGAGACAGATGCTGACTAGTCGGAAGGAGGAATGTAGCAGGAGCGTGAGAGATTTGGGTGTGCTCCCCGAAGAGGCATTCGAGAAGTATATCCATGAACGATTGGACAAGGTGTGCACTTCTTGTAAATTGCAAAGGCTCTGAATTTCACCCTCATTTCTGTCGATTTACCTAGCTTGCGAACAAACTACGCACAGTCAATGAAGGATTGAAAAAGTTTGCTCATGTCAACAAAAAGGCGTTTGAGCAGTACAGTAATTTTACCAAGCAACGCGATCAATTATTGAAACGTCGGGAGGAGCTGGATAAGTCGGCAAAATCGATCGAGGATCTTGTACAGGTACTCGATCAGAGGAAGGATGAGGCAATTGAAAGGACTTTCAAACAGGTGGCGAAGAATTTCGAGGATGTATTTGAGCAACTCGTTCCTGCTGGACGGGGAAGGTTGATCATCCAGAGACGGATTGATCAGGATGACATGGACGATGAAGATGCAGAGACGCAGCAGAGTATGATCGATCATTATACAGGTGTGTCGATCAAGGTATGTTTGTAATAGTGCCGTTGGATGACGACAGTGGGTTGATGATGCTGTGATATAGGTTTCTTTTAATTCAAAGGTAGATGAGGGGCTGCGTATCCAACAACTCTCCGGGGGACAAAAATCTCTAGTGGCCTTGGCAACAGGTATGCATGTGTTTTGTGCGGGATATTGATCTGCCTTAACATGTCTCAAGTGTTCGCCATACAAAAATGCGACCCTGCACCGTTCTATCTATTTGATGAGGTGAGTCGTCTCTTCGGTTAAGGCCTCTGCAACAAGGACTCGAACCATCATAGATTGATGCAAACCTCGATGCGCAGTATCGAACAGCTGTAGCCTCAATGATTCAATCATTGGCCTCAACAGCTCAGTTCATCACCACGACATTCCGGCCAGAGATGCTTGTCACTGCCGACAAGTTTTATGGTGTTTTGTTCAACAATCAGAAGGTCTCTTCGATACGTGTTATCAAGAGAGAAGAGGCACAAGAATTTGTTGATCAGGTATGAATTCTGTACTTAACCTGGGCAGTGGTTCTCATTCATTGATATAGGAAGCGCAGGCTCAGTGAATTAGAATGTAAATGTCTGGACACTTGACAGGCCTCAATCGATGTGTGCTTTCTGCTGCTATTTTATGTTATGTTATTCATAATCTGAAACTGCTGTAAATCACTATAATATGCTACGGCTATAGGTCAGCTACATAGTCAACTCTGAGTTATATTCGAAGATGTCATTCACTGATCTAATTTTCCAAAGTAGATCTGTGTAAGGCATTGACTCACATCATTTTCTAAGTCAAGCTTTTCTCCCTATGTAATTTTCACAATGTTTTGTATCTTCCTATCAGATATCGCGGAATTATGTTATGTCATGGAGTGACATTGAGTTGTCTTGGAAACTTCACTTGCCGGAGCATCTGCTTCGGATAATTACATATATAAATGGGAATGTAGTTACAGTTTTATCAAGTCTTTCTGTCTTCTCCTCATCTTCCTCTGCACACAATTCATTTTGCTGTGTCAGGTTATGGGCCCTGCCCCTGAAACTAACATTAACATGTCCAATGCTCTTCATTTTCCCAAACTTAATGGCTCCAACTATGACTCTTGGGCTGCTAGCATGAAGTCTGCTCTTCAATCACAGTTTTTATGGCTATATGGTGAAGAAGATATGCCTACTGTTGTCAAATCTATCCCCCCTTCATCTGATAGAACATCAACAGAATACAAGAGTTGGAAAGAGGACTGAGAGCAGTACAAAACCTGGTTGTGAATGGATAGCACTGCCATGGGGTTGCTGAATGGTTCTATTGATTCCACTCAGTCTGGTCATATTGCAAACTTGTCTACTTCAAAAGAGATCTGGGATACTCTTCATCAGATCAATGTCAAAGACCAACAATGCCTTAATGTTTATGCACTTGTGAAGGAGATCTGGAGCATAAATTGGGATGGTGTTACTCCTATGCCTGACCATATTGAAAAGATGATTGATATTTGTTATCAGATTGTTGAAGAAAAGGGTACCATAGATAATATAATTCTTGTCTATGCTATTTTCCACTCACTTCCTAATGACAATGTCAAATGAAATGTTCTCAAGACATCTCTCATTGAAAAAGGGTCAAGCCTCATCTTATCTCAAGCAACAATGAGCTTGAATGGTCTATATAATTGCATGACTTGAAATAAGGAAAAGACTAAGCATTTGGCACTTGTTGCTAAATCACAGGGAGCTTCAAACTATAAAAATACTGCTTAAAAGAAAAAAATTCAAAAAGAAGACCTTTAACCCAAAACCTAATGATATATATTGCACCTGTAGTCAGAAAGGTCATTGAAGTCCAATATGTCCTCAGAAAGGAAAAAAGACAGCTCAAGTGGAGGTAGTGGAGACAGATCAGTATTATATTGTCACAAACTTCATTTAGACCATAACTCCAGAAATACTTGACCAATTTCAACAATCTAAATAACTACCAAAAGCCCTTAAGAAGATCTTTCAAATAATACCAAAAACATCTCAAGGCAATCAGTACTCACTGAGTTATCAGCAAATCAGTCTGTAATTACCAAGTTACCAGACACTAAATCACTAATATCTCAGAAACTGCTTGATGTAATTGTTTGCTTTAATGACCATCATGAAGCTCTCTTCAATGCGCTTCTTTCAGCTATAAATAGAACCCAAGGCAATAAGATCCCATGGAGATACAAGGTCCTCAATGTTTGCACATGATACTGATCTTTATTTATAAATTATCATCTGTCCTTGAATAGAACAAAGAACTACCCTAAGATAGTTAGGTTATCTCTATTTCAAGAACAATAGCACTCCTATATATAGAACAATAGGTAGTGATTATGTGGTAGGCTATTCTAGTGTATAGACTACCACAATCATGTATTTAAGGACTCTATGTCTGAGAATAAACCTCAAACTCAACAACATCTTTTGCTACTGTCTAAACTTCACTTTTTTGAGCCTTTTAATTATTAAATCATCAACTCACAAATCAGTAAGTGG
>Ga0153946_1000181_pt1 | contig 25811 bp, 21 predicted proteins | sample TSNJ030MetaG_FD_104751 | JGI IMG/M metagenome (GOLD analysis project Ga0153946, IMG submission 104751) | Attine ant fungus gardens microbial communities from New Jersey, USA - TSNJ030 MetaG | ecosystem: Host-associated > Fungi > Mycelium > Unclassified | place: USA: New Jersey, Wharton State... | reverse complement strand
GCTATCGGTAAGGATATGCAGGTAGCGGTGGAAGTGCTGTTTCGGGGCTATGAATTAGTAACGTTTGATCCCAGGGCGGGAAAATATTATTTGCAGCAGGTATTCTCGGATTTTCTAAAAGAAAAACGTTATTTACTGGAGCATGGTGTGATAGGAAAAGTCCGGGAGAAAGCCGGTGACTGGTGTGTCAGCTACAAGTATTATGTGGATGCAATGGAATATTATTCGAAGTGCGGCCGTTTTGATAAGATCTGGGAAGTCATTCTGGACAGCGAGGGGATCTGGCATTCCAGAATGGAAGTCGATATTTATCTGAGGTATATCGAAATGTCACCGGAGAGTTACATGGTAGAAAACCCGATGTGCCGGATAGTCTATGCGCTGCTGCTGTTTAACAATCTGATGACCGGGGAGGCGGTTCAACAGCTAAAAAAGGCCGAGGAACAACTGGAAGCGGCCGAAGATACCGAAACGAACCGGCTTCTTCTCGGCGAGCTGAATATTGCCAGAGGACTGACAGTTCTTGCAAATGAAAGCGAAAGATTTGATGTATATTTTCGTAAAGCCGCTGAATTGCTTCCGAATGGCAGCCGTCGTTGGGGAAAGGATCTGGTCATCGGAAAATATTGTCATACTCTGAACTTGATCGGGATAGAAGAAGGCGATCTGGAAAGAAGCGTGGAGTTTTTTGCGGAAGGTATCCCTTACTTATCACAGGTGCTTCATGGGGCCGGATATGGATTGGAATATCTGGCGGCAGCGAAAGCAAAGTTTTTGACCGGTGAATTAAAAGCAGCCCAGAGGCTGGCATACCGGGCATTGTATAAAGGAACCGAAAAACAGATTTACGATATTATTGACAATTCGCTGTTTTTGCTGATGCGGATTGCGTTGCTGCGCGCTGATATTAAAGAGATTGAAGAGGTTCTGGAGCGGCTGGAAGAGTCCAGGGAAAAACAGGGACTGCAGGCAAATAGGATGTATGATTTCGTTATGGGCTGGTATTATATCAAGATTGGTCAAATTACGAAGGTGGCGGAGTGGATCCTGAGCAGTCAGCGAGACCGTCGGGATCCGATCGGAGTAGACCGTGAGATACTGCTGCGGGTGCGCTGCCTGATCGAGATGCAGCAATTCTATGAAGCACTGGCAACTCTGGAAAATCTGAAACAAATCTATGGAACCCGTCTGGCTTACCTTTCAATGATCAAAATGCAGATATACCGGTCGGTCATCTATTATAAGATTGAAGAAAAGCAAAAAGCGGTTGACAGTTTTGTGAAAGCCTATGAGATCGCGAAAGGAAATCGCCTGATCATGCCGTTTGTAGAATACGGATATAAGCTCCGTTCGATCATAATTTATATTAGGCAGCAGAAAGTTTCAGCAATATCTGAGGAGTGGTTAAATGATATTCAGAAGAAAGCTGCCACCAGTGTAAAGAGGAATTCGTATCTGATCTCACGGCTGGGGAACAAAGAGGAAGCATTTACTTTCGGACTGACGCCGCGGGAGATTGAACTGCTCAAGAATCTCAGCCAGGGACTGACCCGGGATGAGATTGCCGAAAGCATGTACATCTCGCCGCATACGGTAAAGAGTATGTTGAAAAAGGTATATAATAAGCTGGGCGCCGTAAACAAGGCAGACGCAGTTCGCCGGGCTCTCAATGCTGACATTATTTAAAAGGGAGGAAGAAAGTATATGTATCAGTTGCGTCACGCTGTCCGGGAAGATCTTCCGCAGATGCTTACTGTCTTAGCGCCATATATCACCGGAACAAATGTCATATTTGATTATCAGGTACCGTCTTTAGAACAATTTGAAATTAATTTCCGGCATTATACGGAGCAGCTGCCGTGGATTGTGGCAGTCGAGGATGAACAGATAGCAGGTTATGCCTATGCGGCACCATTCTTTTTCAGCAGGGCTGCATATCAGTGGAATATCGGTTTAACTGTTTATATAGCTGACGGACATCAGCGGAAGGGGGTGGCGTCGGTATTGTATGGCTGTCTGGAAGAACTGTTGCTGCAGCTGGGGTATTACCGGGCTTATGCCGTAATTACCGGAACCAATGAGAGCAGTCTTAAGTTTCACCGGATGATGGGCTACCGGGAAGAAGGGAAGATGCCTGCGGTTGGCTATAAGCGGGGAAGCTGGGAGGATGTCTGTTTTTATTCCAAACAATTAAAGGAACCGACTAATGAGCCGGCTCCTCCATTTTCTTTTGATGAACTTGATGCTGCCGCAGTTCGGGCTGTCTTTGGCAGCTACGAACAAAAGCTGCAGTAATACTTATAATTTGAAGTCTTTGAGCATATCGCCCAGTGAAGAACCGACCTGTTCGGTTTTCTGATTTTTCATGTATTTCTGGACATCGCGCTTGGTTACACCAGCGCCTTCTTTTTCGCGTCTTGACTTGAAAGCTTCCAGCTTTTCCTTATGACCACAGCGGCAGACGAAGGTCTCGCTGTCTCCTTTCTTAATCAATTCCATCTTTTTGTGGCAGTTTGGGCATCGGGCATTGGTCTGCTTCGCGACCGTTTCCCGATAGCCGCATTCACGATCCTGACACACCAACAGCCGGGCGGTCTTACCTTTTACGGCAAGCATGCGTTTCCCGCAGTTGGGACATTTGGTATTGGTAAGATTATCGTGTTTAAAATTCCCGTCAGAAGTACGAATATCCTGAATGATCTTCTTCGTGTAAGTCTCGATTTCTGAGAGAAAGGGTCCTTCTTTTTTCTTGCCTTCGGAAATATCGGATAGGATCATTTCCCATTCGGCTGTCAATGCCGGTGTCTTCAAATCTTCCGGAACCAATTCCAGCAGCTGTTTTCCTTTGGAAGTAATTAAGATCTCTTTATCCCGTTTTTCCAGCAGAAAACTGGAGAATAATTTCTCGATGATATCAGCCCGCGTTGCGACGGTACCAAGGCCTCCGGTGCGGGTTAGGGTCTTCTTCGCTGCCGCATCGGAGGTATTCATGTATTTGACCGGATTTTCCATTGCGCTTAATAAGGCGGCTTCAGTAAATCGCGCCGGGGGTTTTGTCTTTCCGGAAGTAAGGTTTACTTTATCGATATTCAGGGCAGCGCCTTTCGCCAACTGCGGCAGCTGCTGTTCTTTTGGCTGATCTTCGCTGCCGGTATCTTCATCTTCCGGTGTATTATCATAAGCGTCGCGCCAGCCGGGGGATTTGATCACTTTGCCTCTGGCGGCAAAGATTTCATTCTGCACCGCGGCGGTAATGGTGGTTTGTTCGTATTCAAAAGGCGGATACAGCACACTGATAAAACGCCGCAGAACAAGATCGTATATCTTGCGTTCCTCATTGGTCATATGGTCCATCTGCACATATTCCTCGGTTGGAATAATAGCATGATGATCACTAACTTTGCTGTCATTGACAAAGGAAGAGGAGGCTTTGATATTCTGCTTTAAAAGCGGTGCAATGATCGGCTGATAGGCACCATTTCTGGCAGCCTGCAGGCGCTCCTTTATGGTCGGTACGATATCGGAACTGAGATATCTCGAATCGGTTCGCGGGTAGGTCAGAACCTTGTGGTTTTCATACAGCCGCTGGGCGATATTGAGGGTCTCTTTGGCGGAGAAGCCGAACCGTTTATTAGCTTCCCGCTGTAATTCGGTCAGGTCATACAGAGCCGGTGCCGGAACCTTTTTCGTGGCTTTCGTAATATTGGTAATGGTCAGTTTGCCGGAGGCTAATTGACCGGCAAGCTGTTTTAGTTTCTCTTCATGGAAGGTGCGGTAACTTCCTGATTTCTGATCCTGCCAGGTAAAGGTAAGCCCGCCGCACAGCACGTGCATACCCCAGTAAGGCTGTGATGTGAAACTGCGGATTTCCTGTTCCCGCCGGGCGATCATTGCCAGAGTCGGAGTCTGAACCCTGCCGCAGGATAACTGGGCATTGAACTTGCAGGTCAGCGCTCTGGTTGCGTTGATTCCGACCAGCCAGTCAGCCTTGGCACGGCTTTGCGCAGCGTGATACAGATTCTGATAATCACGGCCGTCTTTCAGGGACAAAAAGCCCTGCCGGATCGCCTTGTCGGTTACCGAAGAGATCCAGAGCCGCTTGAGCGGCTTGCGGCAGCCGGTCTGTTCGAGAATCCAGCGGGCGACAAGTTCGCCTTCACGACCGGCATCGGTAGCGATGATGATGTTGCTTACATCCTTGCGGAAGAGCTGGGTCTTCACCTGATGATACTGTTTCTTCGTCTGATCGATAACGACTAGTTCCCATTTCTTCGGAAGCATCGGCAGATCTTCCATGTTCCAGGTCTTGTATTTATTATCGTAACGCTCAGGATCGGCAAGCGTCACCAGATGTCCCAGCGCCCAGGTAACAATATATTGGCTGCCCTCAAAGGCGCCGCTCAATTTCTTCTGACACTTTAAGACTCTGGCGATGTCTCGTGCCACCGAAGGTTTTTCGGCAATTACTAATGATTTCATAGTTTTGTCTCCTTAGTCTTCTGTCTTTATTTACGATATCCAATTTTATTTTCTTTGTCAATGGTGAAACGGGTATTCTTACTGGTATGTCAGCAGACTTTATGATAGAATGAATGTTATCTTCACATGGCAAGGTAATTACCAATCGTCCGAACTTAAGTTTTAACGGGGGTTATCAATGGATAAACTTACACATGAAAATCGCAAACGCTTATATTTAAGGATTCTACTCCGCGCCATACTCTTTGTAGTGTGTATACTGCTGTTAATCTTTGTCGTGCCGCGTCTTTTTTCGCTGTTTGCTCCGTTTATCTTTGCATTCCTGATGGCGTTAATCCTGAACCCCTTGGTAAGCAAATTGAATGAAAAGTTTGGCTTCTCAAGGAAATTAACGGCACTCATTCTGGTCATTTTGGTATTTACCGGCTTTGCCGCATTAATCGGTAAATTCATATACACAATTATAAATGAAATGGTTACGCTGGCGAACAATTTTCAATCTGTATGGGATTCTGCCGCATCTGCTTTGGATTTTATAAATACAAAGTTAGAATGGTTTTTAGGCTTTCTCCCCAGCGAAGCGGAAATTACACTGGCCAATATAATTGACAACCTTTACCAATCACTTCAGTCCGCCAGTGGGGATTTTTTGAATTTTATATTATCGCAAACCACATCAATCACTACTACGTTCAGTAACAGTGTTGTGAATGTCATAGTATTTATTATAGCTGCATACTTTATTACCGCTGAATATTATACAATGGGCAGTTTAGTCAAAAAGCATCTCGGCAGCCGCATGTATAGATATTTTGATATACTGAAAAACGCATCTAAATCGGCTTTGGGCAGATACCTCAGGGCCCAGCTCCTGCTCGCACTGCTGGCGTTTGTGGTTATGTTTCCGGCATTGCAAATATATGGACAGGCCTACGCGTTCCTTATTGCTTTGTTTTTGGCTTTTATTGATTTTCTTCCTATCGTTGGCACAGCCGTTGTACTCATCCCCTGGGGGATTTTGGAAATGGCTGGCGGTAATACCATCAAAGCCTTATTCCTGATAATACTGGCAGTTGCTTTCTTTATTCTCAGGAAGATTGTAGAGCCTAAGATTGTAGGAAGCCAGACAGACCTTCACCCACTCATTGCATTAATGAGTATTTTTGTCGGCCTGAAAATTTCTGGCATTTGGGGTGCGGTATTGGGTCCAATAGCTGTGATGATAGCAATTAATATTGTAAAAACCCATGTTTTTGATAATGCAGTAAAAGATATCAAGGATGTGTTCAATGATTTGGCTGATATGCTCCAGCGATAGGAAATGGTACTAGTACATTGTAGAACACGATTGATATGATTTTAGGAGGAAGTATGCGAATTCAAGAGATACTGCAGATTGGAATATATTATCTGATAGTGGGTGCAGTTGCTGTGTGTATTGCACTTGGACTTGGTTATGGGATCATTTACAGAAAATTAATGAAGGGATCGAAAAGACTGACCGTTAAGCAGCTTATACTTGCAGCGGCATTCATGATATATGTTGTTGTGGTTCTCGGAGTTACGCTGGTTCGGGGGCAGGAAGTGTACGGCGGTCTGGTGAATTTCCATATATTCAGATCTTACCGGGAAGCATGGAATAACTTTTCATATGCAGAGTGGCGGAATATTATTCTGAATATTTTATTGTTCGTACCGCTCGGATTTTTGTTGCCCTGGCTATTTTATAAAGCGAGGAAATGGTGGATTGTTTATCTGATCTGCATAGGAACATCGGTTGTCATAGAATTCCTTCAGATGATAACCCGCAGAGGTGTATTTGACCTTGATGATATTATGAATAATACACTGGGCGGTATGATCGGATACGGTCTGCTGGTGTTGTTTATGCGGATCCGGGATAAGGTGAGAAGGCAGCATTTGTCGGGGAAACAGAAGCAGGTACTTATTTATTGTCAGATACCGCTTGTTGTTGCCGTGATAGGATTTAGTACCATTTTTATTGTGTATCAGGCCAAAGAGCTGGGCAATCTGAGCAGCACTTATTTAAACCGGCAGGATATGTCCGGGTTGAAGGTCAGCAGTGTGGCAGAGATGAATCAGGAGGCTGGAACGGCAGAGATATATCAGGCAGTTATAGGGACGAAAGAGGACATGCTGAACACTGCCGAAGAGGTCTTTGCGGTGGTCGGCGTCAAGGTGGAGCCCTCGAATCAGATTGTATACGATGATGTCACCGTGTATTATTCAAAGGATAATGCACAGACAGTATGGGTATATTCTAAGGGCTTAAGAACCTGGTTTACAGATGCAAATGTAGATGGAGAGGACAGGAAAGGTGGCTTAACTTTTGATGAAGTGCGGCAGATCCTGGCTGCTTATTTGGTGGAGGTACCTGAAGAAGCCGAATTCACCGATGAAGGCGGCGGATATTATACTATGATTGTCGATATGGTAGAAGCAGATGGGAATATGCTGGATGGAATATGTACAGTTAACATTGGGGAGAATAATGAAGTCTCAAATATTACCAATGATATTATCACCTACCAGAAATATAAAAAGGTCGAGATTATCTCTGAACAGGAAGCGTATGAGCAGCTTCTGGACGGCAAGTTCAACGGGTATTATGATGAGGATATCAGTGAGATTGAGGTGGTACAGGTTAAATCAAGTTATGAACTGGACAGCAAAGGCTTTTATCAACCGGTGTATAAGTTTATGCTGGATGACAGGGAAGAATCGATTATCATTATACCTGCATTGAGGAAATTCTAAGAGAATAGCGTGAAATAGAGGATTATGTGGACTGCACTGACTTTTGATGGTTGGTGCAGTTTTTAGATTTTTGATTCGATATATAAAAAAATTAGAATTTACTGGTATTAGTGCACAAAACACGAGTGTTAAACTTGTGATAATTATACAAAACATAAAAAATCATTTAACATTTCGACTGATATATATAACAAATGTGTCTACAAGAACCACAGCAGGTATCTTATAATGATAGCAATTGAAACCAAGGCGCGCAGAAGTTTCAGGAAACAAGTGTATTATAAAAACTTCAAAAATGGAGGTAGGTTATGAGAAAGAAAATTGCTTTATTATTAACTTTTGTATTTATTGTTAGCGGTCTTACTGCTTGTGGAGGCGGCGGATCCGATGAATCGAAAGACGCTTCTGCGAAAACAGAAGATGGAAGTACTTCTTCGGGAGGAACTGTTACATTAGCGATCTGGGAGAGTATCCAAGAACCGGGACTTCGTGAGATCTGTGATGACTTTACGGCGGAAACGGGCATCAAAGTAGATATACAGGTAACTCCCTGGGAACAGTACTGGACGATGCTGGAAGCCGGTGCAACCGGAGGAGCTCTGCCGGATGTATTCTGGATGCATACAAAGGAAGCGGAAAGATACATGTCATCAGATTTGCTGTTAAATCTGGATGAACAGATTGAAGCCAGTGACAAAATTGATTTAAGTAATTATTATCAAGATATAGTAAATATGTACAATCATGAGGAAAGCCAGTATGCAGTACCAAAGGACATCGATACAATTGCGCTCTGGTACAATAAAACTTATTTTGATGAAGCAGGGCTGGATTATCCGGATGATACCTGGACCTGGGCCGATTTAAAAGAAGCTGCAGAGAAGCTTACCACGGATGATCATTATGGATTTGTTACCAGAATTGCCAACAATCAGGAAAATTGGTATAACCTGGTCTATGCTCTTGGCGGTAATATTATCAGCGACGATCTGACGACCTCCGGATATGATAATCCAAATACCATTGAGGCGATTCAATATTTTGCCGACTTTGCAATAGACGGGACATCTCCGGATCAAACGGCTACATCCGAAAATACGGCGGCAGCGCTGTTTGAATCAGGTACAGCGGCAATGTCTTTGCAAGGCTCCTGGATGCTGGGATCTTTGATAGACAATGAATATATTCAGGAAAATGCGGCAGTTGCCATAATACCGATGACAGACGACGGAACAAGAGTATCCATCTATAATGGACTGGGGTATGCGGCAGCGGCAAATACAGAATATCCGGCTGAAGCATGGGCATTAATAGAATATTTAGGGTCTGAAGAAGCACAGCTTAAACAGGCCGAGCTGGGTGTTACATTATCTGCGTTCAAAGGAACTTCCGATAAATGGGCAGATAGCGTAGAAGGTTTTGACCTTTCGCCATATCTTGCGGTTATGGATGACACTCTTGAATTCTATCCTCATTCTAAAAATACTACAGTATGGGAAGATATGGCTAATGAAAAATTAGTCAAAGTGTGGACCGGGGAATTCACTGCAGAAGAGGTCTGCAAAGAAATTGCAGAAGAAATGAATGCATCGCTGGCAGAAGAATAGAGAATGAAATAATTACATGAAATGAACTTAAGACAGGTCTTTGCATCATATTACGAAAAGACCTGTCTTCTTATCAGATTTGAGAGAGAAGGGATATTATGGCAAAACCCAAAGTGATGAAAGGTACAAACCAGAAGAAAAGTGAGTTTATCTGGGGATGGTTCTTTATCCTCCCCACCATGCTTGGTCTTTTCGTTTTAAATATCATTCCCATTTTCCAAACCCTTTATCAGAGTTTTTTTAAAACCGGGGATTTTGGAAAAGGGAATATTTTTGTAGGACTGGATAATTATACGAAAATGTTTCAGGATAGTGATGTATGGCAGGCGCTCTTGAATACAGGGAAATATGCAATTATTGAAGTGCCCTTTTCCATTGCTATCGGACTCATAGCAGCCGTATTGTTAAACCGGAAAATGCGGGGGCGCACCGTTTTCCGTACTATATTTTTCCTGCCCATGGTTGCGGCACCGGCAGGGGTAGCAATGGTCTGGAGATGGCTGTATAATACAGAATTTGGGTTGATTAACCAATTGCTTGGCAAAATAGGTATCGAACCGGTAAAGTGGATTTCCAATCCGAATATTGCTTTTGCATCTATAGCTGTCGTAGGTATCTGGTCTGTGATTGGTTACAATATGATTCTATTTTTAGCCGGTCTGCAGGAAATTCCAAGAGATTATTATGAGGCAGCGGAAATAGACGGGGCAAGTTCTGTAAAACAATTTTTTAATATTACGATTCCCCTGCTTTCGCCTACGTTATTTTTTGTTTGTGTTACAAGAATCATAGCCGCCCTTCAGGTGTTTGATTTGATTTTTATGATGATGGACAAAACCAATGAAGCTTTACCCAAGACCCAGACATTATCTTATCTGTTTTATAAATATTCCTTTATACAGAATAACAAAGGGTATGGCTCAGCAATCGTCATGCTTCTGTTGGTGGTAATCATGATTATTACTGTAATTCAGATGCGCGTAGAGAAGCATGTGAATTATTAACTAAGGGGGAAAAAGATATGGAATCAAGTAAAAAATCATCGAAGTATGTCGTCATGATTATACTGATTATTGGGGCAGTCATTATGCTGATCCCTTTTATATGGATGATACTGACAGCATTTAAGACAAAAACAGAAGCTACCAGTATAAATCCCTTTGTAATATTTCCAAGTGAATGGCGTCTGGACGCCTTTAAAGAGGTGTTCAGGCAACAGAATTTTGGACAATTATATATTAATACGATACTTATGATAGCCGGTCGGGTGATCTGTGCGATTGTTACATCTACAATGGCGGGCTATGCGTTTGGGCGGTTGAATTTCAAAGGGAAAAACTTTGCATTTGCGCTGGTACTTTTTCAGATGATGGTACCGCCCCAGACATTTATTATCCCGCAATACTTAATGGTGAATAAACTGGGGCTTCTGAATACGACATTTTCCCTTATATTCCCAGGGTTGGTTTCGGCATTTGGGACCTTTCTTTTAAGGCAGTCCTTTAAAAGCCTTCCAAAAGACCTGGAAGAGGCGGCCAGGCTGGATGGCTGTAATATCGGACAGACATTTTTACACGTGATGATGCCGCTGGCGAAATCCAATATGGTAGCACTGGGGATATTTACCGCGTTGTTTGCATATAAAGATTTGATGTGGCCGCTGGTTGCTAATACGGAGCAATCTTCCATGCCTCTGGCTGCCGGTCTGGCAAAATTACAGGGAGGACAATTCCAGTCCAACTATCCCGGACTAATGGCCGGCGCATTGGTAGCAAGTGCACTGATGATTGTTATCTACCTGATCTTTCAGAAACAATTTGTGGAAGGTATCGCAACTTCCGGAGGAAAGTTATAATTTTGTAAGTGTACTGATTTTTTTTCGTGCGGTTTCGTCCTTGTTCCAGGTTTTTTTCCGGTATTGGCTGGGAGTCATTCCGTTTCTCTGTTTAAATGATTTTGAAAATACAAGAGGATCCTTATAGCCGCAGGAAGCGGCAATGCTGCTGATAGACAGATCTGTCGTCTGCAGTAAATCGGCTCCCAGACTCATCCGGAAACCAGAAAGATACTCCAGGGGAGACATACCCAGTGCACTCTTGAATAGGGTAGATAAATAGCTGCGGTTAATACATACATATTTTGCAATATTGCTGATACTGATATCACAATCATAGTTGTTTTGAATATATTCAATCGCTTTTTGAACATAATAGCTTTTGCGTTCATTGGTTGAGACCGGGAGATCCACATACAGATCTTTGGCAAGCCAGGCAAAAAACTGGTATAAAAGACTCTGGTGAAAAAATTCGTGATAAATACCTGCTTCGTTATGCTGCAGCATTTGAAAGATGATTTCTTTTAATTCATCGCAATATGTAGTTTTGAAGATTGGTGTACTTTCTTTCATGCCGAACTCATTTAGATATTCTTCACAATTACTGCCGTTAAAGCCAATCCACAGATAACTCCATGGATCGGTCTGATCTGCCTGGTAATATGTCTGCACACCGGGTACGATTAGAAAGCCTTGTCCCGGTTCCAGCTGATAGGTTTTAGAATTGACATGAAAGCAGCCCTTTCCGGTAAGTATGATATGGATGCAGTAATTAGCGCGCACAGTCGGCCCATAACTATGAGAAGGAGCACATTCTGAATGCCCGCAAAAGCGAAAATATAGTTCATTATGCCGCCGGTAGGGCTTATTTATACCAAAAGTATATGATTTTTCCATTTAGATCCTCCTTATTTAAGGCATTAAGATGGCATTGGATTCATTTTTTCTGTTTTTCCGGTATTGTAATGGGGTAATACCCATTCTTTTTTTGAAATGTTTGCTGAAGGAAGGGGTATCCTTAAACCCACAGGAAAAAGCGATTTCAGTAACAGAAAATTGAGGCCGCTCCAACATATTCATGGCAGCTTTAATCCGGAAATTGATCAGGTATTCCTGAGGTGACATCTTTTCCTCTTTTTTAAACAGCTTGAATAAATAGGTACGGTCGATTCCCACGTGGCGGGCAATATCGGAAATATGGATATTATATCCGTAATTGTGATGGATATAGTTTTTGGCTCCTTTTAAATAAAGCGTTTCATACGAGCCGCCGCCCTCTGACTGCATTTCCTTAAGCATATGGGAAAACAGAAGATAAAGACAGCCTTTTAACTTAAATTCATTCTGCTCCTGCCGCTGGAACATCTCTACCAAATGCTCAAAAGAAGAAAGAAAGTCAATGGTTTTTTCGGAATGGAAGATATAATTATCGTCTAATAAACCGCATTTTCTCAGCATACCCGGTACTTCATATCCATCAAAACCAATCCAGATGTATTCCCAGGGATCGCTTTTATCTGCTTCATAAAAAGCGATTTCTCCCGGAGCGATTAAAAAAGCGTCGCCTGCATGAAGTTTTTGCATCCGGTTCTTATAGTGAAACCTTCCCCCGCCTTTCAGGACCGCATGCAGCAGATAATGTTGTCTAATGGCAGGCCCAAAGGAATGACGGGGTGCACAGCGTTCCCTTCCGCAATAGTAGATTGTTAGAGGAGTGATATAGCTGGTATCCATTTCTTATCCTTTCAGTCAACATAGACACAATTTTATGCAACAAATCGCATGGATTCATATTTCTGTTTATTATACAATTTTCATAAAGAAAAAACAATACAAATTAGGAGGGCTTTACTATGAAAATAGCATTTTTGGGTGCCGGAAGTACTATATTTGCAAGAAATGTGTTGGGAGACTGCATGTGTACGCCAGCCCTTAGAGATAGTGAAATTGCGCTTTATGATGTGGGGGAAAAACGCCTGAAGGATTCGGAAATCATTTTAAATGCAATCAACAAAAACATAAATAAGGGAAGGGCAGATATCCGTACCTATCTGGGAGTTGAGAACAGAAAAGATGCTTTACGGAACGCAGACTTTGTAGTCAATGCAATTCAAGTCGGAGGATATGATCCTTGTACCATTACAGATTTTGAAATCCCGAAAAAATATGGATTAAGGCAGACGATTGCCGATACGCTGGGGATTGGAGGTATTATGAGAGGCCTCCGCACGATTCCGGTGCTGCGGGAGTTTGCGGAGGACATGGAAGAGGTTTGCCCAAATGCTTTATTTATGAATTATACAAATCCAATGGCAATATTGACCGGCTATATGCAGCGTTATACGAAAATCCGTACGGTTGGCCTGTGTCACAGCGTTCAAAAATGCAGTGAAGAAGCATTGAAGCATTTAGGTATGGGGGATAAACTGGAAGGAAGAACTGAGCTGATTGCAGGAATCAATCATATGGCATGGCTGCTGGAGCTGAAAGATAAGGATGGAAATGACCTGTATCCAGAAATCAGAGAGAGGGCAGCCGGGATAAATGCCTCTGAAAAGCATGATGATATGATCCGTTTTGAATATATTAAGCATTTAGGCTATTATTGTACCGAATCCAGTGAGCATAATGCGGAATATAATAACTTCTTTATCAAAGATAAATATCCGGAACTTGTTGAAAAATATAACATTCCCCTGGATGAATATCCGAGAAGATGTATCAAACAGATTGCCGACTGGGAAGAAGAAAAGGCAAACATTCTGAAAGATGGGGAAATCACCCATGAACGTTCTTTGGAATACGCTTCTTATATTATGGAAGCGGTTGTGACAAATCAGCCGTATAAAATCGGCGGGAATGTATTAAATACCGGATTGATTGATAACCTTCCGGCAGATGCCTGCGTAGAAGTACCCTGTATGATTGACGCAAACGGTGCGAATCCCTGCCATGTGGGAAGGCTGCCGGTACAGCTTGCGGCCATGAATATGACAAATATCAATGTACAGCTGCTTGCGATTGAAGCAGCCGTTACGAAAGACCGCAATTATATCTACCAGGCAGCAATGCTGGATCCTCATACTTCGTCGGAATTAAGTATTGAAGATATTAAAAACATGTGTGATGATTTGATTGAGGCACATGGGGCATATATGTCTGATTTTCAGTGATGATAGTTGCTTTTAAGCCTTGATTCCCCTGTTTATAAGGAGGTTCAAGGCTTTGATTATTGCGGTGAAATGATGAAAGTAAAAAATCCCAGAAAGAAGTTTTGCAATATCAGGGTTTTGTAGTACAATGTGATAAAAGATTATTGAAAGCAGTAAAAGAATGCCACATTGTTGCCTATGTTAAACTAAAGAGGGGATTATCATGGATATTACCGATAAAAAAATAATCAACATTTTACAGGAAGATGCGCGGATTCCGATTCAAAGATTGGCTAAGAAAGTTCACATGAGCGGGTCTTCGGTGAATGAACGAATTAAAAAATTAGAAGAATCAGGAGTGATTAAGGGATATAAGCCGGCTCTTGACGCGGAACAAATCGGGTTTTCTATACATGCCTTTATTATTGTGAATGATTCCGCCAATAGCAGAAAACAAATCAATGCCTATATTCAAGAGGAAAAGTCTATCGTGAGAGCATTCTATTCATACGCAGGCGGCGCCGAACTGATATTAGAGGTTTATTGCCGCGACATCACCCATCTGGATGAAATACAGCGTAACTTGTTTGAACTGGCGGATACTGCCACATATCTTGTAAGCGCAAAAGCCGCTAAAGAAGAGACTTTTTATATAGAGTGAGTCTCTTATTAGCGGCATTTGAAATTAAACATCGTAGTTAGATTTAAAGTCTGAAGCCCCGGCCTAAAGGGTCGCGCTTGTCTAGCACCAGATTGTTAAATCCAGTAATATATGCATTTCCACACACTTCCACAACAACTGCGGGGTAATCTCCAACCTGCGTCTCATCCACAATACAGCTGGTGAATTCTGTATTGAGGATGCCGCGGTTAATCAAAGTGTCTCCTTTTTTTAGCTGGCCTTTGTGAAATAAATGAGCTACACGCCCGCTGGTGCCTGTTCCGGTTGGAGAACGATCCACCTCGCCATCAGCAAAAATACAGACGTTTCTGGCGTAAACTTCATCCCCCTTGCGCGTTGTTTGATCAAGCAGCATCGTTCCATACAACCAATTAATACCGATATCGGTGGGATGTTTGATCTCATACTTGGCTTCCACTGCTTTTTTAACCGCAATACCGATTTGCTTGAGTTCGGCGATATTTTCCGGCGCAATAGTTAAACCAAATTGCGCTGCGTCCACATAGGTATAAAAACAGCCGCAGTAAACAATATCGCCGGTAATGACGCCATAGCCCTCCAGTTCGAAGCTTACAGCTTCTTTATAAACAAAGCTGGGGACATTATGGAACCGTACGCATTTAACCAGCCCGTCCTCATCGACGTCGGCATACGCGGTTACACGCCCGGCGGGTGAATCCAGTTTCACTACGTTAAGGCCCGGATGGCTCGGCATAATGCCGGCTTCCAGAAGCACTGTGGTAACGCCAATCGTCGCATGGCCGCACATAGGGCTTAAGCTGTCGTTATTTGGGAACAGCATACCATAATCTCCATCCGCAGTGACCGGTTCGGTAAGTATGCAGCCGTACATATCCGCATGTCCGCGGGGTTCCAGCATGATCATGCGGCGAAGATCGTCGAGATTTGCATTTACATAGTCGCACTTTTCCGGTATTGTAGCTCCGGGAATGCGGGGAAGTCCAGCCGTAATAATTCGGGTGGGTTCGCCGGCAGTATGCGTATCTATTGCTGTAATACTGTTTTTGAGCATGAACATAATTAACCTCCTTATGAATTTGAAAAATGTTGAATAGATTTCTTTATTCCTTATTGAAATTGTAACGAAATCCGGAAAATTAATAAATAGAGAAGTAACGGAAATTGAATATGGAATTCGCTAATTTTGAAGGTTATTGCTTTGGATTTCCTAAAAAAATAAGGTTTGGGTGAAAAGCGGGAAGCAAAGCGTAGTAAGAATTCAAATCAGAATTTACAAACCGGAAGCTTTGTGTTAGATTGAGGGTAGAATGAACCCTGGAGGATTGATTATGAAGGAGAGGAAGAAGAAAGGACTGGTCTGGAAATTAACCTGCATGATAAGTCTGCTTTTGCTGATTACGACGGCATTGATCTGTGCGATATATATACAGACATTCCAACGTACGTTTCTGGAAGAAGCCGGGAAAATGCTGCAGACATCTCTTGGCAGTATGCAAAGTAATATTGATGCGGGTCTGGACGACGCAGAGGCGATATTAGAGGAGTTATTTTACAGCCGTGAATTTACATATTATCTGGATGGAGAGAATACATTAAGCGATAATGAAATGCAATATTACATATCGAATCTGGATAAGTACCTGGTAAATGTCAGATATTTGTACAAGAACAAATATAGTGACCTGGGAATTTATTCGTCAAACAGACAGATCAATGAACAGCAATATGAATGGCAGTTTTATCTGGATGATCTAAAAGAAAAACCCTATTACTCTGAAATATCTGAAAGTATTGCCGATGCCGAGGAGAATGTCTACGGGAGTGTCAGAGACCGCGGGCTGATATCATCTACCCTGAACACGGACAACCTGAGTATGGGAGATTCCGGTATACGGATCCTGCCTATTTACAGAAAAGTACAGTCGCAAAACTCGGACGAGATAATCGGCGTAGTCGAGATGGATGTTGATGTGGCCAGACTTGCGGATAAAGAAGCCCTTGCAGAAGAAGAGGAAATAGGGAAATTGCTTCTGGATGATAAGTATAACGTACTGTTTGATACGATATCTCTGACAAAAGAAGATCGAAATCATATTGCAGATACGGTCAGCAGCAAAGAATCCGGCGATGTAGAAATTGATGGAGAGATCTATTTGTTTTCAAGCAGTGTCTGTCCCAGAACCGGTCTGATCAGTGTGGCTGTTTCTTCAAAAAGAGAAATTACGAGCTACATTACGACTCAGGTGATCTGGATCATCCTGATTGCAGGTACCTGCTGGGGAATACTGGTCGCAATTACATTCTTTTTTGTAAAGAACACATTGAAACGACTGGTAGTCCTTGACCAGATGATGGGCAGGGTCGGAGAGGGTGATTTTGCGGTGGAGATTCTGGAAGACCGCAGTGAGGATGAAATTACCCGGATCACCAAGTCCTTTAATAAGATGGCCAGTCAATTGGACGATGTCATGGCAGAGAAAGTAAAAAACGAACAGGCGCAGAAAGATGCTGAACTGCGTGCGCTTCAGGCACAGATTAACCCGCATTTTCTGTATAACACATTGGAAAATATGAGAATGCAGTGCGAGATAGATGAGTATTATGCGATCAGCGACAGCCTGTCTGCGCTCAGCAATCTATTCCGCTACAGCATCCGATGGGGTAAAAGCGAAGCGCCCTTCCAGCTGGAATGGGAGAATTTAAAAGATTATCTCAACATCATGAAAATGAGGTTTGATGAAGACGTTACATATAGTTTGTATTGTGACCCCGGCCTTGAAGATGTCATAGTTCCCAAACTGGTATTGCAGCCTCTGGTGGAGAACTGCTTTAATCATGGCTTCAAAGGAAAGCTTCCGCCCTGGAAACTGGAAGTGAAGGCTTTGAAAGAGGATCAGAAACTTCGGATTATCATATGTGACAACGGAGCCGGTATCGAACCGGAGCGGCTGAAACGTCTTCATAAGTGTCTGAAAGAAAATAAACCGTTTCGTAATGAGGAGCAGAAAAAGAATTCCATCGGAGTTACCAATGTGAAGCAGAGAATTGATATGATATGCAGGGAAGGCAGTACGGTGCGGGTGGAAAGTGAATACGGAAAGGGAACGATAATCGAGATAGAGATCGCGTATTAAGGGGGCGAAAGGTATGTTTAAAATCTTGGTAGCTGATGACGAAAAGTTTATCCGGAAAGGGATTCTTTCTATTCTTGAACGGAACCTGGATGAACCGGTGAAATGTATAGAGGCTAAAAACGGTATAGAAGCGCTGGAAAAGACTGCGGAAGAAACACCTGACCTTATTATCACAGATATCAATATGCCGGGGTGTGACGGACTGGAATTTGTAAAGGAATTGCAGGAGAAGCATGTGAATACGACGGTGATCATTCTATCGGGCTATGAGAATTTTGAGTATGCAAAACGTGCGATTACACTGGGGATTAAAGAGTATGTGATGAAACCCATTAAGAAGTCCGAATTCATTGAACTGATTAAAAGATATATGACCGATATTCAGCAGCGGCAGCTAAAAACACAGGAGGAAATTGAAAGAAAAATTGAAAATAACAGAATAATTGAAGGGGTTAAAAAAGACTTTCTGATCGGTCTGCTGAAGTGCTCCGATAACAGGGAGGCCCATCAGTATCTGCAGCAGCTTAAGGAATTAAAGGTAAATTTTGAACCCCAGTTATGTACCTGTGTTGTATTCCAATATGAGGTGAGTGAGGAAAATCAGGAGTATATGGACTTTGCGGCTAAGAATATACTGGATGAATACCTGAGTCTGGAATCGGAAGATTTTCTTTTGAATGTAACCTATAGTGAAGGGAAAATCATATCGATTTTTAAATGCAGCAGTCCCTGCGCGAAAAATGAAGAGCGGAAAAAAATAATCAGGAAAGCCGGTCGTCTCATTCGGGAATATGGAAAAGTAAGAGTGTTCGCCGGTATAGGTGATGCTGCTCCGGGTTTCGAGCATTTGAACAGGTCACTCCGGCATGCTTTGCGTGCGGTGGAATACAAGATATTTGACAAGGGAGATATCCTGTGTGCTTATGAAGAAATAGAAAGAGGTCAGGAAGTGAGGCTGCCGCATCTGCAGGTGCAGGATAATATGCTGGAGTTATGGGGAGAATTAAACCGCATTTACGGTATCGGACAGACACAGGCTGTCATGGATTTATTGAAAACCAGATATAATGAAACGATGGAATTTATTCGTAACCGGCTGACGAAAAAGACGGCTGTTTCTGAGCGGGAAGAAATAGTGTACAAAGAATTCTCCTCATGCTGGACCTTAGATGAAATGAAGCAGGAAATTAAGAAAGGGCTGGATAAACTGGAAGAAGTGAGCCAGGAAACAGGAACGATAAACGCACATCTGATGGAACAGGTGATTCGGTTTGTGGATGAGAATATTACAGAAGAGCTGGATCTTAATATAATCGCGGAGAAGTTCCACCGCAGTCCGGGGTATATCAGTACAATGTTCAAACGATATGCAGAAGGCGGATTCAATTCTTATGTTACGGAAAAGAGAATAGGGATCGCCAGAAATCTTCTGAAGGACAGAAGTATATCGATACAGGAGGTAGCAGAGGCCTGCGGTTATTATAATGCAAAATATTTTTCGGTGGTATTTAAAAAAGTAGTAGGTCAGACGCCGAGGGAATATCGTGAAAATATATCGTAAGTGGTGAATATAGAGGGCACGGAATGGTTTTTGCTGCATTCCGTGCTTTTTCCGTGCCTGAAAGCAGTGTGAAAAATTGAACTTAATTGTAAGTATTTAAACTTTTTTTATATTTGAATCCATTTAAAATGTAAGTATAAAGTGAAACTTAAGGGAGGCTTAGACGGCATGAACTTATTGGAAATGAAGGCGATCGAAAAAAGTTTTAATACGGTCAAGGTATTGCACGGCGTTGACTTTATGCTGAGAAAAGGCACTGTTCATGCGCTTATGGGAGAAAATGGAGCAGGAAAATCTACACTGATGAAAGTGCTGGCAGGAATACATAAGTGCGACAGCGGAACGGTGAGTATCATGGGGGAAAAGATAGATATCACATCTCCCAGGCATGCACAGGAACTGGGAGTTGCGATGATCCATCAGGAGCTGTCACCGATTCCGGAAATGACCGTAGCAGAAAATATCTATTTAGGCAGAGAACCAAAGAAAGGGATGTTTTTAGATTATGCGGCGATGTACAGTGATACTGAAAAATTACTGGCCAGCCTGAAAGTGCAGATTAATCCCAAAGCAATAGTTGGAAGCCTGAAGGTGGCGGACCAGCAGTTGATTGAAATAGCGAAAGCAATTTCTTTGAATGCTGAAATCATCATCATGGATGAACCCACATCAGCGATTACGAATAAAGAAGTGGAGAATCTGTTCGCGATCATACAGGATTTAAAAGATCACGGAAAAGGAATTATTTATATCTCTCATAAGATGGATGAGATATTCCGTATTTCGGATGATATTACGGTTTTGCGGGACGGCGTGTATGTAAATACCTGGAAGGCAGCAGACATTGATAATAATACGTTGATTAAGAACATGGTAGGGCGTGAATTGACTGAAATTTACCCGAAAACAGAGGTTCCGATTTCTGATGTACTGCTGGAAGTGAAGAATTTTACGCGGGGAGAGCATTTCCGTAATATCAGCTTTGCAGTTAAGAAAGGGGAAATATTCGGGATCGCCGGGTTGGTAGGAGCCGGGAGAACAGAATTGATGCATGCGTTGTACGGGCTGGATAAGCCGGAAGAAGGCGAGGTTATCTTCGATGGTAAAGCAATAGAGGTAAAGAAACCGCAGCAGGCCATCTCTAAAGGAATTGCGTATGTTACCGAGGACAGAAAGCAGGAGGGCCTGGTTCTGGAAATGGGTGTGGGATCCAATATTACACTGGCCTCTATGCGGCAGCTGAGCGGGAGTCTTTTTATCAAAGAAGGCAGAGAGAAAACCATCATTGATGAACAGATAACATCACTGAAAATTAAAACAAACGGGGCAAAACAACTGGTGAAATCATTGTCCGGAGGGAATCAGCAGAAGGTCGTGCTGGCAAAATGGATGATAAAGAACCCCAAGTTATTAATTCTGGATGAGCCTACCAGGGGAATTGACGTAGGGGCAAAATCAGAAATATATAAATTAATGTGTGATTACGTTGCAAAAGGGAATGCCATCATCATGATCTCTTCTGAAATGCAGGAGGTCATGGGAATGGCGGACAGGATTCTGGTGCTGAGCAACGGCAGAGCCGGCGGCGAATTGGCGAGAAATGAATTTACACAGGAAGAAATTATGAAGATGGCAGTTTCGCACATCTAAAGGGAGGGTAACAAAATGGAGAGGCAGAAGAAATTTGATACAAGAGGATTTATTGCAAAATACGGAGTGATATTTGGGCTTGCAGTTATTATGATATTTTTCACTGTAATGAAAGCGAAGTTTCTGACGATGGAAAACATGCTGAATATGCTGCGGCAGACATCCATCAACGGTCTGCTTGCTATTGGGATGACGTTTGTTGTACTGACCGGAGGGATTGATTTGTCGGTTGGATCAATTGTAGGGGCTTCGGGAATGTTTGCGGCGCTGGCGGCAAGGAATGAAACCGGTATACCCTGGTATCTGGCAGTCTGCATTGGATTACTGGTAGGACTGCTTCTTGGAATGATAAACGGAATTGTGATCTCCTATCTGAGAGTACCCGCGTTTATCGCTACACTTGGAATGCTGAGTATCGCCAGAGGGGTTACCTTTATGGCAAGTAATGCAAAACCGGTACCGGGATTAAGTCAGGGGTTTCTGAAAGTAGGCGGAGGAAGCTTCGGAATTATTCCTATCCCGATTCTGATATTGACAGCGGTATTGATTGTTTCTTATATTGTTTTGTATAAGACCCGATATGGACGGTATGTATTTGCAACGGGCGGCAATCCGACTTCTGCAAGGGTGTCAGGAATTAATGTGAAACAGATAACCTGCTCAGTATATATGGTGTCAGGGCTCCTGGCGGGGCTGGCAGGTGTGATTTTAACCTCCAGAGTAACATCCGGTCTTGCACAGAGCGGGGACGGATATGAAGTGGATGCTATCGCCGCTGCAGTTATCGGCGGCAACAGCCTGAGCGGAGGCCGCGGAAGACTCTGGGGAACTATTATCGGTTTCCTGATCATGGGAGTCATGAATAACGGACTTGATATGATGGCGGTGTCATCTTACTGGCAGTTGGTTATTAAAGGAATTATCATTATCGGAGCTGTTATGCTGGATTCGTTGAATGAGACAAAGTCTTAAATGCTCTAAGAAATAAAAGTGCATGGCATTTTTATCATAAAATAAGGAGGAGATTCAAAATGAAAAAGAGGTTATTAAGTGTAGTGTTGTGTGTTGGTTTAGTGGCATCTATGATATTTGGCTGCGGTGCGGCGGATAAAGATGCCAAGAAAGAACAGACTGAAGAAAGTACGGAAGAAAAGATTAAGATTGGCATCACGCTTTACAGTCTAAAGAACGAATTTACGGTACGTATTGCAAATGCTGCAGAAGCAAAGGCCAAGGAAATGGGAATTGAACTGGTAGTTTATGACGGGAATTATGATCCAAGCACACAGATCAGCCAGGTGGAAACGATGATCTCAGACGGTTGTGACGGAATTATTCTGAACCCTCAGGATGCGGAGGCATGTGCGCCATGTGTTGATAAAGCGGCAGAAGCGGGGATTCCTGTAGTAGGGGTGAACACCAGAGTGGAGAGCGATAAGCTTACCAGTTATGTAGGCTCACAGGATGTTATGGCCGGTGAGATGGAGATGCAGAAAATAGTGGATCTGCTTGATGGAAAAGGCAATATCGTAATCATTGAAGGGCCGATGGGACAGTCGGCACAGATCGAACGAAGAAAAGGTATTCAAAATATCCTTGATAAGTATCCGGATATCAAGGTACTGGCGGAAAAGACAGCAAACTGGTCCCGTTCCGAAGGTATGACCGTGATGGAAAACTGGCTGCAGGCATTTGACGAAATCGATGCGGTGGTTGCGGAAAATGATGAGATGGCTTTGGGCGCAAGAGAAGCAATCAAGGCAGCGGGAAAAGATATACCGGCTATCGGTGTAGACGGAATCACTGATGCATTGAATGCAGTCGAAGACGGGAATCTGATTGCATCGATCTTCCAGGATGGTGCAGGTCAGGGAAGCAAAGCGGTAGAAGTATTGTATGAAGTAATTCAAGGAAACGAAGTAGAAGAGAACTACTGGATTGACTTTGAAGAAGTGAATAAAGACAACGTGGCGGACTTTAAAGAAAGAGCACAATAAAGTATAACTTAGATACAGGCTGTCTTGCTTCGGGCAGCCTTTAAAAAAGGAGAAATAAATCATGTTAAAATATTATGGTGCAGATACAGAATTTTCACTGGAAGGAAAAACAGCAGTCATTACTGGAGGAGCGGCTGGGATCGGTTATGCGACCGCCGAATTTTTTGCCAAGAAGGGTGTCAATCTTGTTTTAGCAGATTTGAATCCGGATACAGATAAAATTGCTAAGAATTTAAATGAAAATGCAGTCGGAGTATCAGGTGATATTACCGACGGAGCATATCGGGATAAAGTGCTTGAAAAAGGGTTGGAAGCCTTTGGGTCAGTTGATATACTGGTGAATTGTGCGGGGATCGTAGCGCTGGAAAAGGCAGAAAGCATTCAGGAGTCGGACTGGGACAGGACGATGAATATCAATTTGAAAGCTTCTTTTATGATGGCACAGAGAATCGGGAAATATTTTATTGAGAATGACATACCGGGCTCTATCGTAAATATGGCTTCCCAGGCCGGGGTCATTGCGCTGGATAAGCATGTGGCATACTGTGCGTCGAAAGGTGCGATCATATCCATGACGCAGGTGCTTGCATACGAATGGGGAAAATACGGAATCCGCGTGAATGCAGTTTCACCAACGGTAGTATTGACGGAACTTGGACACAAAGCCTGGGACGGACCGGTTGGAGATGCATTTAAGAAAGAAATGCCGTCAGAGCGGTTTGCGGAACCCGATGAAATCGCCGGAGTCATTGCGTTCTTGTGCAGCGGCGCTGCAGGAATGATAACGGGACATAATCTGTTAGTGGATGGCGGCTTTACCATAAAGTAGAAAGGAGAACGCAGGAATGCAGAGAATATTGAACGATCCGGATCACATTGTAGATGAGATGCTGAAAGGATTTTTGAAAACACACAGTGATATTGTAAAAGGCGGAGAGAATCCCCGTGTTGTAAAATCGAAACATATTCCGGAAGGAAAGGTCGGGGTAGTAACCGGAGGAGGTTCCGGGCATAAGCCGGCGTTCATCGGATATGTTGGAACCAATATGTGCGATGCGGCAGCTGTAGGAGAAATCTGTTCCTCGCCAACCGCGGCAGCATTTCTGGATGCGTGTAAAGATGCGGATCAGGGAAAAGGAGTGGCGTGTTTGTACGGAAATTATTCCGGTGACAATATGAATGTCAAAATGGCGGTTAAAATGGCCAAAAAGCAAGGCATTACGGTAAAGACAGTAGTAGCGAATGATGATGTGGCTTCCGCACCGAAAGACCAACGGGAGAAGCGCCGCGGTGTTGCGGGGGAAATCCTGATGTGGAAAGCGGGAGGTGCAAAGGCAGCGCAGGGCGGTGATCTGGATGAGGTCATAGCGGCAGCCCAAAAGGCGATCGACAATACCCGCTCGGTAGGGATCGGGCTGACACCGTGTACCCTGCCGGCAGTGGGACATCCTAACTTTGAGATAAAAGCGGGAACCATGGAAGTGGGAATCGGACATCACGGGGAACCGGGAATTGAAGTGTGCCCGATCGAAACAGCCGCACAGATGGCAAAGCGCATGGTGGATGTAGTGATTCCGGATTATCCGTTTGAAGCAGGGGATGAAGTTGTCGTTTTGGTTTCGGGTCTGGGGGCAACCCCTATTATGGAGCTTTATGTTTTATATGATGAAATCGACAAATTGCTGAAGGAGAGGGGCATTAAAACGCATAAATCATATGTCGGGAATTATTTTACTTCTCTGGATATGATGGGAGCAACCCTTACCGTAATGAAGCTGGATGAGGAACTCAAAGAGCTGATAGACCTTCCCGTTAATACGGTGGGAATGAAGCAGATGTAAAAAGAAACGGGGGCGGACAATGAATACATTTAAAAACTGTAATGGAAAACCGATACTTTTAAGCATGGTAAAAGCAATTCAGGAGAATAAAGCCTATCTGGGTGAAGTGGACGGACTCATCGGTGACGGGGATCACGGAATGAATATGAATAAGGGCTTCAGTGTATTTGAAGAGCGTTTCCGGGAGAAGGAGTTTGGATTTTCAGAAGGGCTGGATGAACTGGGAATGATTCTCCTGAATGAGATCGGCGGATCTATGGGGCCTATTTACGGGACGATTTTCATGGATGCTGCGGAGGCCGGAGAAGAGAAAGATGACATTGGAGCAGTCGATCTGGCAGAAATGCTGGAGGCCGGACTGGAAGGGCTTTACGGAATTGTAGATGCCAGAGTGGGAGACAAGACACTGGTAGATACACTGGTTCCGGCAATTGACAGTTTAAAAGCATCTGCAGAAGCCGGAGAGAGCTTTGAAGAGGCTCTGGCAAAAATGAAAGTAAAAGCGGAAGCCGGAAGGGATTCAACGAAGGAACTGATGGCGAAGTACGGCCGCTCGAGCCGGCTGGGTGAACGCTCCAGAGGCGTGCTGGATGCAGGCTCCGTATCCTGCTGTATCATTTTATGCGCAATGGCGGATGGCATCGTGGAGATTCTGGGATAAAGTGAAACTGGGAGTCAATAGCTCTTATTAAATATAGCATTGAATTTTGGAGTATAAATATTCAATGCTATATTTTTGTGTCTAAATTTGGTATAATATAATGTAATTGGAATTTGAAAGGAAAGCTGCATGGAGAAATTTTTGGTTCAATCGGAATTTAGTTTAGCAATTGTAACTGTATATTATTTATATAATGCGTGTTTGGTAGAATCATTTTATACGGTATTGCCAGACTTTAAACTGTGCCCGAAAATTTATATTACACAGCATATAAAATAGACGGTACAGATACCGTCTATAATAAATAATCGATAAGAAAAATGCCTATCATCTATCCTACAAATTGCGTCAAATCCCTATTAAATTTATCCATCTCATCATAGAATAGTCCGTGACCGCTGTTTTCAAATGTAATTAATTTTGATCCCATTATTCCTTGATTTTGTACAACGC
>Ga0153946_1000180_pt1 | contig 25979 bp, 32 predicted proteins | sample TSNJ030MetaG_FD_104751 | JGI IMG/M metagenome (GOLD analysis project Ga0153946, IMG submission 104751) | Attine ant fungus gardens microbial communities from New Jersey, USA - TSNJ030 MetaG | ecosystem: Host-associated > Fungi > Mycelium > Unclassified | place: USA: New Jersey, Wharton State... | reverse complement strand
ATGAGGGAAATTGAGCTGACTTTTGGGGTTATGCAAGAGCTCCTGCTAAGGTCAACTCATTGGACAGTCTGACGGCGGACAGTTTACTGCAGCGTCACTCTGCGAGTCTCAGGCAGAGTATATTCCAGAATGTGAGATTATTCCTTGCTACCAGATTTGTTGCTTTATTGATTTCATTGGTGATGACAGGGAACGGTACCTACATCTTCAAATGGGCTTGGGTCTATTTCATATCCTCAATTTCCTCCTCGTCATATATCGTCTCCGACTTCTGGTTCCTTTGGTTCAGGTCCAAACGGCCTATCTCAGTCGCCACCACCTTTGAATCCGTTCATTCTATCATCTGACATCACTACACCACCACCAGCCTCATTAAACCCTGTTCCGTTCTCTACGAGAAGACAGAATGATTATCTTGACCAAACGCATGAACTCTTATCCGGATTAAATCATCAGACTCCTGCCGTTAGTGGTGTGAGAGGACCAATAGATTATCCCGAGTTAATGCCCAAGCCGCCACCTTTGGCTGCTTCTTCAGCTCTAGGGAGGCAAGATCAGAGACCAAGAGTCCTGCCGCCTGGACCGTCAGTGCTGACTTCGCCTGCCTTGAGTCACGGTGGGAATGTGAGCATGAATGGGGAACCAAAACCGCCGAGGCTAGCTGATTATCCTGTTACATATTGGGCGGATGTGATGGTTGGGCTGTCTGGATTAAAGAATCTTGGGAATACGTGTTATATGAATGCGCCGATTCAGTGTCTGAGTGCGACAGTACCTTTTGCGAGGTTCTTCACCGGTGAGTTTCTATTTTGTCTTCCTACTTTGGGCGCTTATGTCGTCTGTAAATCGATATACCAAATGACATTGAATTCAGAGCACCGTTGGAAACCTGCGATCAATATGTTAAATCCTCTGGGCTCAAAAGGTCATCTCACACACGCATTTGCCAAGTTGTTGCACGAGATGTGGGGTCAGGACTTGCCTTATCTAACACCTCACGAGTTTCGGGTAAGCTCAGATGTTGTTGTGCCGTTTCCCGCTTAGAAGGCGCCATCCCTTTGCAATTTTTCCCTTCCTGGCCTCATCTTTGACCCTACGGTCTGATGCTTTCTGTTGTCCTTCTCATCCGTCTTTTCTTCGTCCCTAATCCAATTTCATTCATGAATTATATGACACAAGTTGAAGCTAATTGGATCTTATAATTCTTCCAACAGAAATCCATATGCCAACTGCGATCCCAGTACGACAATTCAAATCAACACGACTCTCAAGAATTTCTCAGTTTCTTGATGGACGGCATCCACGAAGACTTGAATCGCATTATGGTGAAACCTAAATGGGAGCGTACATCACAAGATGAAGCAGAGCTTGAGAAGTTACCACCGCAGATTGCTAGTGAGAGGGAGTGGAGGACCTGGAAAGAGAGGAATGACAGTATAGTTGTGGATTATTTCCAGGGGCAATTTAGGAATCGGTTGGAATGTTTGACTTGTCATCAGGTTTGTGTTTGTCTCGTGGTTCTATCTGTTCTCTTTTTTTCCCTTTCCATTGTTGTTTTTGAGGCTTTTTCGAGAATTCACGTGGGTGTATACTGACGATGTCTTTTTCCTTTGGGTTTCCGGTATCTGCTTGGTCTGGATGTGTAGACATCGACAACGTACAATGTGTTTTCGATCCTACAATTGCCGATTCCGCATGGAAGAAATGGAAAGGTACCTATTGACAAGTGCATACAGGCGTTACTTAACGAGGAGATCCTGGAGAAAGATGATGCATGGTGCGTAATTTCTTGTCGCTTCAGACCCGAAGTATCTTCCAATTCGATCGCTCAACCATTTTCTTCTTCTTCAGGGATTGCCCAAAATGCAAGACCAAACGACGAGCATCCAAAAAATTGTCACTGGCGAGATTACCCCCGGTGCTTCTCATCCATCTCAAGCGCTTCGAAGCCAATGGTCGTTTCTCGGATAAAGTAGACACATTTGTCGAATTTCCGATGAAATCGTTGGATCTGACGAATTATATGCCGGCGTCGCTTCCTCCCGGTGCCGATAAAAGCGAATTAAATGGAGGTCTTCCCATGTCACTCGATGATCCTCGAACTCAACTACCGCCGTATCGTTACGACTTGTATGGTGTCACGAACCATTATGGGAATCTGACTAGCGGACACTGTGAGTCTTATTCTGACCTGGTGACGTTCATTCTTTTGCGTCCCAGCGGTTGTTTTTTTCTCTTTAGGGACGTTGAATGACTGATTGTCTTCTTATAGATACTGCTTTTGTGCAATCGCGTGGTGGATGGATGTACTGCGATGATAGCAGTGTCAAATCAGTCGATGCTAAACAGGTTGTTGTGAGTCTTGTTCTATCCTCGTGGTCTTCAAACGAATGCTGATTCACACCACTAGAATCAGAAGGCATATGTGCTATTCTACAAAAGGGTTCGCTCATAAACTATTGTTACCTGCTCTTCTACAGGATTATTCTTTTCTGGCCAGATCTTGCTACAAGTAATTGTAAAATTTGTATATTCTAACCGTTCTGTATTCATGGTTCTCCCATACCCTCCTTCCTTCATTAACTTCACCCCTACCTCCCACAGATAGCCTTGGACCCAATGGAGAGTGTAATTTTATAGTTTTAATTTGTCAGTGTTCACGACACAATCATACCCATAGCACTTGTACTATTTTGGCTGTTTTCTGTCATCTTGTTACGTTCTGCTTTCATCTCCCAATAGCATTTGTGGCACAGACAACGTTGAGTTCCAAGAATTGTAATGTCATCCTCTTCATAGTGGAATGCAGGTGAGAAATTAGTCTGACATAGATCACATTGGGGATCAGAAGATGTTTGAGGTGAAGGAGAGGCGGTTGTATATGGACTTGGATTAGACCGGCTATTGATGATACTATTAAGCCGACGGGCCTTTCGAAGCAATCCATGAATTTGCCCGGTTTGAACTGGCTTGTAGGCCTGGACGTAAACCTGGAGGGCAGTCTAGAGAAGAAAAGCATAGGAACGGGATACAGATAAGAGAGTAAATGGATGAAATCAGCGCTCGTTTTTTGCATGATATGCGTAATGGAGTTGTAATTACTGACCTCACCACCTTCATTTGTATCGCACATATCGTAGATCGATCGCCGACTATGGTCATGATCCTTACAGGAAACTATTGCGCTCATATGTCCCGTCTCGCCCCTAAAGTTAATGGTGACAGTTGCATCACGACGACTACTCTTTACCTGATTGAAAAAATATGAGATATTTAGCCGCAAAAAAAATTCTTAGTGTCGTACGGGTTGAATTTCGAAACCAAATCTGTACCCTTGTTTCCAGGCGCAGGAAGCATGAAACTCCTTCATGCAGTCACTGCAGCGAATCACTGCGCCCTCCGAAATATGACATATGGTACATGTCTATCAATTGAATGTTTACAAATCAGCACGAGTAGAATACATTGATACTCACAGTCACCCAGCGATGATGATTTATAATATTGATGTTTTCGACTAACCGTAGCCGCGCAACATCGGCAAACACGAGTTCCGGGGAAAAGACTGCACATAGGACATGCACCCAACATTGCTGCTCTGTCGGTTTGCAGAGACGAAGGAAAGAATCAGCTGGGGGGTATGGCTTCTTTTTCCGATCTTCGTTCCGCCCTCGCGGACAAAGTACACAGTCGGGATTCTATTTTATGACCAAATGATAAACATTAGGCAAAGAATGATTTGATGGTAGGAGAGAAGAGGATCAGAACTTATTATATCAGCTCAAACTGAACACGTACTAGAGATGCTTCCTGTATTTGCTCGTTGTCACACAATTCACATATCCACTTTTCAGGTTTCGTTGCGTCCGGAAAAAATGCACCGCAGGACCCTGAGAATCCACGCAAGTGTTGTTATGTTGAGTCTGTATGAAGACCTGGAGCCCATATAACTCACCAGCATGGACATGGACTTCACACTTTTGACACTTCAAGACCTTGCCTAATGGGCCTGTCCTCTTACACGCGAAACAGCGTATCTGAGGAGCTGTAGAAGGAGGTGGAGGTGTCGATTGTACTGAGGCTGACGTCTGGGTAGAAATGGAAATAAGTTAGCTTTGAAATATAAAATGCTTGGACTTTGGGCGCGAAATCTATGCTTTACATCCAGGGAAATGATACAAGGAAAATGTTTACCTTCGGTCGCTTGGCCAATGAACCAACCAAGGGTGTCCCTTCGCGTTTGTCGTTTGTCGACGACCTAGTCTTGTTGGAAGATAGAGACTCATCACGTGGCTGCCGTACCAGGTTGAGATCCGCATATTTTCGCCATGCGAGTCCACAGCTCTCGCAGAGAATACTTGAGGACAACCCTTTAGGTGCTTTCCACCAAGCAGTCGATTCTAGTATCCTACAGGCACCGCAAGTTGGTATTTTCGAAGCAGGTTCTGCTACAATAGAGGTTTCGTCATCTGAGAGCCCAACTCGCTGCCCGTTCGAAGCCTCCTCCTCATCACGGTATTGACGGCGAACAGGTTGGGACGGTTCCCCACCCTCTTTAATCCGTTTATGCTGTTCACCTAATTTCTGGCTGTAAGAAGCGAAGATTCAGTACGCATGGTAAATGTTATCCAAATAAGAGGTATCACTTTTTCCAGTGACCATAGAACCGGACAACTTCCGGCATTGTGCGAGTCACAACCTCATCCCGGACAGCACGAAGTTCTGCATTATGATGCATGATAGCATCTTCGAACGTGATAGCCTCTTCCCGGGTCCATTCCTCATCACGATATGGTACTTCCTGCTTCGTCCACTGAGCCAATGATGGTACGTAGATCAGCATCTGCTGTCCAAAATATTTGACCGACGAACCTTATCTACATGAAATTTGTTTTTCATGTTCACCGCAGTGAACGGACGGGCTGCAAGAGCTGCCTCCGAGAAACGGCGAATGACTTCGGTCAACCAATCAACACTTGCCTGAAGCTTCTTGTCATCTGTGAGACTTCTTTTGCAAGATTCGACTATGATGAGATCAAAATTCGCACACGATGTCATAAGCGCCGGATCATCCTATGTATCAAGACTACCGGTATAAACTTACCTTCGGCAACTGGAAACACACATGGCCAATCAAGATTGAAATACTAGATTTGCGTCACTGAAGGTATTTCAAAGAAGACGCGCAGACCTTCTGCCTCTGTCAGACTGTTAATGATCCCGAGGACATCAATAGTGTTATCTCCACCTCGTTCATCAATGTCTGGAGAAGTGCGAATTTCCAGCTTCTAGGATGACTTCTGGAACGTAACGCTCACCTGGAGGATGATGATATGGGTCTGGCGCCGGCGGTACATTTGCCTGATATCTTGGTCCTTGACGAGTGGCCGTTCGAGGAAAGATCAAATCCTCTGCGTCTGATTGTCATGTGAGAGTTAAGCAGTTCAATTCTAGCATCTGTGTTGGTAAACTCACCTAAAGTATCTTCTGCAACTGTGTACTGCCTGGCGTTATTGAGTGTGTTAGCAGCCAGACTACGTCTCGGAGAAGAGATCGCAAGATCAATGAATCCTTACCCAAAATATCTGAAGGGCCACATCTTGAAATGTTTGACTGGAAAATTCTCCTCACGTTCAGCTTGCGCCCTATCCTTGCGGGGACGTCCCCGTCCCCTCGCCGGCGGCGCATTTGTCCTGCGTGCAACTGGTGGCGTAGGATAGCGCACGTCATGGCTATCGACCTCCTCTTCATGTTTGCGAGAACAGGGAGCACACGTCCAGCCGTATCCTCTTGAGGGCTTGGCCTGAAGAGGAGGTTGTACACAACTCATATGGAAGTATTTCTTGCAACGGTCACATTGCACATTTTCGGCGCTTAAGGAAGAAGTCAGAGTAGTCGTATAGATGACAGAGATAAGAAACTGATTAGCAGATAGGGCCCGAAACCACGATGCCCAATGCGCATCGAGATATTTTTGACGAGAACAAAGAAATTTACCTTGAACACCACTCATCGCACGTGGCACAAAGGCGCACATTATCTGTGAGATCTGCAACGACCTCTTTCTCGACGACGATATATTCATATCGTGATGTCAAATTCTCACGAATACGGTCAGGTACTGATTTATCAGACATATTAGAGCACTTGACTGAAGAATAGAGAATAGAATAGCGTCTGCGACACTTAAAGATACTCACAATTGCGAACGTCTGTCGATTGGATGACCTCAAACTCTTTCTTGATGTACGGGTCAAATAGACGGTTGAAATAGAATCTGTCCGAACGTTTTTTCCAGCTCGACAGATCCGATATTTTGTCACGGTGGACAACATAACACTTTCCGCGTAATTGATTGATGTCGCATACCTCGGAGTATATGGCAGCGAGGAGAAGTCGAGAATCAGCTACGGTGCGATCGCTCACGTCGCTGGGGCGATAGTACCATGCAAGGCGCACTCTCGTATATAGATAGTTCTTGCCCTCAGGGCCCTTTGGAGCGTCTTCAGGAGGAAGAAATTCCATGATACGCGCAATGGAATAAGGCGTGCCATCCCGAGCCTCCCAACTTGGTGAACAATAGACATGGTCTGAAAAAAAAACATAAAACATTTTGAATGTTTATTATCGTGCCTATAAGTCATGATGTACCATTTATTTTGACCTGGTCACCATTTCGGAGAAAAACTGGATGGAACATGTGTTGTGTGGGTTCGTGTGACGGTGGCTAGGTAAGCGCCGGAGTTGAACCGAACAAAGAAAAAATATACAAATATGCAGAGGAGATAGATCACAACGAAAATATAGAATTTGAGAGATTCAGAAAAGAGTCTTAGGGCAATTTCAGCAAATATGCGGGAGGATGGTCAACGAAGGTGCTAAAGAGCAAACAAGAGGTCACTACTAATTCACACTCCGACGTGAGTTTGATCTGGCATTCATCAGTAGCCACGGCACGCAGAAGGCACTGCGTGGCCCGAATATTTACAACATTATTGGCACAAGGTAATGCATGCACTCATTCGCTATTTTGTAGGCATCCTAGTTCCTCGATTTGGCCAGGAACCCTCGAAAGGAAGTATTTAAATCATACCAGTGCTCCTTTATCCACAAGAAGATGAATATATCTTTGAAGGGAAGTGCATCTCTTTGGAGTAAGGGAGAACGATAGTCCCGCACCCGAACTACAACAGGGGATAGAGAAAAATCACAGGAATTTGGATAGGTAGGGACTAGAAAAATTTGGGCCTATGTGCTGATTGTTGATATTGATGTCTGGAGGGTCCAGGCTATTACTTTCCAGGCTACGAAGGCTGTGAGAGACTTATCGCTTATCCCGGTGAATATTACTTGTCCAATGGAGTAAATAATAAGCGTCACAAGGAACGATTGTATTATGTCATCCAGATTCAGCGGAACCGATATAGATGTCAGATTGCCACTTGGAAGATGAACCTAAAAGTAGGAAAGGCAAGCAATAGTCCAGAGAAGATGGAGAGGCATTCTTTCCTTGTCGCGTTGTCGTAGAGCGAAAAATTGCAAAGGAAAAACACATACAGGATTGGTATTGCATGAATTAATACTTTTGCTACAGAGGATCTAGTTACATGTGCAACCTCATACTGGACACTGGTATGTTTATGTTGATTGACAGGTTGTCTTCTTCGTTGATTGATGCAGAGGCACTTCTCAGAGTGAAGACATCTCATTGAAAGCGCCTCTCCATCAACTAACGAAGAGAAAAAACAATTGCCCATCTGTTATGACAAATGTGTAGTGTGAGACTGTTTGACCTCAGCGAGCAAGAGAAATACAAATAATATATACAAATAATACCTTTATATATACCCAAATAGATCTGAAACATTGACTTTGAGAAATACCACGTGCATCGCATAGCTCAGATTTCAACCTTCTTCATGAGCAAGAAAAGCTTTGATGCAACAAAGCCTAACACGCCCACCCCAGTTGCTTACACGACTCTTGACAACGTTCTTCCTCTTCCTGCTGCACAACAAAACCGTCGTGTAAAGACCAAAACCCTCTTCCTCAACTTTGGTACACTTTGGCTTCGTCTGAAGAAGCAGCTGGGAGTGGGATTAGCGCCTTCGACCAGTTCTATAATCGGGGATAGTGTACAAGACGACCACAATATTCACCTTGATACATTCACAAATGATGAGGGTGAAGTCAATCTGACTGTGGTTGATCGCATATGGTTCGAAGAGCTCAAGTCTTACGCGTCGATGTCCGACAATGGAAACAATTCACCACCACACGAGAAATCTACGATGGGACCCATTGAAGCTCAACCCGCCTCAGTTCAGACGAAAAATGTTGACAGTGTGGCGAACGAGAATTCCTATCGAACATGGAAGCCTTTTAGCACTATTCGTTCTAAATTTTATCCAACCCTCTGCGAGTTCTTCTTCACTCGTTTTGAGGAAGAAAAGTCAGAGAATCAGTACACAAAGGTTAGCCAAGGTTTTCAAATTTGAGATATTCACTCTCTCACGTGACTGCCAGGAGGACTGGATACTCAAAAAGTCTCTTGCCATCTGGGCGGCCCTTTGGCTGGTCGTGAACTGGGTTCTTGGAGTTGCTTTTCTGGATAGGATTGGGGATCCTGTCAAAGGAGACATCGCCTTCTACTTTGTGGTATGCATTACATTGGCTGATATCTCTGTGCTCCTCACGCCAAAGTTTCCACGAAGGTTGGACCACTCCTTGCCTTCCTTGTATTGTACGTGTATCTTCACGATACTATAATTGACTAAAATGGACTCAACGCACTAGATGGATGGTTATTTATGATTGGCCGCGAAATCGGCCTATGTTATATCAACTATTTTTGACCGTCGCAGTCTGGGCATGGTCAGTCCTACGTTTTTCCTCCTGTAGCGAGACTGATTACATCTCGATCAGGGGATTTTATTTCGTGATTTATTTGTATGTTATGCAACTCATTCTGCTCTTGACTTACTCATATTTGAACTCTTTGTAGAAAGACATGTGGTTTTTACAGCGTGCCCCCGGGAGCATGCTCGAGGCGTGATTTCCTTGGTCTTTTCTTTTATACCACGGTTGGCCAATCTTCCCGGAGTCTGGGTTGCCTATCTGATCTCAATGGCAGGCATTACAAACCATGGGTCTTTTTGGTTTGAAGCTGAACCGGCTAATGGCTGCACTTGGCGCTTTCAGCTTTTTTGTTATGTAGGCAACCACAAATGGCAATCAAAATGGAATCCACCCTGATTGCTCACTCACGCCACAGGACTTCAGTTCTAATGATACCTGCTAGTGGCAAATGGATCAGGAGTGGGTTTCAGATTCCTTCTGCTTCCTCACTCTCTGACGTCGAAACAGATATGATCAATTTTTTTGTCTTTCATTTCTGTGAGTACTTGCAACTACTGACACCCCTTCTAGTGAAATTCAACTCCACAGTTCTTATTTACGTCCACTACTTGCAGGAGAATGTGAGTGCTCACCTTGAGTATGGATGACATCCTTCTGATGAAGATTCCAGTCTGAACGACGGTTGCATATTCTCCGATATCAACTCAAAAACCAGTACAGGGTGATTATCTGGTGCTTTAGGTCTATCGGGAATTTTTTTACCTTACGTTTCCTCATAACAGGCTACTCAGAAGGCTCAAATCAACGAGCGAAAGGCAGCTGATTCGAAGCGAAGACTCACATCGTAAGCCTCCTACTGTAAAATCATTCAGAGTATTAATTACAGTCATACAGCTACGTCTTTCATGATAAGTATAAAATCTCAATGCCATAAATAACCCCAACTCAATCAACTTGGCACTAATACAGGTCCGAGTGCCGTTGAATACTGCTCGTAAGTTGTGTTCGAGTTTTATCCTTCGTCCAGTTCACTGATGGGAAGATTGAGTAGTCCTGGCTGTTCAGAATATGGAGGCATCCGGAAATATAATGGAGGACCAGCAAATTGAATTCACTGCTCTGTCTGGGAGTTTGAGCATAATGACAAAGGGTGAACTTCAATTCCTTGATCTTCTACCTTCATCCTCACGATTTTTCAGTTCTCAATGATGTGCTAGATTTGTGCGTAATCTCTCAACTTCCAGGACAGTCAGATTGATCTCTGTTTAAGCGATAAAATGGATAGTGGCAAATTTGAATTTGTGTCGAAAGTATGCCAACTGCTTTATTTTCCAATATCTCACTCTAATCTTCCCTTCGTATAGCCCTTTGCATTCCATCAAGTTATGCGCTCTCTTCTGATACCGCTTGGTCTAACGACCAATGCCAGAGGTTTGACCCTGGAAACGTATCTGGATCCAGCTATTGATACCGTACGTCAGAAGCATCGTGGACAAGTTTTGAGAGGAAAACGTCAGGTTAATTTCCTTATCCTTTACTATAGGCTGCTAGAAAAGCTTCCTATGAAGCTCTTGGTGAAAAGAACCCGGAGATCATTCGCAAATATATTGAAACGCACCCTGCTACCTTCGGGGTTGTTATTGGAGACGAAACTCGACTGAGACAGATCGTCACAAATCTCACCAGGTAGATGTCGTCCTGACTCAACAAACATGACATTGATCAGAGATTGAAGCAACGCATGCAAATTCACGCCGTCTGGAGGCAAGCTTACAATACGAACGAAGCTTGTGCTCCCTCTTGTACAGCCAGGAGAAGATTCATTGAAACGGCCGCAATCTTGTCATGAACGATCACCAAAAGAAAATACAGAAGACATGAAAACACACAACAATGGTTTGGCAAAGTCTTCGCAGCTACTGACTCAACAAATCGTAGTGAGGATAGAAGTTGAAGATACTGGACATGGGATCAGACGTGACGATATGTACAAACTCTTCAGTAAGTTAACAGTTGGTTTCTTGAAGTCAATCAGACCTAGTTACTCCGAATAGTCGCCTTTAACCAGACAGAGCAGGGTAGACAACAAGGTAAGCACTAATGTCCACGTTTCACCATGGATCCCTAAACTCTGGGACTGCAGGCGGAAAGGGCACCGGTTTGGGACTGGCGCTTGTGCGACAAATTGTCAAGTTGAGTGGAGGGAGGCTAGGGGTGCGATCTAGAGTCAATCGAGGTTCAGTCTTTTGGGTGGAGCTGCCTCTTGGAATTGGTTATCAAGTTATAGCCAGTCAACAGTCCGCACCGGACCTTCTGAAGTCGCAAGAAATCAACCAAATTGATTGTGTACGCGATCAAACGCTCTCGCGCGTCCCGGTTCTGGAACGAGAATCCCATGCGAGTTTGATGGATCAAGGTCAGTGGGACTTTTTGAGATTGATATTTGAACCAGTGCTCAAAGATCGTAATCAAGAAAATATTATTTCAGCTATGGCAATGAGTGATCCGCCAGCCTCTACAGAGTATGATTTCCCGCAAGGTTCATGTCAGGTAGAAAACGACTCAACAGTTCAAGATGGGAGTACGGTGCCAACCATGCCGTGTACAGTTATGACCGCACCGAACGAGACGAGTCCGACAGCGAAACCGATGATTGAGGAGAACAAGGATGCAGTTGCCACAATAACAACATTCAAGCCTCTGGTCCTAGATTTGGAGGAGTCGTCAAATGTCAATGTGAAGAGAGTTTCTTCAGCAGCCGCTCGAACCCCACAAGTCGAACCGACTCCTGACCCACAGTATAATGAAGAAAGGATCGAGGAGGTACCAGCAATTCCACCTATCACTGCAACGAAGGAAATCATCCAGCGCCCAACCTTCGTTCAATTGCCTTCTCCAATGCAATTCTCCGATGATACAACATTCCCAACACCATCTATACTACACACATCCCCTATCTCCTCTAACTCAGAATCATCAGCATCGATGCTGGCATTGTTTGATGCTACTCACGCACGAGGGAGCCCTTCCTCGTTGAATTCCGGAATGAACCTTGAACTAACAGCTAAGATGTCAGTGCTGGTAGTGGATGACGATATTTTGACGCGGGCATTGATGAAGCGAATACTGATAAGATTAAGATGCCGTGTATCTGTCGCTGAGAATGGCGAAATAGCAATGGCCATGATTTTGAGGCAACATACTCAGGCGTCGGCACCATCGAGCGACGGCCGGAAGGCAGATACGAAATTGATGTTAGAGCAGGATGCAGGGTCTTCACCTGTCTCAAGTCCGAATAAATTGTTTGACGAATACAAGTACGCTGTCATATTTTTGGATAATCAGATGCCGGTCATGTCAGGGTTGGAAGTGGTAGCAAAGTTGAGAGAGATGGGAAGGAGGGATTTTGTTGTGGGTGTTACCGGTAAGCTCGCTCAGCTTTTACAACTGCTATGAACATTAATTGGAGCACAGGCAACGCACTGTTAAGCGGTATGTAGACTGGCTAAACTGACGAAACAAAAGCCTAATGTATCACAGACCAACGGGAGTTTCTGGAGGCTGGTGCTGACAAGTAAGATTCATTTTCTTGCTCAGCATGTTCAAACACTGACAGATGCAGGGTTTTAACGAAACCGGTTTTCGAGAGGAGTCTACGTGATGTACTGCGAGATGCAGCCGAGAGGGCGAAAGACACTAGCCGTGAGGCACAGGATACTGTCGACATCAATTCTGGTGGTCGGACCTCGTCCTTACAACATGATTAACATTCCTTCACAACGAAAGAGATCCTGTCTGGGAAGATATCCTTAATCCTTGCACGCTATCTACCGCATCTTTAGTTATTGTTATGTTTTCGCTTTGAGATGCTTTCGTTCACGTGCGCTATTGTATACTATACAGACAATACATTACATTGTTTTTGACGAAATGGAGAGAAGAATAAAGAATAAAAGAAGTTTGTGATGCCAGTGGCATCATCAAATGCTGGTATCGGATATAACCGAGCTGAAGGCACTTGAACGAGACCATCAACTGACCATCAACTTTGCCACTCCCAATGTCCAACGAAACTTCGTCTCCTCAGCCAGAACTCTTAGAGACCCATACTAATTTTCTGCCCCTCATGCACCCAGACACTGGGCCCAACGGCACTGGTCAGTTCCACTTATCACAAAGTTTTGCTTGCCTTTCTCATGACGTTTAGATCTTCAAGACCACAGACAATCCAAGAAACGCGAACGAGAGGTCTCTCTAGAGCCCGTTAATATGCCTAAGACATTGGTACGTGCGCTAGTATCCTACTACTCTGCCTGCTTCCCATCGGAGTTTTGGCTCACGGAAAACGTGAAATATCACAGCACGCTGATGAAGCCGGCGCGACTCAATCTCGGGAAACACGCACACCAGCGAAACGCAACAAACGGATGCTGGAATCAACAAAAGAAGAAATTGAAGATGGAACAAGCAAGGCCGCCTCCCAATCCCGATCACGATCACGATCTCATTCGATGTCCCCTCTGCTGGTTTCACCTCACCAAAACAATGCAATGCAGAGCGTCGAGGACCCTAATCGGAAAAACCCAAAGACTCTCAATGAGAAGGCTCAAGGGAGAATGGCTTCTTCGACGTTAGCGCCACCTAAAGAAGTAGACGGGAAGACTTCCCTAGTGGAGGATGGTGTAATAACCGAAGTGAAGGATAACGACTCACAATTGCCTATACACCAGGCTGAAGACAAAGATACAGCCAGACACGCAGAAGGTTCAGACGACAAGGTGGCACCGGTCAATACGGGATCGAGTGAACATGAGCATGTCAAAAGTCACTTGAAAAACCCAGACAAAGACCCCCAATGTCGATACGAAGATAGAGATATTGGTCAAGGACCAGATGAAGGTCAGGGCGCGCACAAGGCTTCCCCGAAAACTGCCAAACATCCGAGGGACGATGAAGATGAAGACCCCAACCCGCGAGAGTCGAAGAGACCCACCCCACCTCCTGCCCCCGAAACCAAGAAATCTTCACCCAAACCTTCGCCTCCTTCGCCCAAGGCTGCACCTAAGCTGGTAAGTGGGAGATTATCATTGCCACTGCGGTAACCCTAATTCTAATATTTTAGACTGGGTTCGAGGCTTATGCCTCACTTTCTCCTTTCGCAGCGGCAGCAAAAGGCCCTAATATATTTTCTTCTGGGAAAAATACGCCTGTTCCTGTCACTGCCAGTCTGGTACTTTCAAATCCACTATCGAGCTTCACTAGTGCTCCTGATGAAGTTTTTTCGCCTTCAAAGAGTCTCAAGCGCTCAGGATTCGAAGCATTTGCTTCGACTTCATCTCCGTTCTCAACTGTAACTCGCTCTAAGTCTCCTGCACTTGGACAACCGCCGAAATTTGCAAGTCAAGCTAAATCCTCTCTCGGGAGAATCAATTCCGTCAGCTCCAACCCTTTCGAACAATACACTGATTCAAGTCAAGGTTTCCGAGGCTTTGGTGTGCCCGTATCCAAACGCCCTAAGGCAGAATCGCCACCCGAATCGCCGCCAAGCTCCTTGGAGAAAACTTCGACAATTAATGCTTTGAACCGGAATCTGTACCAGAATTACGAGGATGACTATGATGATGACGATGAGAAGGAGACGAGTTTTGGGGAAAAGCTAAGAGCGGCCGAGGATGAAGGTGAAGAGGATAGCAGAAGTGATGAAGAGTTGAAGGCTAAATATACAGAACAGGAAGGTAAAAAAAACACAATTTCTGTCCTCTGGAAAGACACTTACAGTGTCCGCAGTAATCACAGGGGAGGAAGATGATTACACGATACATCAAGTTCGCTCAAAGCTCTTCTCTCTCGAAGATGGACAATGGAAGGAGCGAGGGACCGGTCTGTTAAAGTTAAACGTCAAAGATTCAGATGGAACTGGAGCTCGCCTAGGTATGCACATCTGCTTTATCTGCTGGAGCGTTTCCGATCCTCAGCCGCCTCAGTCATGCGCAGGGATGCCGTTTGCACTATTCTTTTGAATATCGTTTTATTCTGCGGCATGGCATGTACACTGGCCCCGCAAGACCCTCGTTACCTCAGGTTCAGCGCGATCGAAAATGGCTCGACGACTCATTATAACCTCCGAGTAAGTTGTTCACCTCATATTCCCTTGTACAGTACCCTAACTCTTCTTGAAGCTGGTAAGCAACGAAGCAGCTCAACTCTTGCTCCAAAAAATTTTATCCAATATTCCTCCGGCTTGAACCTTCATTGTATTGCCACCACGCTATCTGTTTGAGCTCAAATAAAGTCTGTGTTACAAATTATGATTACAGTCTCGCTAGTTGCATTTGCTTTTTTTATTCCCTGATATTTCAAGAAATCATTCTACTACACATACAGTAACATCGGGCTCGAGGCATATCGACGCCTGGGTTTTTCACTTTGTAAACTTACTCTTACCTTTCATATCCCCGAAGAATTTGCTTGATTTTCCACCTCATCAGCTGGAGTCTATAGATAGTCATTGCGCTGTACCCGGGGGACTATAAACATCGTTTGCCTATCAGTCTACCATTAGTTTGCTATAAATGCATCATACCCGAGGTGGATCAAAAATGTCTCACGCACTTCCTGAATGTTGCCGGAATTCACGAATTAACCTTCACTCACTCCTTGTGCACGATCATCGTTCAGGGCTTTGAGCTTCGTGAATGTCGCTGGTATGCTACTCTGGGCTTAGCTGACCGTATATCACCTGTTTCTGATTGCTTGATTCAGAAGCGACACGTCAACGACATATACGAATGGACCAATCGTCTCTCGTTTACGGTTCTATCATAGCTTTCGCAGGCGCTTTTACTGCAGTAAGTATCAGTGTGATTCGCACAAATGATGAATTCTCTTTCATCCTTGTTCTTTGAGCGACGGGTCAGTGCGTTCGCGTACTGCACGCCGTGTCAATGACGACATATTGTAGGGTCAGGATATCGATATTGTGTCCTGCTCTGAAACACTTCTTATATGCTCTCATAAATGGCTATTGATGACTTTTCTCTGTAGATATATCTTTCCGTCAAGTATTGGTCTCCGCCAGACATTATTACCCATGACTCGGAAAAGTTTTACCTTTCTCACAAGTTCTCAGAGCCCCAGCCACTACCTTCGTTGTCCGACCCCAGCACAGTAGACCTCAGTGTGGTTGTCCCGGCCTTTAATGAGAAGGACAGACTACCAATTATGATGAAAGAGGCAATAGCTCATCTTGAGTCGCTCTCTCCGAGACGGACATATGAGATTATCGTCGTTGACGACGGGTCCTCCGACAATACGTCAAAAATCGCATTGAATCTTGGAATTCGATATCCAAAGAGCGATATTCGCGTCGTCATTTTAGAGCACAACGTCGGCAAGGGCGGTGCCGTTAGACATGGAATGTTGTATAGTGGAGGAGAGCGCTTATTAATGGTGGACGCTGATGGTGCATCCAAATTCTCGGATCTGGAAGACCTATGGAAAGCAATGGATGGGATCGCTCCCGATAAAAAAGCTGGTGTTGTTGTTGGTAGTCGTGCTCACCTCGTTAAATCAGAAGCTGTTGTTAAGGTAGCGTGCTCTTCCCTCCTGCCTGAATTGACTCATTTTTCATATAGCGATCTCTGCTGCGCAATGTCTTGATGTATGGCCTCCACACCATCCTACGTATCGTTGGTGTTGGACATATCCGTGATACCCAGTGTGGATTCAAGTTGTTCTCCCGTTCGGCTGCCCGGCAAATATTCCCTGCTCAACATCTTCCGACATGGATATTTGATGTTGAACTCTTGCTGCTAGCTAAACAGTTGCGAATACCCGTTTCAGAAGTTTCAATCGACTGGCACGAAGTCGCCGGTAGCAAATTGAACGTTGCAACCGCCTCTCTCCAGATGCTTCGAGATCTGCTAATTGTTCGGGCTAATCATTTGCTTGGGCGATGGAAGGCTGCACCGATGAAGCCGAAGCTGGATTAACATTGCCGTCTGTTCTTTACGTACAGTTTGTATCTCTGCGTGTACCAACAATAACCTGATCTGCCATTTAACAAAAAAATGCTGTCGTGCTTCGCGTATAACTCATGTCGTGTTACATTACATTTCAGAATCGAAAGAAGTGTACAGAGCAACAGAGCAGGTTAATTAGACTTTGTCTCCTTGCTTTTGTCTTGAAGATGTGGACATGTCTCTGAAAGTATGGTGGAAGACACATCTGGAGAAGTAGCCGTGACTATATCTGTCGTATGTATGGCATCAACATCAAGACTCGTCGAAAGTTCCCTTTCGGTAGATAGCTTCTCCGGATTCTTCGTATCGGATTCTTTACTGATCTCACCTTTCTCTTCATCCTTGTACTTTTTACCTCTTGCTTCCTGTTTGAATTTTTCGTCGTCCTCTCTTGTCAAGTTTTTATGCTTGATTAACAAGATACTTGTCACAGTTGCCAAAGCTGACAGGCTTGCATTGAGGATAAATACAAGCCGGAAGCCTTTCGTATATCCGTTATCAAGGATAAGAAAACCTTGCTCTGCCGAGAGATTGAGAAGTGTAGGATGCGATAACTTAGCTGGATCGTCGATTATTGTTTTGATGAGGTTCTCTGGAAGAGCCAGTTTTTGCATGGAGGAATGGAGGGTGTTGTTGCTGAAATGAGGAACATATGAGCGAAATATTTCAATATACAGATATAAGAAATGACAAACATTATAGTTGACCCTATTGCAAGAGCTAGGGTACCGCCAAGCATTCGGACAAACTACGGTCAAAGATAGTGAGGAGTAATCCGCGCTGATAGTAAATCACCTACATTTCGGAAAGCCGTCACGACTGACATGTCTTGTCGGGAAACACTAGCCTGTACAGCTACAGTCGTCGTTTGAAGTGTCTACAGGCAAAAGATGTGATTGGAATGCGGAAATGCAGGGCAATTCACTTGGCGAACCTGACCGGACCCGATACTGGACAGAAACATGAATATAACCATGACACTTTGATGCGTGTGTCGGGTCATGGTCGAGATCAGGCCACATGCGAGTGACCATGCGGCAAACCCAGAATATACAATAGCCTTCAAATGATGAGTTTATCAGTTCAGGGTAGGTAAGCATCCTCACCTGATACTTGCCAGTTTTACTGACAGTTACTCCCTTCAGCCCAGATGATTGATTTCATTTCTGTCAAATCCACGAAAGACATCAGAGCACTCACTGCTACCCAGCTAACAATCATCTGGCCTCCCAAAACTGGTATTAGGAATATACCGGCATGGATAGGACTGTAACTCAATGCAACTTGGAAGAATTGGGGAAGATAGAACATCGAAGAAAAAGTGATTAAGCCACTGAACGTCATTGCCCCAAATTAATGTAGTGCTGACGAGGTAAAAATAAGCACTACTAACTTGATGAACATCACAATGTATACGCCACAAACAGTTGAATGTTTGAATATCCGCACTAGAGGACTCAGCATTAACATGGGTCAAACACTGGGACCGCTCACTTGGGACGATGGGCAAGACTGCTCCTTTCCATTCCCACAAGACAAAGATAGCCCAAGCCGCGAAGCTGCTGATGAGTGGTCCAAGAATAATCGCCGAGCTCCAAGGAAATGTGACTCCTCCCTGTATCGGGAATCAGAACCAAAAGTAGGTTTACGAAAGCAATAAGGGAAACTAACCCATATGAGTGGAAGTATAATCAAAGTGCAAGCAATGAGTGTCAAAGTGCTCCCAACATAATCGATAATAAAAAGTTTCCTGGATATCAGAGTCGGCAATCAACCACCACGAAAGCAAGATAGCTATACATACTTCTTTATATCTCCTGCGACTGATTTCAGAGGAAGAACAAAGTTCACAACAAGAATGGCACATAGAGCAATTGGAATATTAAGCCAGAAGACCCACTTGACCCAAAAAATCAGTCAGTACCCCGGATGTCAAAGATCTATTAGGACCTCTACATACACGCCAGTCTGCTTGTGCTAAAGCACCACCGACGATAGGTCCTATAGCATACCCAATTGTCACGAACACTCCAATTATACCTTGGTATTTTCCTCTTCCCGTTAATTAGAAATTTTAGAGCTTGGACTTGTTTGCAGGGAAGCAAAATGGACGTACCTCTCACGAAGACTGACTATGTCTGACATGATGATCTGAGATATGCTGAGAATAGCTCCTATGCCGTTTGGTCAGTTTCTTCTCACACATTTACAGGGCACAAAGCGGTAGGACACACCTCCCCCAGCGCCTGCAAACCCTCGCAATACGATAAGTTGGACAATAGTCTTGGAGAATCCAGCAGCCAGATTTCCAATCATGAAGATAGCCATGGCCGCCGTCAACATTGCTTTCCTCCCGAATATATCACTGAATCTTCCATATAACGGTTGAAAACTCGTCGAAGTGAGTAAATAGGCGGATGGTACCCATGAAGAAACAGATCCAGCATTGAATATAGTGGAGATGGTGGGAAGAGCGGTGGCAACAGTCACAGAATCAAGTGAGGATACTGTGATAGAGAGGCTTAGACCCAGGAAACAAATGAGAACTTTCTTGAACGGGAGGAGGTTCGTCTGGTCCGTTAGCTGTATCTCTTCACGGTGCGATTTGAGGCCAGAGGTCGCATCGGTCGCAGTAGCTGGTATCAGTTCTGGTTTGTCATGATTCGGCATGTTGACTTGCACTTATGTCGACTCATGGAATGTGGTGTGCTTATATTGGGCGACCGTGATTAAATTAGAATTTTTTCGGAGAGTGAGCCGAATCCTCTCACGGCGGTTCAAGAATCTATATTTAGTGACAATGTTACTTGTATTTCTGGGAGTCCGTATAGATTTTGTCTTCACCTAGTAGATCTGAGTACCTAAGTTATTCATTATTGTATCTCTTACTATGAGGAGGGATCAGGTTTAATCCCAAGAAAAATAGGTGATTACCATAAATATATTCGGAGGATGTAGTCCGTAACTACAGCATGACTGATTGTTCTATAATTAACACTAACATAAAATTTTGTCATTGTCCCCCAAAGATTTTCTCTTCGTCAAAGAATTGGGGATGGTCTTCAGACCACATCAGAGTTACTATAGGATAGAAACTTTTTCACCTGCTGTTGTTGGTAAATGAGGTACGATCTTTAAGCGTGACATTGATTGTTTCAATGATAATGGCAATGACAGTTCGATGACCCGACGACGATGACGTCGCCGAAGACCTGCTATTTCAGCCAGAGAATAGAGCCCAGATATTGACATCAGGGGCATTCATTGATTTGAACAAGTACCAGAGCCTTAGCCTTCAGTAAATGCAAGAGCAAATCATGATAGGCAGCCCTGCTCCCTGTTCAGAATGCCATCACTTCCAATGGTCATTTGGTGCACAAGTACATGAGCATATTTAATATATATTTAATATTCCAATCAAGAGAGATAACATTAATCGATGGATAACATTAATCGATGGATAACTTTGGAAAAAAAAATAGCAAATCCTACAAAACTCAAACGGAACAAAAAAAGGCAGTGGTGACAAACACCTACTCAAGAAAAAAAAACCCACGCCGCAAACTATACTCGCACAATCTTTCTCGTAGCCCATTTCCAATTCTTCACCTGCACCAACCATTCCGTTGCCATCCCTTCTCCATCTGCAATACTGATACCCTCCTCCATAAACTTGAACATACTCTCTCCAACTCTTTGTTGCAAAACTTGTGCGACTGGGTGTTTGAATTTTTTGTCGGGCTTCGTGAGAGGGCCAGATTTCCCTGTTGATGGCTTTGAAGCGGAAGCGTCACCGATAGAAGTGTTCTCTCCGGCTTTTGACAAATTAGTAGTTGGAGGTTGAGGACCAGATATTGCCCTCGAAGACGATATACCATTTTGCACCTTTTTTTGGCTAGAAGATTTGACCATGGCATTCGAATTTTCCTCCTTAACCTCACCCGGTTCCTCTTCCTCTTCATCCGTTGTCGGAGAACATGGTGGCGTTTCCACAGTTCTCACAACATTCTTATCAGCAACAAACAACACGATAGCATCCTCACGGTCCTCTTCTATTTCTCCTTCCAAAACTAGCGAGATATCGTATTTCCTTCCGTGAGGACTAAGCTCCGAACCATGAGTTAATGACAACAGATATGTTTCTTTGATTGTTTCGAGAATCACAGGTCGATTTGGTGTAGGTGGAGTCGGTTCTGATTCGTCTGGATCTTCCATCAGGATATCTGCAGAAGCAAGGGTCGTACGACGGCGTTTACGAGTCGGAGGTCGGTCAGTCGTTGAATTAGAAGCTACAGGAAAGAGAATGTCCTTCAGCACAGCTGGTTTATATTTGTAACTGAAATTGAATCGCACAATATCAGAACGTTTCAGCAAAACATCCAAACATTTTCGGGCACATACCCGAGGCGCATATCACCAGCAAGTCCTGTACCAAATATGACCGTCCGTACAGCCATAAGCTGTGCTTCTTCCTTCTTCTCCGGTTCCACAGGCACCAGACCATGTTCGTCATCTGTCATCTCATCTTCCTGAAATCTAAGGATGACATCAAGTATACTTATATTTGGTAGTGGTCTTACCGACAACCAGCTGCTCGTTTTTCGTTTCCGCTTCCTCCCTAAAGGCAGACTGGGTGTAGTCGATTGCTGAAGTCCTAATACTGCCGTCCTACGTTCATTATACTCTAACAATCGTTGTGTGCGATTTCGTCTTCCAAGACCAGGAGCAGCATGAGCTGAGCCCTTCTACAGAAAAGTCAAAAATCAGATGAAGTGAGATGAACAAATCAACTCACATCGACAAACTCAGCTTTCAACACCTCAATTGCACTCCCATCATGTCCACTGCCCCACCCAGCACTAACCAACCCTCGTCCGTCATTATCCTCATCATTTTCTATTTCCTCATCCTCGATCTCCACATCCAGACCCTTCATGAAACACTTCTCTCCCCACCCACCGATAAATCTCCCCACAAGCTCCTCTTTCCTAACCACTGGACTTTTTCTATTTCCACCTTTCCTCGAAGAAGTCTCATCCGTCGCCGTGATTACACTCTTCACTACAGGTGCATATCTTCCAGCATGGGCACTGGCCCCTACAGCATATACACTACCCGCACCCGCACCTGCGCACCTGATAATTCTGACTTCAACACAAAGATCTTGACCTTTGTCGCGTGCACGAGCTGAACCACTCCACGTTAACCAACCTGAATGAAGCGCACACAAGAACAAATCCGAATCATCTGTGTATATTCGTCTTTTTCTCGGTCGTCTTGGAGATCCTGATCTGTCATCTTGAGATGAAGATAATTCTCCAGGGCATCGTTGAGGGCTGCTTGGTCGACCAATTACGCCTCCACCCCAAAGTGCTGGCTTGAGAGGCTTTTCACGAGGTATATATCCATTAGGGATGAGGATCGTAGCGCGAGTTTCGATATCAAGTATATCATCAGCTTCTTCCTTTTGTGAGATTGTCTGTTCGATGACTTGCACTTGGCCTATTTCGCCATCCTTCATTTTCCCATTATCTTTGTCTTTTTCTTTCGCATTGCTAACCTCCATTTCCTTCTCCTTTTCTTTCATAGTCTCATCCTCAACACCCGTCATCTCTGCCGGTTCACCTTCTTTGATCTTCTCACCTTCCTTCCTTTCCTCATTTACTTCTTTATCCACTTCAATCTCTCTCACAACTCTCGTCTTCCCTGCATCCTTCGCAACTCCGTTAACACGATTGACGCCAACCCAGTTTCCAACGTCAAAATGATAAGGGAACGGCGTGTTCGGAAACACAAAAGTCCCCAAACTGATTTTGAACTTGGATTTGACTTCTCTGTCTGGTTGTTCCTGTGAAGGTCCCCAAAGCTCTTCGACACCAGGTGTCCGTGGACCTGTATGATATACAGTCTGAGGCATAGACGATTGATGATAAGAATGTGGATGAGGATGAGGATACTGTTGTGCTGTGGTTGAGGGTAGATGCATAGATTGCGTGTGAGGATGGTGATGATTCATATGTGTATGAGGGTGAAGAGGAAGGTGCTGGTTTTGTATCTGCATGTGTTGTTCTCGTTCTCGATGTTCTTTTTCCACATCATCCACATATGAATCATCATCATACGGTGGTCCATGAGGTGGTGGTGGTCCTCCATGTGCGCCACTGACACCATCAACAGGGGTGTATCCATGTCCTAACGCCCTTCCCTGTTCTCCTCGATGAGACATGGGTTGACCAGGAAGCGGCGGTGGATATGTGTGATGGATCTCTCCTTTTATCTCCCTTTCATCCCTCTCACGTCTTCCCGCTGATCCTGAAACAAGTGGTCCACTTCCACCAGTAGGAGGTGGTGGTGGAGGAGGTGGGCCACTTCTCGACGATATCTTTTTTATATCTTTCCCGGTGCTCGTACTATTTCCTCCACCACTACTATTACCACCCACATCCTTCCTCACACTTCCCGAGCCACTACCTCCAGGTCCCACAATACCACTAGGTCCAAGAGGAGCTCCAGGGAGAACAGGCGAACCCATTCTCGACCCGGGATGTGTACTGACAAATCGAGTAGAAAATTGGCTTTGCAATTGTCGCTGTGAAGGTTGTGATGCAAGCGCTTGATTAGGCAATGGTTGGGGTGCCGACGATCCTCCTTGACTTGCAGGGACACTTGTGCTAGGTCCACCAACGTTGTTTGAGGTCGGTGGTAGTGGTGGTGGCGGTGGCGGTGGACCACCAGGATGACTATTATTACCATGAGGGTGAGAATGGATAATATGATGGTGACGGTGATGGTGGTGTTGAGGATGATGGGAATACGGTCTACTAAGCGAATGCGAACGACTATGATGAGAACCACTTGCAGAAGGGGGTGGAGGACCGCCACCACCACCAGATTGGGTGGAATTATAATGACCACGTTCTCTCTCCCTCTCTCTTTCTCTTTGATCACGTTCCCACCTCTCACGTTCTCGCTCCCTTTCAAGTTCCGAAGGATGTTTAACGACATACACCTCCGAAGTCGGCGTCACGGTTCGTCCAGGAACACCGGGTCCAGGTGGGATAGAAGAAGGTTGTGTTCCCACACGACCTACATACTCTTCCTCTCTTCTTTTCGTCACAGGAGGATAGTCTCCCGGCAGCACTCTCGAAAAGTCTCCGCTGTCTCTTAGATGAGGTTCACGTTCACGTTCACGGCGAGAAGAATAATCTCGACCATCGGGTCCAATAGCAACCTCAGCAGGTTCACGAGCACGATAATCTGTGAGTGGTGGCCCTTGTCTTGGAGGGTAATCACCAGGAGGCCCAGGGGGTACACGATAATCAACTGATGGTGGAACATCTCGTCGATAATCTTGTGCAGGACCTGGTGGAACGTCCCGTCTGTACTCACTGGGAGGACCCGGAGGTGGGGGACCTCTCATTTCTTGTCCAGGATGGATAGGCAGTGGCAGTGATGGTGGGGGTGGTGGGGGTGGTGGACCTTGAGGTTGTCGAGAATAATCATCTCGCCGATAATCTTGAGGATGTGGGTGGTGTTCACGACGAGAGAAATCTGAAGGAGGCGGAGGCGGCTCGCGACGATAATCACCAGGTGGAGGCCGATGATATGATTCAGGAGGAGGTGGACCACGATAATCATGGGGAAGGCTTTGGCCGGGTGGAAGCTCACGTCTGTAGTCTTCATTCCGTCGATGGTAAAGATCACGGTCGATTTCACGGGTTTGATGAGGAGAACGTCTGAGTTGGCGCTCACCTGGAGGAACGCCTGAACCGGATCCTGAGTCACTACGGCGAAGATCTGCTTCTCTCTCCCGTTCCCTAATCATTGTTCTTTCAACTATCATTCGGTCCCTGTTATCGCGCTCGCGACGGTGTTCGTTAGAATTGCGATGCGAAGGGGGAAAGTCGTGGGGATCGCGCTCGCGGCGATATTCCGGTTCACGCCGATAACTTTCTGGGCTGTGGCCTGAGCCAGGTGGAGGCTGCAAATCTCGTCCATACTCAGGTTGTCGATAGTCTGCATGTACAATGAGGGACGGAATATGTCAAAATATACATTGAGACGTACCCAAGGGATGAAGGTCACGTCGATAATCACCAGGAGGTGGCTCACGGCGGTAGTCAACTGGAGGATAAGGCTCTCGCCTGTGATCACGGAAGTCGGGAGGTGGAGGTTCTCTCCGATATTCAGTAGACGGTTCTCTCCGATATTCGGTGGGAGGAGGATCCCTTCGGTAGTCGGCGGTAGGATCGCGTCTATCATACTCGGCTTCTCTCCTGTAATCACCTCGTTGGGAATGGGAAGTTTCGAGTTGTCGCCGGTAGTCTGAAGGAGGAGGAGGGAGTTGCTCGCGACCATGGTAGTCGGTTGGAGGTGGCGCAAGCCTGGGATTAGCGGCAGTGCCACTGGAACCAATGTATTCATCTCTTTCTCGTCGGCTGGGAGGTAGAGATGCAGCAATTTCGCCGGGCTCGCGGCGGTAGGGATAGTCGCGGGGGTAGTCGGGGGGTCGATCTGAAATGCGAGAAGCTCTCTCCATGTCCTTTGTGTGATCGAGTAAATCGTCCTTGGAAAGCTGTGAGCGGGACTGGGCACGAGAGGGGCCACCGCTTCCAGGAGCTGAGGTAGTAGAAATTTTGTGGGGGTCGTCTATACTGAGGATGAGAAGATATGATTTTCTCGGAAAGTCAGAAAACACTTGCCAGGAATGCCGGGAACGCCGGGACCCACGGGAGGAGCGCCGGTGCCGGGGCCAGCAAGAGGAATGCCAGGGCCTGGTGGCTGTGGTTTTCTGCGGTCACGAGAACTGTCCCACTCGCGTTCGCGGTCTCGTATCGGGAGACTCATGTCCCGCTCGGCCCCAGGACCCCAGGGACTCCCAGTCAGGGTTGGATTCTGCAACGACACCATCGCCGGGGAAGCGTGGGAAGAAGGAGGCGCAGGCGCATGCCCGGGCTGCGGGGCCTGGAGCTGCGGCCGGCGGGGTGTTGAGGATACGGCCGGTGGGGGGCCGGGGTACGGTGATGTACCGATGGGCGGGGAGATTTGGACACGGGGCGGGCCGGAGCCGGGAGCGGCGGGGGACGGGGGCGGTGGTTT
>Ga0153946_1000179_pt1 | contig 26073 bp, 23 predicted proteins | sample TSNJ030MetaG_FD_104751 | JGI IMG/M metagenome (GOLD analysis project Ga0153946, IMG submission 104751) | Attine ant fungus gardens microbial communities from New Jersey, USA - TSNJ030 MetaG | ecosystem: Host-associated > Fungi > Mycelium > Unclassified | place: USA: New Jersey, Wharton State... | reverse complement strand
TCAGGCGGAAATCGGTGAAGTGTATGGTGAGGAATTTGTCCGGATGTGGGATTTGTACCTGGCGTCCTGTGCGGCGACGTTTCATAATGGAGTGATTGATTTGCATCAGATTCTGGTGTCGAAAGGGGTAAATAATAAATTAGTTGGTCCAATTTTATAAGTGTCAAAAATAACAGTCTGGTATATTGTACCGTTGATATCTATTTGCGAAGGATAGATGTTTTTCTGGAATTCCTCTTAATTTTCTCTAAGCCTTAATTTTTTTAGTGGCATAGATATCGTATCTGCAACAGGTGCAGAAATCAGTAAACGATATGGTTTTATTTATGTTGATCTTGATAATAAGGGTAATGGCACCAAGAAGCGGATAAGGAAAGCGAGCTTCCAGTGGAAACAGCCAGCGTTTGCTCAGGGCATCGCTGGCTGTTAGTAGCCGGAAGAGGTTTTTCGTTTTACTCTTTGTAACTGTCTTTATATGCTTGATATTCTTCAGGATAGTTGTTTGGAATGATCGAATTCCATAATTCTGCATCTTTTATCCCGCAATTATCAGGTATAAAAACAGGCACAATTTCTCTCTTTTTTTGATCTTCATAGTCCTTCAAAATATTTCTTACAGGTTTTGCTAAGAAGAATAAACATACGGGAACGAGAACTGCCTGAATACCCATCGTAGCAGATGCAAAATTCCAAACGGTGTCAGCAGCAGCAAGGGAACCAGCAAAGACGGATAGTACGATCAAAAGATTAATTATAAATACTGTTTTCTTATACCGATCGCCTTTTATATCACCTTTCGTCAAAAAAGCAGCACATGAATTTAAGTACATGGCATATGCAAGAACCGTTGTGTATGTGAAAAAGAATAATGCTGTCGTAATAAAAATATTTCCAAATCCGGGAAGAACCGAATCAACAGCAAACCTTGTAAAGTCTCCGCCAGCAACTCCAGGCAGATTTTCGACGATAAATCCACCGTCAGGTGAAACCACATTATAGTTGTTTGTTGATAGAATTATTAGTGCAGTAGCAGTACATATGCACAAGGTATCTAAATAAACGGAGCAAGATTATGCTAATCCCTGCTGAGCAGGATGAGGCACATCTGCGTATCCTGATACCAAAGCTCCATATCCAGTGCCTGATTCATTTGAAAAACACCCACGCATTACTCCCCAAAGGATAGCGTTGCCTATCATTGCACCAAAGACCGCATGAAAACTAAATGCGGAACTAAATATCAGAGCAAATATTTGTGGAATTCCGCGAACATTTAGTCCAAGAATAAGAATCGCTACTAAAATATATCCCAGTGCCATAAATGGTACGATTTTTTCAGCGATTTTAGCTTTACGATTACGTCCGCCAAATATAACAAGTGCAAGAAGTGCCGTATATATGCCTCCCAGCACAGCCGGCGGAATACTGAATGTGGAAATTGCCGCAAAACAAAAAGAATTACTTTATACACTTGCGAATGCTATAATTCCCAAAGTCAAGTTAATGCAGAAGAAAACACCTAATGGTCGGTTTTTTAAAGCTTTTTGCATGAAATATTGAGGTCCTCCCCGATATTCTCCATGAACCTCTTCTTTCCAAACCTGTGCCAGTGAAGACTCCGCAAATGCCGACGCGGCGCCAAGAAATGCCGTAACCCACATCCAAAATACTGCTCCGGGACCGCCATAAAATATAGCACTGGAGACACCAATGATATTACCGGTACCAACTCTTCCACCTAATGATATTGCCAAGCTTTGAAAGGATTTTTATCGTTCCACAAAACGGAACACCAGTTATCCTGCTGGGAAATGAGTGTTATCCAATGTATAAGATGGTTCCATATGAAGTAAATCCCATGCTTGCCCCTATACTTTATCCGTTCCGGTGTTCAGCCGGGGAGAAAGGTAGGTATTGTTGGGTGGAAGCTGTTTGTGCCGCAAAGCGGCCTCGACTGTCAGTATATGTTCGATGTGCCGAACTTTATTGTAGAGGCTCTGCGAGAAATTGCCGGTCCGCAGATGCTCATCAACTCCACAGCACTTTTCATTGATCCGGCATCGGGAATTCGCATTATTCATTCCGCTGAAGAAATTGCTTTGTATGAATATGGTGCGACCTTGGCCTCGAATGGCATGATGAATGCCCTGTTGAACGTAAAAACCGGCATAACGGATGAGGCATTGGCAGATTATTTTTTGACCCGTGGAATGCAGCCGAACTGTCATCCATTGTCATTGATCGGCCCAGATTCGACAGTTGGGATAATTGCCCCAAGCTCCAGGGTGGCAAAGGAAGGAGACGGGTATATATGCTCAATGGGACTTGAGGGCGGTCTTACCTGCCGAAAGGGGTATATCTGCCATAATGCTGACGTGTTGCCTGCTGAGCAGCGCGATTACATTAATGAACTTGCGAAACCTTATTTTAGTGCTGTTGCATCCTGGTATCAAAAGATTGGGATCGGTGTAACAGGTGGAGAACTGTATGGTATGGTTGACGACATTATTCCCCAAAAAAAGTTTGGCTGGATTTTGAACCCTGGCCATCTCATTTCCACAGAGGAGTGGCTCTCGTCACCCATTTATAAAGATTCATCGGTTGCAATAAGAAGCGGCATGATCGTACAGATGGATATTATTCCCGATATGCCGCCATACTGTGGGACAAATGCGGAAGATGGCATCTGTATTGCCGACGAGACCTTGCGCAGGCAGCTGGCTCAGAAATACCCAGAGACCTGGATCCGTATGCAAATGCGCCGCGATTACATGAAAGACGTAATTGGCATTGACCTGAAGCCCGAGATCCTTCCCATGTCCAACATGGCCGGTTATTACGCTCCCTTTTTCCTGAATCCAACCTGTGGCTTCAAAAAGTGGTTTTGGTATAAACATAGCTTCGGAATAATTGGCCCGAAGCTATGTTTATATCTATAGGGAAGAAACACTGCCTGTTACTAAAACAAGATTTTACTGTTCCTTAATAAAAATATAAATTCAGTATTTGAATAATTTATTTTACTCCAGATGTTGCTCTGGTTCTTCATTTGCGTATTTGCGCTCTGTCTTAGATACAAAAAGAGCGGTTACTACATCTCCAAGAACATTCGTAGCGGTACAAATAGGAGAAACAAATGTCAGGAGACCCATAATAAGCGCAATGCCCTCTATGGGAAGACCTACAGATGTAAGAACAGTTCCCAGCATGATCATACCGGCGCCCGGAACGCCTGCGGTTCCAATTGCAGCAAGTGTGGCGATCATAACAACCTGAATCTGCTGTGTAATTGATAGAGGCATACCAAAGGCATTCGCAATGAATATAGTAAGAACCCCCTGATAAAGCGCTGTTCCATCCATATGCACCGTGCAGCCGAGAGGGACGACGAAAGAGGTGATTTTATTGCTTATGCCGCATTTACGGCTGTCTTCTAAAGTAATCGGCAAAGCAGCATTGGAGGACATAGTCGCAAACGCGATTGAGAAGCTTGGAAAACAATTTATGATAAATTCCTTAATACTATACTTACAGAAAATCGCTATTGTTGGGAAGTAAATAAGAAGAATATGCATAATACACCCAATATAAATTGCCGCGCATACTGCGGCATACTCCGCAAGCACCGCCATGCCATAGTTTGCTATGGTGGAAATCATCATGGCGCACACGGCAATAGGCGCAATTAGCATAATGCCGCCTGTCAATTTACCCATAATTTCCACAAAAGCTTCAAAAAAGTCTTTTACTATATTTGCCTTTTCTCCTACCATGTTAATTCCGGCGCCAATCGCCAATGCAAAGGCAATTATTTGGAGCATTGAACCGGCCGATAGAGAAGCAAATGGGTTTGTGGGGATAATATTAAGCAATGTATCTACAACATTTTGTCCTTCGGCTGCCGTGTAAGTAAGGCCTTCTGTAGATACATTCAAGTTTGAGCCAAGCCCTATAAGATTGCCCAACAATAAAGCTATAGTGGCGGCAATTGCTGTTGTACATAAGAAAAACCCAAGAGTCTTTCCTCCTATGCGCCCCATGCTCTTTATATCGCCCGTGCTTGCGGCGCCGCCAACGATTGAGCTGAACACTAACGGGATACAGACCATTTTAATGAGATTCAAGAATAGTGTGCTAAAAGGCGATACATAGGTAGACGCAATATTAGCGGCATTTTCGCCAAATGCAGAACGGAACACAAAGCCTAATGCAATACCAAGTACAAATCCAATAAGAATTTTTGTGCCTAATGTCAACTTTTTCATAAAACATCAATTCCTCTCTTTTTAATTGTATAGCAAATAACAGGATTAAAGTTTAATCCTGGTCATTTATGTTGTAAGTTTTATAGAAGTGTTTGGCAGATATTTTATTAAAAAGTGGGCCCACAATTTAAAAGTTTTTGCAAAAGCGTTTGTTTATCTTACCCATCCTCTTTCGAGACCATAGGCTTCAGTCAAAAGAGAAGGTCTTGATTCACTTTCCACTCTATTAATTGGTGAGAATTTCCATCTCCCTTCACCAAGAACTAGCTCCCCAATGGTTATAGCAACGGCTTCAGGAGCTATGTCCTTCACATCATATTTAGCTAACCCTTTTTTTGCATCTGGGTCTAATAACTCAACTGAAATATTTTGGAACATAGATAAGTCATGCTGCAGTTCCTTAGCTTCATAGACGCTTGAAATTATAATAATTCTCTTTGCATAGTCGGGTAGCTCATTCAGCGCTATCAGAACATTTCCTGTTTCAGGGTCATATTTTACGGCTTTACTTTCGTCAATTTTGTTATTATAGAAGACTACGCTCCATCTGTCCTTAACATGATTGTTTTCATCTGCAAGGAAGATAAATAAATCAAGCGCTGGGTCATTCGCCGGCTTTATAACATCCGCATTTAACCTAATTACTAGACGGTTTGAGTTAATGGATGAGTCCTGCTTAAACTCATTTGCTTTTACATTAAAAGCCGCCTGTTCATCCGGAGTGAATTCTGATCTGTTTGATAATGGCCATACAGTATTGTAACGTTTAGCAAATAAGTCGGTAATGTCATAAGGTGTTGTATCAAGCTCCAAATTAGGCACATCAAGCATTGGCACATCTTTCACAGTACGTACAGGAACCTGTGATTTACCATACACCATTTCCAAATCGCAGCAAATTTCATAGAACTTAATAAATACAAGGCGTTTTGCGTCAAACTTGGTTGAGTCGGGTCGCATATGTTTGACAAGGGTAGGAACTGCTATACTGTATGTTTGCGGCTCGGCTTCCCTGTCAATATAGCGAATTTTGCCATAGGCCAGAACAGACCGATAATCGTAACGGTGGGTTCTATATACAATTGACTTGTAATAATTGAATGTACTGAATGCTATACTTACATTAGGGTTTCTTTCTAGCAAATCCAATTTATGGCCTTCCAAAGCCGAATGAACATATACATAAAGTTTTCCGTCTTCTATTCTGTAGCCGAAGCTTAGTGGCACTATGTATGGGTATGGGTCATCATGCAGACCTAAGTAAACTGTATCAAAAGTATCAAGAATTACTGCAAGAACTTCCGGGTCATGTATTTCTCTCTCATAACGGCGCATAATATCAATCTCCTTAAATAAATTAGTTTGCTGATGATACTTCCTTAGTTTTTTCCGGTTCCAGCTTTGCAATACCGATGCCAAGGTGAGCAATAATAATAGCGATAATAGAACAGCTAAAGCAAAGTATAGCCCAAGGTGCATATGTCATGGTTGCCACGCCCAGTGTAGTCGCCATATAGACGCCGGCACTGCTCCATGGAATAAGCGGCATTACAACAGTACCGGCATCTTCCAAAGTTCTGGACAGGTTTTTAGGGGCAAGCCCCATCTTTGGATAAATCGCTTCAAATAATTCCCCATTAAGAACAATTGTCAACGTACCGCTGCCTGTTACAAATGCCGTAAGCCAGCAAGAGGCTACTGTTGCGGTAATAAGTGAACCTGCTGATTTAACTGTGGATAACAGTTTTTCAAGTATAACGTCAAAGTATCCGGCAGCAGTTAAGACAGAAGCGAAAACATATGCGGCAAAAACAATCAGCATTGCGCCGCCCATGGTAGGAACCATACCACCCCTCACCAACAATGTTTTCATTACGGCAGGAGCTTCCGCAGCATCAAAACCGGGAGCGGTTATCATTTCAAGCTTGAAACCGTCCATCATGCTGTTAAGAACATTCTTGATACTGATATTCTGAAAAAATACAGCTTCAATGCCAGCAATTATGGATGCCAAACCCATAACAGGCAGGGTGGCAAATTGTTTAATTGAACCAACGACAACGATAACGAGCGGCAGCAAAAGTAAAGGGTTCATGTTGAATGAAAGCTGCAGAGAGTTTAGAATTGTGTCAGCGGCTTCAAGATTTGCAGCGCCTGAACCTGTAGAGATTACAAGACCAAGAATTGTATAAACCACTAAGCAAATAATTGTAGCCGGTACGGTCGTATAGAGCATATGAGCAATATGCTCGTATAGATTGCTGCCTGAAACAGCGGGAGCAAGATTGGTCGTATCAGAGAGCGGACTCATTTTATCTCCAAAGTAAGCGCCACTGACTATAGCTCCCGCAACCATTGCCAAGTTTACATCCAACGCTATGGCGACACCCATAATGGCAACACCCATTGTTGCGGCCGAACCATATGATGTTCCTGTTACAACAGAAACAATACAGCATGTGATGAAAGCTGTTACAATAAGGAATCTGGGAGAAATCAGTTTAACGCCATAATAAATCATCATCGGAATTGTACCGGACGCTATCCATGTACTTAATACAAATCCAATTGATACGACTATCAATAATGCAGGAATTGCTTTGCCGAACTTTTTCTGTATTTCAGGTGTGACATCTTTCCATTTGAGTCCTCCTCTTGCACTTGCTATGGCAAAGGTTATTGCGGAAGCTAAAATCATTAACGATGGCGTCTTAATCCCGTTTTTAACATTTCCAAAATAAATAAGCAGTAATAAAATCAGTAGAGGCGCACACGCTTCAAACATAGATATTTTTCTTTTTTCCATTTTAACACTCCAATCCAAATTATTTATGTTGCTTATTGAATTTAGCTGAATACGATTATATATGTAGTAAAACTCAAACCTGTTGTGCAGCAATTACCGTTATCTCGACTAATAAACTCTCAGAGTTCATTTTTGCCTCAACACATGTACGGGCAGGCGGTGTAGCTGTTTTTACCCATTCATCCCATACCTGATTCATCCCTGCTACCATACTGATGTCTTTCATGTAAATAGTTGCGGATAAAATGTGCATCTTATTCGAACCGAATTCTAAAAGAAGCGATTCTATTCTATTAAGAATATCCTGAGTTTGCTCTTGTATTGTCGTCTTGTCAGGACTTGCCACACATCCGGCTAAATACAACGTTCCATTGTGGCAAACTCCCTTACTCATACGTTCACCTATTTGAAACCTTTTAATGTCCATAATTTAACATCATCTCCTTTTAATTGTCATTTTCCGTATTAATTGCATTAAAAACAGACCTAAGAATTGGTTCTTCTTATGGCATCACCCCACTAATTATGAAGTATTGTCAGAACGGTTTAGAGCCTTACTGCTTTTGCTTATTACCCGGGGTAGCGGCGCTCTCCGCGCCTTCCAGCTCGCTCAGGTAATTGTATATGGTAAATTTTGACACGCAGTAATATTGTGCGGTAACATCAGCCGCCTTTTGTATTTTAAACGCACCCTTATCCTGCAATATTTTAATACCTGCCATCTTATCCGCTTTTGTCATTTGCGCCATCGGGATTCCAACTTGTTTGATGGAATCCATAATCATATGGTTGAGCAAATCATCAATTTTACCTACGAATACGGCATCTGAATTATCTTGAAACTTTGAGGAGGGCATGTTTATAGTTTCCGTTAAAACGGTTACCGCTCTTTGGAGTTCCGTAATATCATTATTCACACATAATGATCCAATAATTTTACCTTCATTGTTTCTAAAATAAATTGTGCTTGATTTTAAGACAAGACCTTCTTTTGTCTGTGAAAAATAATTGAATACGCCGTCATTGTGTTCATCTTTAACTTCTTCACCACGCATAATACGTAAACCAATACTTGTAGGGCCATCGCCTATCTGCCTTTTTGTAATATGACCATTGATTATGCTAATAATGGTTTGCACTCCATCTGACAAATAATCATGTACTACAAATTCACATGAAGAACCAAAATGAAGACCTAAACCAGATATAATAGTTTCCAGGATTGGCAAAATTTCGCTTACATTTTCCAAAAGTAACACCGCCTTTATTTTCTTTTTTAATTATCTTATCATACATTTATTGCCATAACAACAAAAATTTTATATATTACAAAAATTTTTTAACAGAATCTATAAATTTTAATTTTGTCAAATGCTGTGTGAGATATTGCAACCAATAATAAGGAGAAGAATGCCGATAGTTTTGTAAAAACATACTATAACTCTTAAAATAACTACTCAAGCACAAATAATTAGGAGGGGTAGGTATAGTGCGAATCACAACTTGTTTTGAAAATTTTTGCTTTATATTGACTTTATAATATTTATTGTCTATAATACTTTTTAAATAGTATTTAATAACTCTGAATATAATTTAAGAGGTGCCCTATGAATCAGGTCGGTTTTTATTACAATATGTCCTTGTGTATTGGCTGCAAAGCTTGTCAGGTTGCGTGCAAAGACAAAAACAACTTGGAGGGTATCTATTTCCGACGCGTTTTGGAATACATGCCGGAGAACGGTGCTCCGCAGATCAGCAGCTATTACTCCGCTTCCTGTAACCATTGCCAAACGCCAAGCTGCGTCGCCGTTTGTCCGACAGGTGCCATGCAAAAGCAGGGGGATGGAGCAGTGATCGCGAATGGAGCCATGTGCATTGGTTGTGGTTCCTGCGTGAACTCTTGTCCTTATCGGATTCCAGTGTTTAATCGGAAAAGTGGTGTATCATGTAAATGCAATAGTTGTATTGATTTGCGGGCAAGTGGTCAAAACCCAGCCTGCGTCGATGCCTGTCCTGTGCATTGCATGGAGTTTGGCGAGTTAACTGAACTGCGGCAAAAGCACGGTGACGAAATGCTTTGCAGTGAAATAAGCGGCATGCCATCCGGCGAGTCAACACAGCCTTCGCTGCTAATTCATCCGCGAGGCAGGGAGGGAATTCAATGAGCAACGCAGACTTTCTTGTTTTGGGAGGCGGGATTGCGGCTTTAAACGCTGCGACTGCCATCCGTGAGAGAAACAAATTAGCTGATATTCTTATGGTCAGTGATGAGCCGATTCTGCCCTACAGTCGGCCGATGCTTTCAAAGTCGCCGCTGGCAGGTGCTCCATATGGATATCCGATGCAACCAAAGGAGTGGTATGACGCGCAAAGAATCCAATTCAGGAGCGCGACAACAACAAATGCCATGAATTTGGCGGCGAAAACGATAACCCTTGCTACGGGAGAACTAATCACTTACGACAAGTGCGTGTATGCCCTCGGGGCAGCCGCCGGCCGCCCGCCCATCAAAGGGGCGGATAACGGGCAGGTTGTAACAATCCGAACGGCACAGGATATGAGAACGCTTAAATCATTGGCGCTCGGGGCAACAAAAGCAGTGGTGATCGGTGGCGGTGTAATCGGCATTGAAATGGCATGGGAATTGAAAAAAGCAGGAATCCTTGTGGTGATTTTGGAGATTGCTGAAACGGTCATGGCACGGGTATTCGAACCGAAGATTGCAAATATAATAGAAAATACCGTTCGCGAATCCGGTATTGAAATCATTACAAATGTTGGAATTCAGGAAATAGTGAATGAGAGCAGTATGTGCGTTCGATTGAATACAGGGGTGGAGATTCCGGCAGATTTTATTGTGCTTTCGGCTGGAATCAGGCCGAATATCATACTGGCAAAAGAGGCCGGAATAGATGTGCAGCATTCGGTCGTCGTAGATGAACACATGCGCACGAGTGACCCCTTTGTGTACGCCTGCGGCGACTGTGCACAGCTAAATGACGTAAATACCGGAACCTGGACGCAGAGTCAGGCGCAAGGTTATATAGCCGGTGCAAATGCCGCCGGAGATCATCTGGTATACAAAAACGATCCGGCGCCACTGCACTTGAACGCGGCGGATACGGCACTGTTTGCAGTTGGCGATTTGGGCAAACAACCAAACAACGATTATGAGATGTACTTGCTCAAAAGTACAGCAAAATGCAATCCGTGGGCGGTCAATATGGCCGGTGGTTCGCAGGGTGACAGTTACTGCGCATTGTATGCGGTAAACAGTCGCATTACGGGTGCTGCACTGATTGGCGATTTGTCGAACATGAAAAAAGTGCACGATGCTGTGCGCGAACAGAAAAATATACAATGTTTATTGCAAGAGGTAGGTAAATATGAAAAAGTCTGAATGGTTGTTCCGCTGGTTAGGGTATTATTGGCTCTCTCTGTTTTTTTATGACTTTCCCGCATGGCAGCAGTTCGCACCTGTTACCTCATCATTACTGACTATTCCACTGGGGAAAGATATATTGGAAGCAGACTTGGCGCAGGAATACGATGAGTTGTTCAAGGGTGTGAATGCCAACATCTATATTCCGCTATGGGCATCGGCTTGCCGCGAAAACGGTGATCTGCTGCTGGACGAAGTGACGCTGGAGGTTATAGCTGCCTACCGTGAACGGGGATATTCTCCGGTGGAAATGGACGGCAATCCGCCCGACTATATCGGCCAGCTCTTTCGCTTTCTGGCTTATTTACATGCAGGCGCGCTGCACCAATCGGCGGATTTGCAGCGGATAGAAGAGGATGGGGAAGCTTTCAACACTTCCTATGTGCTTGATACGGCGGCAAAAGTAATCAACGGCGTGAAGACTCACTCCACTACTCCGCTGTTTCGTGCCGTGGCAGAGTTCATGTCTGCCTTTTTGAAAGGCAATGCGCCATGCAGATGGGATGAAGCGCAACAGCTCGCTGCCCAAAAAATGCTGCAGGATACGGTTTTTTACAACACTGCCCAGTTCGGTTTTGCGGACAGCCTGCCGCTTCGGGAGGCAAAAACAATCCGAACGGCCGGCCGTAATAACTGCGGCGGAAAATGTGTCATAACCGTAACAGAGCGTGAAGGTTGCGTTCTGGGCATCCAAAGCGATACCGGCGAGGATCATGTGCAATTGCGTGCCTGCGTGCGCGGTCGCGGCTACCGGAAAACCTATTGCAACGGCAAAAGATTGCGCTACCCGATGAAGCGTATCGGTGAGCGTGGTGAGGGGCGTTTTCAGCGTATATCGTGGCAGGAGGCCGCAGATATCTCTGCAAAACAGTGGATTCGCATCCGTGATGCATATGGTGCGGGGGCGCGTTATGTCAACTATGCAACCGGAGTTACCGGTGTGATTTCGCCAAGTAATCTGGCAAAACGTTTACTCAATGTGGATGGCGGTTATCTGGAATGGTATAATTCCTACAGCACCGCCTGTACGGGATACACCACGCCTTATATTTACGGTGATGTCTACAGCGGCAACAGTCTGGAGGATATCTTGAACACAAAGCTGTTGATTTTGTGGGGTCATAATCCAGTTGAAACTATCTTTGGCTCTGAGCGCAATTACTATTTGTCCAAAGCCAAAGAAAAAGGGGTGCGGATCATCGTTATCGATCCCCGCCAAAGCGATACGGCGTTAACGCTCGCTGACGAATGGATTGGCATCAAGCCCAGCACCGACTCCGCACTTGCAGATGCGATGGCTTATGTCATGGTCAACGAGGGATTGCATGATCAACAATTTTTGGATAGGTACTGCGTAGGATTTGATGAAAACCATATGCCGGAAGGGATTTCGCCTGGTCACAGCTATGCGGCATATTTGCTCGGACAGTTTGATGGTGTGCCGAAAACACCGCAATGGGCGCAGGAAATCACTGGCGTTCCAGCAGATACAATCACCGGACTCGCCCGCGAATACGCCACAACAAAGCCTGCCTGCCTCATGCCCGGATATGGCATGCAACGAACGGGCAATGGCGAGCAGGCCACGCGCAGCCTTGCACTGCTGACATGCATGACCGGGAATGTCGGCATAAAGGGCGGTGGTGCGGCGGGGATGGGGATGATCCGCAACCACAAGTATCCGCAGTACCCTATATTGGAGAATTCTTTTCCGGGGAAAATATCCTGTTTCCTATGGACAAAAGCGATCGAACAGGGCACGGCCATGACAAAGCACGCCGATGGCCTGGAGGGAATAGAGCGTCTCGAATCAAATATTAAGCTGCTTTTCAACCTTGGCGGGAATGTTCTGATCAACCAGCATTCCGATATCAACAATACCATCCGCATCTTGAAAGATACCAGCAAATGTGAGTTTATCATCTGTTCGGATGTATTTATGACCCCCAGTGCCAAATTTGCCGATCTGCTATTGCCGGCGACCTCTTTTCTGGAAGGAGAGAATATCGGTTCACCCTGGGATGATTTCGGTTCCTATCTTTTGTATAACAATCAGGCCATTCCGGCCTTGTTTGGGTGCCGATTTGAATACGATTTCTTACGGGATGTGGCACAGCGCCTGGGGCACCTGGAAAAATGGGAGGATGGGCACGAAGGGGTTAGCGGCTGGCTGAAAGACCTGTACAATGAAGTGCGAAACGAAGAGCCGGAACTACCGGACTATGCTGCCTTCAAGCGCCAGGGGGGGCATTTCTATAAGAACAATGCATATCAGACCGCCTATGAAAAGGAGATAAAGGAGCCTGATCAATATCCATTTGCAACGCCTTCCAGAAAAATTGAGATTTTTTCGAAGCAAATCTATGAGATGCAGCCGCGGCCCATCCCCGCGATTCCCTGTTATGTGGCTTGTCCGGAGGGACCTCAGGATGCTTTGGCAGGCAAGTATCCGCTGCAGCTGGTCGGTTGGCATACCAAGCGACGCTGCCACTCCATTCACGATGGAAACGAATGGCTGGAGGAAGTCGAGCCCCAGCGGGTATGGATGCACCCGGAGGATGCGTACACTCGGGGGATATCGGACGGCGATACGGCTATGGTTTTTAACAACAGGGGCTCTGTGCGGATGCCCGTACGCATCACGCCTCGTATCATTCGCGGCGTGATTGCTATCGCACAAGGGGCGTGGTATACACCCGACCAATCCGGGGTTGATACCAGAGGTGCTATTAATGTACTGACTTCCACGCAGCCTACGCCTTTTGCGAAGGGCAACCCGCAACACACGAATCTGGTTGAGGTAGCAAAATCTTAATCCACAATGAAATAAAAAGTCAGCGCAAAACAAGCGGCGAAGTTGCACTTCGCCGCTTGTTGCGGCATAATGCTGCAGCGATGAATGTACAGTTGGTGCTCTGATTAGCTTGTGCCAGAAAGCACTAAGCAAAATCAGAAGCCAATAGAATATCCAAAGTTCAGAAAGAACCATAAATTATTGGTTTTATATATTGACATTTTTCATTATTGTGATATATTAAAGGTAGTTATAAAAGTATATTTAAAAAGTTTATGGTATTGTAGGGAGGTAGATAAATGAAAACGGAACCTTTTCATAATGAATTTGATGTATGTGCTTTGGGGGAGATGATCATAGACTGTACACCAATTGGAAACTCATCAAAGGGCAGTCCGATGTTTGAAGGAAATCCAGGTGGTGCACCTTGCAATGTTATGGCTTGTCTCGCCAGGCTTGGAAGTAAAGTTACATATATTGGTAAGGTTGGTAATGATGATTTCGGAAGGTTTTTTAATAATGTACTGTTGGAGCTTAACATTGATAATTCTGGTGTGATGTTTGCGGATGATTTGAATACTACCTTGACCTTTGTGAATATTAATCCATCCGGTGATCGTTCCTTCCGGTTTTATCGTGAGAATACGGCAGATGTCAGGATTTTGGAAGAGGAAGTTGATTATTCGCTGATTGACCGTTCTTTGTTATTTCATTTTGGATCGGTATCCATGACTGATCCAGTAACGCGGAAAACAACTATGGCAGCGGTTAAATATGCAAGTGAACAGGGGAAAATAATTTCTTATGATCCAAACTACCGCGAAAGTATATGGAAAGATAAAGAAGAGGCAAGGACAGTTATTAGCAAGGGGTTGAGTTATGCTGACATTGTCAAAATATCATCGGAAGAACTGGAATTCTTAATGGGTAATAGCATGGAGCTGGAAGCGGCTGCGGATATGCTCAGAAAAAAATATAAGATCCAAATCTTGTTGGTAACCATGGGTGTGGATGGTGCATATGGTTTCACGGGTCAACTGACTGCTCAATGCCCGGCATATCATGTCCATACAATTGATACCAATGGAGCAGGTGATGCCTTTATGGGAGGTTTTTTATACTCTATATTACAGTTGCACAAGCCGCTGTCACAGATTACGCAAAAAGAACTTGAAGCTTATATCTGCTTTGCCAATGCAACAGGTTCCTTGACAACTACCGGCAGAGGCTCCATTCCGGCGATGCCGGATTTGTCACAGGTAGAGAACTGTGTTACCAATGAAGCATTTATTAAACCGTGAAAGAGGGGGCATACTTGATGGAGATGAAATCTAATATTATCCGGCAAATTAATAAAGTAAATATAATAAAATACCTGCATGAACAAAAAAGTGCTACGAAAACGGACATATCGATGGCAACGAAATTAAGTTTTCCGACTGTCGGCAAAATATTATCAGAGCTGCTGAAAGATGGCGAAATTGAGAGTCAGACATTTGATATATCCAATGGGGGAAGACCGGCAGAACGATTTGCGATTAATGCCTCAAACACGATGGTTTTAGCGTTGTATATGGATACGTACTCCTTTGAATATCAGGTCAGAGATTCTTTGAAAAATATTGTAGCGGATAAAAGTGTGGCATTACGGGAAGAAGATGACGCTTATAGCCGTTTGATTGCAGCCATTAAGGCAATATTGACAAAATATAAAGCAATCAAGATTATCAGTTTAGGCATTCCGGGTTCGATCAGCAATGATATTGTCCAGTTTATGCCTCAACGGTATAAGATATTCAATGGCAAAAATTTAATACAAGATCTGGAAGAACGATTTGAAATGCCGGTATTGCTGGAAAATGATATTAATGCCATTGTTCAGGGTCAGCATACTTCTGACCCGATGGAATACAGCGGCAGTCTTGTATATCTTTACCGGGGAGCAGATGGTATTGGAATGGGATTTACGATTGATGGAAAACTAATCAGAGGAGATAACGGCCTTGCGGGTGAAGTTGGGTTTATACCATTTGATCAAACGAGAACGATGTTTGAAGCGATAGAGCAGGCTGCCGATGAAAATGAACTGGCAGAAGTGATTTCCAAGTTGGTAATCACATCAATCTGTTTTCTTAATCCCAGCTATTTTATGATGAGCGGTGTCAAACTCCAGTCAGGACTGATACCAATGATCGATGAGATAACACGTAAATACTGTCCTGTTAATGTACAGTTGCCTAAAATGCTGGCGATCGATGACACACGGGATTTGTATTTTAATTGTCTGGTTAATACTGCATTAGAGGTGTGGTATTCATAACCGGCAAGATAGTGAACAGCGATTATGGAAGCACCCTGCGGGTATACCTGGATGCCCGAAAACAGGGCAAGAATAAGGAAAGGAGGAGAAGGATTTATTAACTGTTTTTTCTCATTACAAAATAATGCATTAGGAGGGTATTTATGAAATTTAAAAAAGTTACTTTAATCGCAATGGGCTTAAGTGTGTTATTGTCTTCGCTTACCGGATGTTCGTCTAATAAAGCAAGTGACCAGAGGGTGACAGCCGCAGAAAATTCGAAAGCATCTACTGATGGCAAAACAATTCGTTTCCTGAATGTTTCGCCTTCCGAAGCAAGGGATTCCTATTATCAGGAAACCTTTCAACGGTTTCAAGAAGAAACCGGAATTACAGTTGAATATGAAAGTGTTCCATGGGATGATGCAGTCAGCAAATTAATGGTAATGGGGGCGGCTGACGAATTACCCGATATTATTACAATGGATACAATCTGGTTAGGACAGTTTGTAGCATCTGACTGGCTGGTTCCACTTGACAGTTATCTGGCGGATGTGGAGGATCAATTCACGGATACGGTCAGAACAATCTGGTGGGATTCCCAGCGGGAGTCCTACGGAAGTGCTTATACAGTTCCGGATGGTGTTATGGTAAAGGGTATCTATGTTCGCAAAGACTGGGCAGAAGCGGCTGGTTTAAAACTGGATCCGGAAGCGGGTTGGGATTATGATGAATATTTTCAGACCATTGCGGCTTTAACCGATGTGAGTCAAAAACATTATGGTGTGGCTTATCGAGGTGCACGAGGTGGTTTCCATCCGATTCTGTTTTACTTGGAAAGTTTTACCGGCGGCCAGCTTTATGATGAAGAAGGTAATATTCTGATTAACTCAGAGGAATGTCTGGAAGCATTTGAAAAGTGGACAAGTGTTTATAAAGATGGTTATGCACCGCAGGATTCGATTAACTGGGGCTTCAGTGAAATGATGGATAGCTTTACCGGCGGATTAACCGGCACCTTTTTAAATGATTCCGAGTGTGTCGCTAATTGTCAGGCAGATATGGCTCCTGATAGCTGGATGGTAATGCCAATCCCCAGAAGCACAAAAGATGGTAAGATTTATAATCAGCTCAACGCACCGTATTCCTATGCGATGACGACTGATTCTAAAAATCCTGATTTGGCATGGGAATTGTTGTTGTTCTTAAGTGATAGCGAAAATAATGCGGACTATTGTTCTCGTTTTGGTGTCATGCCGATTAAGAAAGAAGCAGAAGCAAATGATTTCTTTACAGAAACCGGTGTTTACAGTACGTTTGTAAAACAGTTAAATAATCCAGATCTGGTGTATCCGTGTAATTTTGGCCCGTTTGGAGTATCTGATCTGGAACAGGGATTTTTACATGAAGAAATACAGAAATATTTGCTGAATCAGCAAAGCGCAGAAGATGCGTTAGGCAATATTACCGGGGAATTGGAAAAAAGAATGAAGAACTATCTGGCGGAAAATCCGGGAAAATCAGTAGAGACACCAAAATTATTATCTGATAAATGAGTTTTGCAGATTTATCCGTAGCCAGGGTGGCTGGCTGCGGATAAATTGAATCCAGATTTGGAGGGAATAGAAAAATGAAAAAACGGTTGGAACCATTATGGTATATTCTTCCCGCTCTTATTGTACTCCTGTTGGTATTTGCGGTACCATTGGTAAGAACATTTACGATGGCATTTCAGCGATACAGTCTTACATCTTTGAATAATATAAAATTTAATGGTATGGAGAATTTTCGCAATCTCTTTGCAGATAAAAATATTTCATTGATTATTAAGAACTCATTGTTTTATGTAGTATTTTCAGTAACATTACAGTTCTTGCTGGGGATGATTCTGGCACTGGCTTTGCGTCGTTCTTTCCGCGGCAGGGGCATTTATCAGGCGATTGTATTTTTGCCTTGGGCATTTTCGGCCTTCGTTGTTGGCTTGCTTTTCCGTTGGTGTTTTAATGGAGAGTACGGGGTGGTAAATGATATTCTGCTGCGCTTAGGAGTGATTTCAGAACGCATTTCCTGGATTGGGACACCGGGTCTTTCCTTGTTGGTGGTAATTCTTGCGATGGTCTGGATGGGAGTTCCCTTTTTTGCAATTATGAATCTGGCTGCTTTACAGTCGATTTCCAATGATGTCTATGAGGCGGCAAGTATCGATGGATGTGGAATCGTCAGTGGCTTTTTTGCAATTACCTTACCTTATATAAAACCAACGATTATCACAACCATATTATTGCGCACTATTTGGGTTTTCAACTCGTTTGATTTGATTGTAATGATTACCAATGGCGGGCCGGCAAGTTCATCACAGACGTTATGCTCCTATATGTATACCCAGGCGTTTACCAGTTATGATTTTGGTATGGCTTCCGCCTTAGGAGTGGTTTTAGTGGTGGCATTGGCTATTTATACATTCGTATTTTTAGTAGTTACGAATTATAGTAAGGCGGGTGATTTTTAAATGTCCAGCAGAACAGAGAAAAAAGTTTTTGGAATCATCAGGATTATTGTTTTGGTTGTATTCATGCTGGGAGTAATTCTTCCACTTTATTGGATGATAATTACTGCATTTAAGACAACTCCGGAGATTATTGATACACAGAATATTACCTATTATCCGCACAAGGTTACTTTGGGAAACTTTGTGGAAATTTTTAAAGCTTATGATTATGGTCATTTACTCTATAATAGTGTTGTCGTTTCTGTTTCTACGGCTGTTGCAGTAACTATATTATCGTTGTTTGGCGGATATGGACTGACGAGATTTAAGTTTAAGGGAAAGAATCTGACCATTATTGGTTTTCTTGTAACCCAGATGATACCTGGGATATTGGTTATTATTCCGCTTTATGTAGTATTAAGCAAAGTTAGGCTTTTAAATACGCATATTGGCCTATTTGTTTACTATTTGGCAGCCAACCTGCCGTTCTGTATTATCACAATGCGCAGTTTTTTTGAACGAATTCCGTATACCTTGGAAGAGGCGGCACAAGTTGACGGATGTTCCCGGCTGAAAGGGCTGTTTAAAATTATAATTCCCATTATGTTCCCGGGAATTATTGCCGTTTTTGTATTTGCTTTTATTGGTGCCTGGAATGAATTGATTGCCGGCACAATCTTAATTAATTCCCATGATATGTGGACCATTCCGATTGGACTTAAATCAATGATTGGAAAATACGAGATTAAGTGGGGAACATTGATGGCCGGAGGGGTATTGGCATTGTTACCAACGGCAGTTGTCTTTGCGATTATGCAAAAGTATGTTGTTGAAGGTTTGACATCTGGTGCGGTTAAAGAGTAGGTATGGAGGTTTCTGATAATGGAATATAATTTTGATGAGATGATAGATCGACGGAATGACAAAAGAAGTTACAGTCTGAAATGGACCAAAAGTCCTGTTCTGGCAGCAGAACGTGGAATGAATGTGATTAATGATGAGACCATTGCATTGTTTATTGCGGATATGGACTTTAAATGTGCTCCGCCAATTTTGGAAGCGCTTCGTGGGGTGGTAGACCACGGTATTTTTGGCTATTCCTGTTTATACGCGGTGCCGGATTATTATGATGCAGTTATAAATTGGATGGAACGTCGCCACAATTGGAAAATTAAACCGGAAGAACTTATATATGTGGATGGTACAGTGGAGGCACTGAAACAAATTGTTCTGGCATTTACAGAACCTGGTGATGGTGTCATCATCCAGCGGCCGGTTTATACGCCCTTTTCAAATGTAATTAATCAGACGGGCAGAGTGATTGTCAATAATCACTTGTTGGATGATGGATCTGGTTATTATGAGATGGACTTTGATGATTTGGCAGAAAAGGCCCGCGATCCACGTAATAAACTTCTTCTTTTATGTAATCCTCATAACCCGGTAGGACGTATCTGGACAGAAACAGAACTGATCTGCCTGGCTGATATTTGCAGAGAAAATAATGTCATTATTGCATCAGATGAAGTCCATGGAGATCTGATACGCGTGGGTGCAAAGTTTCCGGTGTTGGCAACGCTTGTTGATAACAGTAATATCATTACGGCTACGGCAGTTAACAAAACGTTTAATCTGGCGGGTCTGCATTGTACGAATCTGATTATTCCCAATGTGGAGCTGCGTAATCGGTTCACAAAGTCTTTTGGTGTGGTATTGCCATCACCATTTACCATTGCGGCAGTGATTGCGGCATATAATGAATGTGAAAATTGGTTGGATGAATTACGGGTATACCTGGATGGAACGATTGACTGGGTTCTTGATTTTTTACATGAGCGGATGCCAAAAGTAAAATGCTGCCGACCGGAGGGGACGTATGTAATGTGGCTTGATTTCCGTGAGTATGGGCTAACTCCGGAGCAGTTGCATAGTAAGATTTATCATTCAGCAAATGTAATATTAGAAAGTGGTTTTGATTTTGATCCGGAGAGGGGAGGTGGCTTAGAGCGTATTTGTATTCCATCTTCACGTAAAGTTATTCAGACAGCAATAGAGCGCATTGCTGAGGAATTTAAGGGATTATAAAGATAAGTTGCTTTTTCGTAAATGAAGGTATGTATAATGTTTTTCAAATAAGCAGCAAAAAAATCAGACACAGTTGGGCTCTGCCCGATAAGGATGTTTTGTAATTTCGTTTGACAGCCAGAATTTGATTGTTCCCATTTTGGGGATATAGTGGGAATGCGGTAAAGGGATGGTTAAGCCGCTGGCATAATTATATTAAGAGTTTACAGTTATAATATTGAACTAAATCCCACTTGCTGTGTGATAGCTCTGAAATAAGAGGAATGAAGCTTGCTGCTAAAGCTGCATTCCTCGTTATATATTGTTAAAGGCCCAAATAATACCCTTGTTTTAGAATGGTTTCTGTTTTTGCAAGGACTTCTTTGGATTCATCATAGTTATTTTTTGCGATTGCAGCAATTAGGTAATTGGTCAGGCACATTGGGGCAGCATATGAATTCTTGTAAGAGATGCTGGATATTGCACATGGCAGGATGATATCTCCATAACCAGCAACAGGCAGTGGATTCATGCTTGTAAACAATATGATTTCGACCCCCTGGTTCTTCAGCCACGAAATAGCGGTAGCAGTCATTTTTGAGTAACGGGGAAACATAAAAGCGATGCAGACATCGTTTTCGGTTGCATCAACAATCTCTTCAGGATAAAGCATACCAATTGAATCAATTAGACGAACCCCCTTTTTAATTTCGCCGAGTCGAGATGCCATATAGAACGCAACAGCAAATGAACTTCTCATGCCTAAAACATAAACCTGCCTTGCGGCGGTGACTTTTTCCACCACTTTGTTCAGGTTCTCATCGTTCTGTGCTTCAAGCGTTTTCTGAATATTCTGAATGTCGTTTGAAAACGAATCCTGAAGCATCTGATTGTCGGATGTATAAAGCGTATTGCGAAGTCTTTCCGGTAAAGCGACTTTATTTTGTATATTACTTTGTATGTCCTTTTGCATTTCTGAATATCCGGCATATCCCAATGCTCTGGAAAAGCGAATAACCGTGGTAGTGCTGACACCGATTTTCTCAGATATTTCTTCCAGCGTATCAAATGCACAACTATCCAGACTATTCATTAAATGATCAGCTATTTTAGCATGGGACGGCGTGAATGAATCATAGAACGCAGACAGCTTTGTGACAAAATTATCCAACTATTCAACCTCCGATTTATAGTTTTTGTACTGTATTGATTCTAACATCATGTATTGAAAGTGTCAAATTTGCTTTGACATACTATTGAAGTTTGATATACTAATAGTATAGCTTGTCAGAAGTTGATTTTTACTTCTGACAAAAGGCGGATGCTTTTCCGCCGTAAATCTGATTATGAGAATAGTTTTTTGTTCTCATAATATCATAGATGAGAAGGGGAGTTATTATGCCTATACCTATTAATGAAATAACGCCTGAAAATAAGTCAGCAAAAGAACGGGTTTATGACGTTTTAAAAAAGTGGATTATTGAAGGTCAGCTTATTCCATCAGAAAAGATCGTAGACAGTGAGATTGCCAGCTATTTTGGTGTCAGCCGAACACCGGTGAGAGAAGCAATTCAGATGTTAGAGCAGCAGAAGCTGGTAGTTTCTTATCCAGGCAAATCTACAATCGTTACGGATATTAACAAGGATGATATCAATCAATGGTATATTCCGATGATCACTCTTCAAAAGCTCGCTGTAGGGATGACAGCTGAGAGAGTGACGGAGCTGGAAATAGAAAGACTGATTAAGCTGAATGATGTCTTTCGGAATAAAGTGACCTCTAATGCAGAAGCAATCGAACTTCTGTATGCAGATAAAGATTTCCATGATGCAATCCTTGAGACCAGCGGAAATACATATATCATGGACTTTTGTGAGACGCTGTGGATTCATATCTTAAGACTGGAGTATGCTTTTTTCAAAGATACTAATACATTAGATGAGTCGGTTGTTCATCACCAGGATATCATCAGGGCTTTAACCATCAGAGATTCGTTATCTGCGGAAATCGCAATGGAGAAAAACTGGACGGTTACGGCGATCACAGTACAGAATATCATTGACAATCAAAAAATATAAGCTGAATGTTAAAAAAATACTCACCGTTGTGAACTGGTGAGCATTTTTTTAGCTGGAATGGTTAATCCACTTCAAATCCCATCCGATATGTGATTTTTTTTGAAATTTCGTAAACTTGCAGAAGAGAGTCCAAATCTACACATTCGTTTGCTTGATGATAATTTGCCCCGACAGGCCCGTATGACAGGCAATTTATATTGCCGGTTTCAGCGGCGATTACACCTGTATCTGTATATCCTGTAAATACAGGAGTTTGAGCAAATTCACCGGTTACCTCTTTGGTTATTTTTTGTAATTCCGCCAGTAGCACAGAAGTATTATCCTGAACTATATATGGGCGTTTAGCGATTACTTTATAAGAGCCTGTTAGTCCGGGGAGTTCCTGGCATGCATCCTGGATGGCTTCTTCCACTAGTTGCAAAGCACTCTCTGTTGTGAGAGGAGGAGCGAGACGCATATCTAGTGTGATTTTGGTGCTTTCAGCTACGACATTTGTATTTATCCCCCCGCCGATTGTACCAAAACAAACGGAACTTTGTCCGAACATATCGTCTATAGGCAGAGCCTCAATTCTTTTTTTTATGCCCAGAACAACTTCGGATATTCCGACAATAGCGTCAATTCCATCCCATGGCATAGAGCCATGTGCAGGTGCTCCCTTCATGGTCACTTCAAACCAGACTTTTCCTTTGTGAGCCAACCAAATTTCTCCGTTTGTAGGTTCGTGGTCAAGCGCATAGCTGTTTTTTGTTGCATAGCCACTTTTTAAGGCTTGCATGGCACCATTCATGGCATTGCCTTCTTCATCGGCAGTTGCGATGAAGATAATGTCTCTTTTGGGTTTCTTTTGCAGTTTTACCATATCGCGAAAAGAGAGCATTCCGGTTGCCAAGCCTGCTTTCATATCTCCGGTGCCTCTGCCATACATTTTGTTTCCGATGATTTCAGGTTTGAATGGATATGTGCTCCAGCCTTCGCCTGGGGGGACTACATCCATATGATGAATGCTGATAAAAGCCGGATCGTGTATCGCCCCTTCCAGTTTACATACTACATTAAAGCGCCCTGGTTCAAATTCATCTTTGATTACAGGTAATCCCGTCTCTGACTCCAGCCAGTTAGCGACAAAGTCCCCAACCTCTTTTTCAAATTTACCAACGTTGGTACTTTCGATTGCGACCAAATCAGAAAGAAGTTTTACTAATTCTATTGACATATAATCCATAACGTATCCTCCAAATGTATTCTCTAAATTTACATATTAATGTTAGATTGTTCCCTGTATTCTGAGAAGGACTTCGGCAATCAATGCAGACCAGAAAAACGTTCCAAAAATCACCAGCAAACCGATAAAAATTGCTTTCCATCCGATTTTAGTAAAGGATCGCCAGTCACGACCTACCGTCAGACCGGCATAAGCTAAAATGGGTGTTACAATAGCCATCAAATTGACTTTTCCTACCCAGTTCATAACAAAACCGGAGATTGGACACCATGGCATTGACACGAGAATACCAACAATTGATACATGGACAAAAGCTGGCAGGCTTTTTCCGACTATCTTGCTAAAGAAGAGACCGATTATGCCAATGATAATCAAAATTAGTATACCTGGCAGAGAATCCCAAGGCATAATCTGATAGCCGACTATATTTCCTATCATACCGAAAATTCCACTGAGCAATAGTGTTTTTACCCATTGTGTGATTGTCCTGCTGGTGATTTCTTTCATATCACTTATCCTCCTTTTGGTTATTTGAGAGATTTATCTCATTTTTATTGAACAGAGGGTAGCATTTTTTGTATAGGAATTCTGAAAGCGGGAGACCAATGAATACCGCTAAATACACTCCTATGGCGCTGGAAATCAGATTGGAAGTAGATGCAAATGCAGTTATGGATTCCGCCATATGTGGATATAGTTCGACTAAAGTTCCAATTCCGGCGGTTGACATTGCAGCGGATCCAACACCGCATGCCATTGCAACAGAATAAACATGGAATAGACCGCTGCCAGCAAAAATACTGGCCATTAATCCGACGGCAATCGTTCCAAGTGCGGTGCCAATAACATACATTGCCACGACACCTCGAAATTCAGCCCCCTTTCCATACCTTTGTTCTATCAGGGCGATTCCTGGCTCGCGTGAATTTGCATAACAGATGCCAATTGCCTCCCTTTTCATTCCAATCATCAAAGCAATCGGAAGAGCAATGACACAAGTAAAAGCATCCCCGATATTTTGTACCAATAGTGGGAGACTGGCAGTCAATACAGTTTCCAATGAGGAGCCGACATTACACCCCAATTTGGCACCTAATAGAATACAAGTCATCGTAAGCATAATACCGCCGGCCTCGCTTTGTTCTTCCTTAATCCATGTGATTGGTTTTAATAAATAAAGGATTGTAACAAAGACCATAGCATACAGTAACGGCAGCAGCGAAACTTTAATTACGGGTGTAATTGGTATTATGATAGTTCCGATTTTATCAGATATCATGCAGCACACCAAAATAGTGAAATGAAGTTTCCAGTCTTTCAAAATCTTAAAATCTTCTTTCATGGCAATCCCTCCGTATGATTTATATAGCTTCTGTATTAAGTTGATGCTCAAATTAAGGTGGCTTACTCCTGCATCATATAAGGCTCATCCCACAGTACTAGTTTCTGTCCAATTCCCTCTTTTAATGCAGTTTGATACAGGTCATACCCCAGACCCACATCAAATGTAGCCATTCCGCAGGCGATGAAGGTAATGATCTCCTTTTTGTCGGTTCGCCCTGTTTTTTCTTTCAAGATAATCTCGCCGATGCTGGTAGAATCATTTAATTGTGGAAGCTTGCCGGCGTCAATTAGGGTGTAAATCGGCCCACCAATAACACCAGCGTAATAAGCAGCTTTATCTCCGGATTCAATCGCTTCTTGAACATATGCTTCGTGAAGCCTGGTATTGTCATAAACGATTTTGGTATTCAGCCAGAAATCATCATCTGCAAGAATTGGTCCGCTGACAAGTAGAGTCGTACCATCTTTCACCCAATTGTTGTCAATTTTGAGCGGTTTTAATCTGGAGGCGGCAACGGAGATGACATCAGCTTGAGAAACGGCTTTTTCCAAATCCATTTCAACAACGCCATTCAAATCAAGCTCCTTTTTTGCCCAGGCTGCAAATTTGGCGGAGGCGGTTTCAAAAATATCGTAACACATCACTTGCTTTAGATTCGGCAGCTGCGTTTTTAATGTTCGCAGGCAGGCTTTGTTGATCTGTCCGCAGCCCAGGATAGTAAGCACTTCGGAGTCCTTGTTTGCCAGGTGTCTGGCGGCAACTCCCGGGACCGCAGATGTTCTGGCGGCGCTTAGGAGGTTGGCAGACATAAAGGCCAGCGGTTCTCCGGTATCTTTATTATTGAGGGTAACAGTTAGAACTGACCGTGGCAAGCCTTTTTGTGTATTTGCAGCATTAGAGCCATACCATTTGTTGCCGCAAACATCAAACCGTCCGCCCAGATAAGCCGGCATCGCGACAAAACGGCGATCCGGTCCGGCAACCGGCATATTGGGGAAGGGACTTTCTTTGGGGAATACAATCCCCATACCGTGGCTGTTGTGATTGCTTCCGCCCATCAAATAATCGCCTTTGCTTAACAGTGTAAAAACCTCCTCTGCGTTATCAATACATTTGACACCATCCAGAACACCTGCTTTGATGGTGTCCTGTTCTGATAAGTACAGAAATTCTGTTTTGTGTGACATTTGTTTCTCCTTTCATACTTTGAGAGATAAAAGTGACTTTTTTGATACATGATATTTTATTTAGTACACTAATGCTAAC
>Ga0153946_1000177_pt1 | contig 26122 bp, 22 predicted proteins | sample TSNJ030MetaG_FD_104751 | JGI IMG/M metagenome (GOLD analysis project Ga0153946, IMG submission 104751) | Attine ant fungus gardens microbial communities from New Jersey, USA - TSNJ030 MetaG | ecosystem: Host-associated > Fungi > Mycelium > Unclassified | place: USA: New Jersey, Wharton State... | reverse complement strand
TGCTGTTTAAATTCCGGTGTGTAAGATTTTTGATTCTTAGCCATGTTGAACATCTCCTTTTCTCTTTCATTGTTATTATAGGTTGTTCAACTTTTCGTGTCTACTCTTATATACTAACACCAATGGCTATACATCAGCCACCTATGACATCTGTTACATACTGGCAGCATATTCCGTGTCCATGGAACAAAAAGGGACAACGAAAAGCGATATGGAAACCAAGTTAAACGGCGTTGCTGACAAGATGTTCCCAGTCACCTATGTGGAAAAAACGCAGGAACGGATTGTTCCTTTGACCTATACGACATACAGCACCAAGACGGTGACCGTTGTGACCGGTAAAACACAGACCGGAACGATCAATGGCGTTCCCCAATACCGTTATACCACGGGGACGCGAACTTATTATACACCCTCAGGGGAAGCCACGACGACGGAGGTACTGACCCGCACCGCATATAGCAGCATCTCAGTGGAAGTCCCCGTATATACGGGCAGCACTGTTACCGGCTCAAAAACAGAAACGTATTATACGGCTTCCGGCACGGAAACGCTGACGCCGGAAACCGAGATTATCAAGTATATAGAAGCCACCATCGGTGAATTCGACCAGTCGGTGATCCTGGAAGCGTTTGGAATAGACCCGGACGCAGCCTACAGCCAGTTTAACATCACCAATGCCGAGGCCGTTCAGAACATGGCAAATGCCCTAAAGCAGACGCTCTATGGCACCACCGTCAGCGGCAACATACCGGCGGTTACCGATGAAGAGCTGCTGGAAATCTTAAACGGCCTTAACTGCAGCAGCGCAAGGAAGGCGCTCATTCAGGCTGCTTTCGCCCTTGTCGGTAAGGTTCCCTATTTTTGGGGCGGCAAATCCAGCGCCGGATGGAACGACGAATGGAATACCCCGAAGCTGGTTACGGCGGCGGGCTCCTCCAGCTCCGGCACCTTGCGTCCATATGGGCTGGATTGCTCCGGATTCACGGACTGGGTTTATAAGACGGCTTTGGGGGAAACCCTCGGGGCCGGCACCACGGGTCAATGGGGGAACTCCACGGAAATTTCCTATAGTGAATTAAAGCCCGGCGATCTGGGGTTTAAGGATTCGCCATCCGGATCCGGGACGAACCATGTCCTGATTTACGTGGGGAAAGATGGCAGCGGCAATGACCTGTGGGTACATTGTTCCAGCGGCAATGGCGTTGTTGTCAATTCTCCTGGTTATATCAAATATTACCGCAGGGCCAATGGGATTGACCTGGAAAGCAATACGGTGTCCAATCCCAGCTACGGAGAGGCATTGTACACGCTCCAGGTAAAGGTCACGCATTATTGTGCCTGCACCAAATGCTGCGGGTCGAATGCGACGGGCACCACCGCCAGCGGCAAGGCGGTCACCACCGGGATGGTGGCCATGTCCAGCCATTACCCGTTTGGCACCCAGATCATGATTAACGGGACGATGTATACCGTGGAGGATCGAGGCGGCAGCGGCATTGAGAACGACATCACCCGCGTGGACATCTATGTTCCGGATCACCAGCAGGCGCTGCGCATGGGTACATACTGGACGGAGGCAGCGATATACAGGTTAGGAAGGTGACAATAATATGGATGATAAGGAATACAGCAACATGTATGCCATCCCCGCAAATTACACGGACAGCGGCAAGCTGTTCGGCGGGATGCTGGAACCCAGGAATACCGTCGAGGCGGTTTTGCTTGTGGGTCTGGTCGGGTACCCGGAGCTTATGTGGCTCCCGGTACCGGGCACCATCAAGGTGGTCGTCATGACCGTGACCCTTCTGCCTCTGGCGGTCGTGGCCCTGATGGGCATTGCCGGCGACTCGCTGATCCAGTATTTCGGGCATATGACCAGGCACTGGATACACCGCAGGAAACTGCATTTTAGGAGGATAGGATACCATTATGAAAAAGCGAAAGTCAAAGGGCGGGAGCGCTCCAAACGCGGCACGAAGAAAAAGAAAGCCAAAAAACAAGATTGAGTTTGCCCAGGATTTTATCCCGCTAAAGGAGATTCGAAACGGTATCATTGAAACCACCGATGGCCGGTATATTAAGATCCTGGAGATTGAACCAATCAACTTTCTGCTACGGTCGGCTGAGGAACAATTTAACATTATCTCTTCCTTTGCCAGCTGGCTGAAAATCTCGCCGATGTGTCTGCAGTTTAAATCTGTAACACGCAAGGCGGATTCCGACAAGCATGTCTCCCTGCTCCGAAAGGAACTGGAGGAGGAAACGAATCCCCAGTGTAAGGAGTTGGGCAAGGAATATATCAGGCTCATCAAGGATGTAGGTAACCGGGAAGCGCTGACAAGGCGCTTTTTTCTTATTTTTCAATATGAGCAGATTTCCGGTCGCCGGGGAGGAATCCCGGAATATTCGGAAATCTACGGCATGATTATGACAGCCTGCCAGAATGCCCGCACCTATTTCTCTCAGTGCGGGAACGCCATCCTTCAGCCAAAGGATGAGGATACTTTCACGGCAGAAGTTTTGTACATGTTCTTTAACCGGAAATCCTGTACGGACGAGCCGTTCCAGACCCGGTTAGACCGCATCGTGCTGGATACCATGGCGGCCAGGAAAAAGACCATTGGCCTTGACCCGGTGCCGCATATCCGGGCAGCGCATTTCGTGGCTCCCCGCGGCATTGACTTTACCCATTACAACTATGTCATGATGGACGGTGTGTACTACTCCTTCCTGTACATCCGGAAGGACGGGTATCCGAACTCGGTCCGTGCCGGTTGGATGTCGGCACTGATCAATGCCGGTGAGGGTGTGGACATTGACGTTCACCTCAAACGGGAGATTCGCGGCAAGACGCTGGACAAGGTGGCACAGAGGATTCGCCTTAACCGCACGAAACTAAAGAGCGTGCAGGATACCAGCACCGATTACGAGGAACTGACAAACTCCATCCAGGCAGGCTATTTTATCAAGCAGGGCATCAGCAATTATAACGAGGACCTGTTTTATATGAGCGTGTTCATCACGGTTTCCGCCCAGACCTATGAGGAGTTAATTTGGCGGAAACAGCAGATGTCCGATCTGCTCAAGTCCATGGACATGTACACCCACGACTGCAACTTCCAGCAGGAGGCGGCGCTTCGCTCGGTCATGCCATTTCTGAGTATTGACCCCAGGCTGGAGCGGAAAACCAAACGGAACGTGCTGACCAGCGGTGCGGCATCCACCTATATGTTTACCAGCTTCGAGATGTCCGATGATAACGGCGTCCTGCTGGGGATTAACCGGCATAACAACTCCTTGTGCATTGTGGATTTGTTCAACACGAAAATCAATAAGAATGCCAACGTGACCCTGCTGGGTACGTCAGGCGCCGGAAAGACCTTCACGATGCAGCTGATGGCACTCAGGATGCGGATGCGCGGCATCCAGTGCTATATCCTGGCACCGATTAAGGGCCATGAGTTCAAGAGGGCCTGTAATGCCATCGGCGGGGAATTTATCAGGATTTCTCCCGGCTCCACCGACTGTATCAACGTCATGGAGATCCGTCAGACAATCTCCCCTGAGATGGAGCTGATTGACGAAATGGATTATAACGATGCCGACTCCATGCTGGCCCGTAAAATTCAGCAGCTGATGATATTCTTTTCCCTTCTGATACCAGATATGAGCAATGAGGAGGAACAGATGCTGGACGAGGCGCTGATCAAGACCTATTCCGATTTCGGAATCGCACACGATAATGATTCCCTCTACCTGGATACGGACCACATGCAGATGAAGCCCATGCCAATCCTGGGGGACCTTCACAAGCACCTGCTGGAAAATCCCATGACCGCCAGGATTGCGGCGATTGTCAGCCGGTTCGTGACCGGTTCCGCCCAATCCTTCAACCGGCAGACCAACGTGGACTTAAGCAATAAGTACGTCGTCCTGGATTTGAGCGAACTGAAAGGCAAGCTGTTGCCGGTGGGCATGATGATCGCACTGGATTTTGTCTGGGATAACATCAAGGCTGACCGCACGAAGCGCAAGGCCATCTTCATAGATGAGATTTGGCAGTTGATTGGTGCTTCTTCTAACAAGCAGGCGGCTGAATTTTGCCTCGAAGTGTTTAAGGTCATCAGGGGCTTTGGAGGAGGCGCAATCGCAGCCACACAAGATTTATCAGATTTCTTTGGCTTAGAGGACGGCAAATATGGCAGGGCGATTATCAATAATTCCAAAAACAAAATCATCCTGAATCTGGAGCCGGATGAAGCCCAATACGTGCAGGAAACGCTCAAGCTGACCCGCACCGAGATTCGCAGCATTACTCAGTTTGAACGTGGGGAGGCGCTGGTCTCCAGCAATAACAACAAGGTGCCGGTTGTGGTGAAGGCTTCCAAGGCAGAGCAGCAAATGATTACCACAGACCGCGCGGAGCTGGCAGCATTGTTAAAGGAAAAAATGAAGCAATAAAGATTGAATTATGGCAAATTTGCCACAATTAAAAATCAGACAGGCTAAACAGCTATAAAATCAGCGTCATAGAATGGCATGAGAGCCCTCCGGTATATCGTCCTCATATTAACTGGACTGAGACTGCAGGAGGATATACCAGGTTTGCTATTAAGAAAAACGTATTTAATGCAGAATACGCATTTCAAGTAGAATACGTTTAAAAATTCATGTATATGGAAAGCCGGTTAAACCGATAAAAGCTTTTTCATATGCTTTTGGGGAGGTGAGAAACCATGTTGTTACAAGATGAGCAGCATGTTATAAAGTGGCTGTCCCAGTACGGGGCGTTGACCAAGACCCAGGTCGTCAGGCTTTTGCGTGACAAAACGCCCCGGACAGCTGAGAAAATCATTAAGAACTTAAAGCGGGAGTTTCGCATATCCGACGTTTCCGGCGGGTACTATCTCGGCATGGACCCCATGTGCCAGCCGGACCAGCGTGTGATACTGGCTGTCTGGGTGCTCTTAAAATTCATTGACCGGGTGGATCCGATGGCACATTACCCGGCGGTTTACCCGTCCCAGATATTTTTCTTAAAGGAGGACGTTGGTTATGAAATCGTCGTATTGTATGAGAGCGAACAGCCTCTTGCCAAGCTCCTTCAGCCGCAGGAGGATTTAAAATACATCTTCGTCCTGCCACACATCAGGATGGCAAGAGAATTAAGACTTCCGGGCGTACCCTGCCTGTTTGCCACGGTGGACTATGACGGCAGGGACGAACCGGAGGTCCATTTTTATACGGAAACGGAGGAGGCGACAACCCATGGGAACAAAAAAATCAGTCTTTGAAAAGGAACTGGGGCTGGCAATCCGGCAGTGTGAAAGGGTTTTGGGTACGCTTAACCGCATATTGCTTTACACGGAGGGTGGTTATGCGGACAGCGCCTATGAGGAGTCCTTCCATGCGGCAGGGGAATCCGAAAAACTGACACAGCTGGTTAGGACGCTGCCGGCCCATACCGGCCGTCCACATGCCATGCAGGATACCGCGCAGGTTACGAGACAGTCCATTCCCGTGGAATTCGGGTTTACCCATGAGGGGTGGTTTAGTGCAAGGATCCCGGCGCTCCTGCCAAAGAAAAAGGCTGGCTCCGCCTCCTACATACGGGATTCCCTTTATCCTGCATTCAGGCACTATTTCAAGGGGAAAAACCGTGTGTACTTTTCGGAAGGGGTCATCATCCTGCGCCATGTTTACGGGAAAGACCGACCGGAACGACAGCTCAGGGATCACGATAACATTGAGGTGAAAACGGCGATAGACATCATGGCCATGTTTGTTCTGGTTGACGACGCTCCGCTTCGATGTCCGCACTACTACTGCAGCGCAGTAGGTGACGGGAACCGGACGGAAATCTATATCGTCCCGCCGGACGAATTTTCAAGCTGGCTGTCTGCTGCCCAAAAGTATGGAGATAAGGCGGTAAAGCTCTATGAAAAACGGCCTTAATCCGATAAAAAACAGGGGAATTATCTCCCCCAAAAACAGGCATGGAAAATTCCCTCGTTTTCTACCGCCGGAAATCCTTGTGGAATCAGGGCTTAAGCCAATTTGCAAATGGGCGGTTTTAGCCAAAGACAGCAGGCACCATGGCTTAATTTCCGCAAATCAGGAAGGGGTGCTATGATTACCATTCGAGTGGGCAGTCGCGTGCATCGGCTCTTACAAATCCTCAGTGTGGTGGGTGAATTTCCAGCAAAATCACTCTCCCTTCTTGGCAGTGAACGTGACATGCGTAAACTCATCATTAAGCTTGAGACGATTCAGGATTACAGGACAAACAGGGATGGCAAGGTATACTCGGTCAAGCTATTGTCGGTGCATGGGAAAAGGGGTGCCAGGACGGTTCGTCTTCATAAAAAGGCGCTTCCAATTCTTAACGAACTCCACCCGGCCGCACTTGGCAGCTATCTTGAGAGCTTCCATAACCATGTGTTTCCGGGTGATGCCGCCCACGTTTGGCGCAATCACCGGGTTGCAGAGGCCGCCGCCGTTTTCATGCGTGCCGGCGTGGAGACAAGGCCGTATGTGCTGCCCTCCCTCCAAACCCGGAATATACGGCATGTCATACCGGATACCCCCAGCTTCTATATTGCCCGAAACTTAAAAAAGACCTTTACGGACGACGATTTGGGCGGCATGAACAAAACCATGTATACGCGGATGGTCGGCGCACTCTTTTATCCCCGCGGCTGTTACGCCGTTTACAATACCCGCGATGCGGTAATGAAATGGTATGGAACCGGTGAGATTAAGGCCGGTGTGCTGGTCACTGACCTTGTACGCTTCAATGCCGGTTGGAATCCGGAGGGAATCCAGTCCGCATTGCTTCTGGGAACCCGGATGGAGGTGGCAATGCATGCGCTGCTTCAGTCTGAGAAATCCCACCGGCCGGACCTGCGATTTGATGCGCTCTACCATCAGATCCACTTTGTCCCTATGGATGTGGAGGGGATCCGCTTGGTTCGCATCCTCACGCTCCCAGACTGGAATGAAAGAATCCTTGACGCCCTGTTCATGAAAGACCAGCGTATTAGACCCGGAACTGCCGAGTATGACGCCATCGTGGATGGAAACCATGTCTTTTCCCATCTTGACAGTGATATCGCACGGCTGATCCGGTTTCGGGACACCATGTACCTGGCACCGGAGAACACATACGAAGTCGTGTGCTATCCCTGGCAGTGTAAGTTTTTGCAAAGATACTTAGGAGAAAAGGTCATTCTCAGCCAATTGGGAATGAAAGCGGTTGAGACAGCGCTGGGAATCGAAAGTATCGAAAAATAACTTTATTAATTTTGAATAGGTTCTTGAAAACGGGGCATAATTATGGTACAATAGTGTCACGTAAAGGAGATGAATACTATGCCGCAAATTATACCAATTCGGGATTTAAAGAATACCAGTGAAGTGTCCGAAATGTGCCGCGAATCAAAGGAGCCTATTTTCATTACAAAGAACGGATATGGAGAGATGGTTATTATGAGTATGAAAGTCTATGAAGAAAAAATGTATATGCTCGACTTATATGACAAATTAAAAGCAGCCGAGGAACAAATCAAGGAAGGAAAGGTGCTTGATGCGGAGGAATCCTTAAAAAGCATAAGAGAAAAGTACAATGTATAAGTTGGTTGTCACGGAACTGGCCAATCAGGACTTAGACCAGATCGTCTCCTATATTGCAGTGGAGCTGGCCAATCAAAAAGCAGCAGGTGATTTTCTTGACGAAGTCCGGCAGTGTTACGCACATCTTAAGGATAATCCCTTGATGTATGCAAAATGCGACCATGAGAGGCTGGCAAGTGATGGATACCGAAAGGCAATCATCAAAAACTATGTATTAATCTATATAGTGGACGAAGATTCCAAAACAGTACGCATTCTGCGTTTCTTCTATGGAGCGCGTGATTATGGAAAGTTGATATAGGCTGGAAGAGCCGCCGCAGGAAAAATAAGCAAATCCATATACATTATTTATAACGACAATTTTAGTATGCCGTCAATTACACAAGGTAATTGGCGGTTTTTTAATGCCCATGGGAAGGAGGTGTTTTCCATTGCATAAACTTAAAATCAACCAGCGCAGCATAGGGATTACACTCGCTGTCATACTGGGAACGGCTGTTGGCATCTACCTTGGCGGATTATTCGGTCAGGTATATGCCAACTACCAGAACTGGCTTGCGGTTGATGGCATGAGCGGAGATGCCGTAATGGAAGCCATCCGGTTAAGCCCGCTTTTTTGTATCCCCTATGCGTTTACCATAGACGGGTTAAAGGGCTTGCTGTTTGTGGTTGTCGTCGCAGGAGGTATCACAGCCTATGTGAAGATCCATGACAAGTTCACCGGCAAGGATTTCGACGACCGCAATTTTACCCGCAGTACGAAAGGAACGTATGGCACAGCCGGCTGGATGGATGACAAGGAGAAGAAAGCGGTTCTGGAGGTGACACCGGTAAGCAAAGCCACCGGTATCATACTGGGTGAGAAAGATGGTTCCATCATCAGCCTTCCCCACGATACCCGGCTCAACAAGCACATTTTCGTCAGTGGTGCCAGTGGGACGCTTAAATCCAGGGGCTTTGTGAGGAATTTTTTATTCCAGGCCATCAAACGAGGGGAATCCGTCGTTGTCACCGACCCAAAATCGGAGCTGTATAAGGACACGGCTGAGCTGTTTCGCAGCAATGGCTACCAGGTCAAGGTATTCAATCTGGTAGATCCGGCACACGGCGACAGCTGGAACTGCATGTCAGACTTAGATGGCGATACCCTGATGGCGCAGCTCTTAACGGATGTTATCATCAAGAACACCACCGAGGGCAAGGGCGACCATTTCTGGGACAATGGGGAGGGCAACTTATTCAAAGCCCTGGTGCTCTACGTAGACCGGGATGTAACCCGGGGCAAGGAGTACAAACACCTGCCGGCGGTTTATCAAATGTTAGTCAATCACAGCGAGCCGCAGCTGAGTGCCCTGTTTGGCAAGCTGCCCTTAGACCATCCGGCAAGGGCACCGTATAGTTTGTTCAAGCAGGCGTCGGATACCGTCCGTGCCGGAATTGTTCTCGGTCTGGGGACGAGGCTCCAGGTACTGCAAAATGAGGCGGTCCGGAGGATCACCAGTTCCTCTGATATTGATCTGACAGAACCGGGTAAACGCAAATGTGCCTATTTCGTCATCTTAAGCGACCAGGAGGGAGCACTGGACTTTTTGTCCTCGCTCTTTTTTTCATTCCTGTTCATCAAGCTGGTTCGGTATGCGGACGGCACGCCGGATCAGCAGTGCCGGGTACCCGTCAATGTCGTCTTTGAAGAGCTTTCCAATTGCGGCATCATTCCGGATTTCGGCAGGAAACTCAGCACGATCCGCTCCAGGGCGATACAGGCATGCCTGATCACGCAGGGGCTGGGTCAGCTGCAGAACCGGTACCCCAATAACCTGTGGGTGGAGCTGGTCAGCAACTGTGACACCCAGCTGATGATGGGCTGTACCGATGATCTTACCGCGGAATTTTTCAGCGCCCGCAGCGGTGACATGACCGTGGAGGTCAATTCGACGATGACGGTGAGAAAAACCATCGCGATGGCACAGGTGATTCCCCAGTACCGACAGACCGAGGGGCAGGGTAAGCGCCGACTGCTGACCAAGGATGAGGTGCTGCGTCTCCCTAACGAGGAACTGCTGATTATTATCCGTGGGCAGAAGGTGCTGCGGGCGAATAAGTTTGACTATACCCGCCACCCCTATGCCAAATTGCTGGTACCCACGCATATTTCGGAATACATGCCACAACACAGAATGGATTCGGCGTTCTCCCAGACTGACCCCGCCGAGGAGCCAAAACCCAAGCCTTCAGGCCGGTCCAAGCTTTATGGGGCAGCAAAACCACCGGACGAATTTTGAGTTTCCCAGAAAGTATTGCCTTATAGTGGAAACTTCCCAGACTGGGATGAAATCCGGCAAAGCAACCCGCGGGACTGGCAGATCAGCTTTATATATACTGCTTCTCCCAGACTGGAAACGCAGCTGGTTAAAGTAAGCTTTGGACCTGCCGTCCCGGTCAACCGCCGCCCGGTCGCCGCCTTATTACTCCAGACCGGGGTTGAGAGTTCCTGGATTGCTGCAGCTACATGCATGTAAGTTTGATTCCTGCCAGACTGAGAACAGCATCCGAAAATATCAGCCTGGCGCTTCATCCCGGAAATTTAATAATCTAAATAAAACACGATTTCCCTAGACTGACTTGGGGGCATGCAACAAATCGTGGCATTTAGGCCATCACAAGTCCGGAAATGCCCGTTTCCCAGACTGACTTTAGAAATACGGAATCCCGCACGCCAGCTCCGGAGGCAGCAGATGCACGGCCCTGGGACGGGACACCAAAGCACGATTTCCCAGACCGGATTTCTAATATTGACTTCCTGGAAGCCGGCGAGACGAATCCCGATAAAACCCACACCCTCCCAAACTGGTTTTCGTATATAAGAACGTTGCCTGACCCGAGAGCCATGGCGCCTTAAAATTTCTTAAGGCCATATAAAAATTTCCGGTCTGACGGAGAACCTCCGCACGCACATAAACAAACTCCAGCAGGCATTTTGCTCATCAATGCTGCGATTTTCAAACATCTTTAGCTAAAACCCAAGATGAAACGAATGAATAGCGACCTGGCTATTAGTCTGGGTACTTGTACTTAGTGCAGTTTTCTACGAGTTTGTCAGACTGGCTTTGAAATTCAGGAGATCTCATCTCTTCAGTGCCCTGAGCCAAACCGAATTAGATAAAGACCATTTTTTGATTTTTCATGATGCAGGCTTATTGCAAGCTTGCATTTTATAACTTGTTGGAACCGGGGTATTTCCCCGTTACCATAGATTTTAAATTTAACAGGAGGTAAATGAAATTATGACTAAGAAAGCACTCCAAACCGAAAGCGAGCAGCAATCCCAGCTGGTTCCTTCAGCTGAAGAGCTCGTAGACACACCTGCAGATATCGGCTTATCACAGACCGAGCCTGAAAACGGTGACGTTGGCACTCCGGATGAAGAGGTGTCCCCCATGTCCCGGCAGGATACACCTGAACCCCAGACCGACCCGGAAAGCAGCGATGCAGGAGAGGAGGCGCCGGCGGAACCACGTAAAGACCAGCCGGAATCCCAGACTGATTCTGAAATGGGCACGGATGAGACAAATGCCGAACCGGATCCTGACTCAGAGGCTGAAGAACCTGCTCCCACCCAGACCGAACCGGAACCCGCAGAATTGCCAGATGCTGAGCAAACCAGCCAGGAGGAAACCCCTGATGCTGGTCAGACTGATACTAAGACAACCAAAAAGCGAGGCCCGGCCAAGAAGACCCCAACCACGAGACGTCGCAAAACATCGAAAAGCAACCCGGAATCTGGGTCTGACGCAGAACCGGATAACGAAACCCAGTCTGGGGAGGAGCCCAAATCAGAACCCCGGCAGTCCCCATCCAAATCCACACGGCGTCGGACGCCACGCAGTGAGCCCATCGTTTCCATAGATGAGCAGCGCAGCGTTGAGACGGATGAGGACAAGCTAAGGAACGACATCCTCGACCTGGTGGAATCCATGAAGGGCCGCAAGATCCTGACCGGCACGATTCAGGGCGTGGAACGCTCCGCCGATAATCCCGGCATTTCCTTTGCAGTCGTTTATCATGGGGCGTTTAAAATTATTATCCCTGCGGAGGAGACCGTGACACCGCCCGCTGATTTCCGGGACCGCTCTCCCGGCGACGTGATGCACTACATGGTCACCAAACGGCTTGGTGCCGAGGTGGATTATATTGTCAAAGGCGTTGATCCCAAGACCGGAATCGCTGCGGCCAGCCGCCTGGAGGCAATGGCTCTCAAGCGGCGCGACTACTATTTTCGCACAGACCGGGACGGCAATTACCAGCTCTATGACGGCGTTAGTGCCGAGGCCCGCGTCGTATCCGTAATTCGTGCGGGTATCTTCGTCGATCTTTTCGGTGTGGAGGTATACATACCGCTGCGGGAACTCAGTTACCAGCGCCTGGCACAGGCCGACTCCCATTACCAGCCCGGACAGCGGGTACTGGTGAAGATCCTGAAACTGGAACGGAGCGGCCGCAGCGACGTCATGGTGGCGGCCTCGGTGAAGCAGGCGGGTGAAAACCCATATGAAAAGGCGCTCCGCAGGTACACGATTGGCAGTCGCTACGTGGGCACGGTCAGCATGGTGGATACCAACGGCGTTTTTGTCTCCCTGGACGGCGGCATTGATTGCCTGTGCAGCTATCCCAAACGGGGACGCCCGCCCAGGGGTTCCCGGGTTACCGTGCGCATCATCGGCATTAGCGAGGACAGCAACCGGATCTGGGGGGCGATTACGCACATGACGACACCAAGATGAAGAACAAATGGGAGGTAGATAGATGGATTTAACGTTACAGGAACAGGAGCGCCGTAAAAGTCTTTCCGCACATGCGCGGAATCTGGCCATGCAGGTGCTTCCGGTGGAGGATTCAAATGAGTCTTCCCTTATGCTTGAATACAGGGGGTATTTCCTGCAGATATCCTTTTCGCAGCTGCACCCGCTGATGGTGTTCTATCTCGCCCGCGGCCAGGACCGACCCAGTACCCAGAAAGACAGGCGGCTGGTCAATGACTTGAACTTAAAAAGTGTGCTTGGAAGTCATGCGATCAACGACGAGATGGGATGTTATTCCTACCGGGTGGCGCATTGGCTGGACACCGAGCTTACCCAGACAAGATTTCTGGAAATGCTGGAACGCTGTGCGGAGGAGGCAAAACGCGCGTACAACCAACTGGCAGAGGCACATTCTTTTTCATAGGCACAGCATTTCCATGGAGTCTCTGCCGTAAATCCCGTTTCTCGTCCTATATCAGGACTTTATATATTCACCGCCTAAAGGCTACAGCCCCTTTCCGTTTAACTACAGAGAGGGGCTTTATTAATTTCGAAAGGATGTAATTTTATGCAAAAAAACAAAACAACAATGGGGAAACCCAAAAGGCTGATCGCCTTACTCCTCTGCCTGGTCATGACAGTTATGGCATTGCCGGCGCAGGTGTTTGCGGCAACGGGTGATGTGGGTACGATTACCTTCGCTCTCACTTATGATGCAAACGGCAATGCCATGAGGTACAATTCCAGTGCTGTCATAAACGGATATACCGCCGGCGGTGCGGGAAATTACAAATACCGCATGTATGTGGATGGGGATACTGCCTTTTGCATCCAGCCGGGCGCACCCCTTCACTCGGGCAATACACTCAAAGAAAGTTCATCCGCCACCTGGAACGCCCTTTCCTCCGATCAGAAAAAGGCCGTCGGTCTTGCCCTTTTGTACGGATATCAGGGCAACAAAAAGAATCTGTCGGGAAGTGATGACGAGATATGGCTGGCAACACAGACCCTTGTCTGGGAGTTTGCGACAGGATACAGAAATGCTACAGGCGCCTACAAGCAGACAAGCACTACCGTGTACAGTCTTCATTTCGGCTCGAACTATGCCAACAGCGGCGCACGGACGGCTTATGACCAGATTGTCGCGCTGATGGCGGAGCATAACACCATCCCCAGCTTTATGTCGGAAAGCCAGGCGGGCGTTACAAAGGAACTTTCATACAGCAGCGGCAAGTACTCCATCACCTTAACCGACAGTAACGGCGTACTTTCGGACTACACCTTCTCCTGCTCCGACAGCAGCGTGAGCATTACAAAATCCGGCAATCAGCTGACCGTCAACTCCACAAATGCCATCGACGGCTCTGTCAGGATTACGGCCGTAAGAAATGACGTGCCAACCGTCAGCGAGGGTGCAAAGCTGCTCGCTTACGGCGACGCCAGTTTGCAGGATGTGGTAACCGGCGTAGAAAATGCAGACAGCGTAAATGCGTATATCAACATCGAAACGCCCACCGGAACACTCGGCTTAAAAAAGATCTCTGAGGACGGCGTCGTATCCGGTATTAACTTTACGATCACGGGTGACAACTACGAAAAAACCGTGACGACCGGAAGTGACGGCACAATCTCTGTGGAAGGAATGTTCCCCGGCACTTATACGGTTACGGAAGCCGCCTATGACCGTTATGTGCCGCAGAAATCCCAGACAGTAACAATTATCGGCGGTCAGACTTCTACCGTGTCCTTTTCCAATGTCCTGAAGAAGTTCCGGGTCACCGTCACCAAAACGGATGCGGAATCCGGTAAAGCCCAGGGCGACGCCTCCCTTGCGGGCGCTGTTTACGGCATCTACCATAACGGGGATCTGGTCGATACCTACATCACCGACGCGAACGGGCAATTCACGACCTCTTATTATATCTGCGGCTCCGATTGGACCATCCGGGAGATTTCGCCGTCGGAAGGCTACCTGCTGGATGATACGGCATATCCTATTGGCGCCGAACCCGGCAACTTTACCATTGAACTGAATATAGTCAAAAACGGCGTCACGGAACAGGTCATCAAGGGCAACCTGCGGCTTGTGAAGCATATCGACCGGTGGGATGAGGATGTGGATGAAAGCGAGCAGGACGACGGAGGCAACGCCGGCATGGTGGAACAGCCCGAGGCGGGCGCCGTTTTCCAGATTTATTTAAGCAGCGCCGGCAGCTATGAGAATGCCAAGGAGACGGAGCGCGACCTGCTGACGACAGACGCAGACGGCTTTGCTGCTTCGAAAGATCTGCCCTACGGTCGGTATACGGTACACCAGGTCTCCGGCATGGAAGGCCAATCCCTGGTTTCCGATTTTACAGTCTATATCAATTCCAACGGCAGGACGTATTCCTATATCCTCAATAATGATACGATTACCGCTCTGGTACGGATTGAAAAGCATGATGCGGAGACCGGCAAGATCATTCCGCTCAGCGGCGTCGGCTTCCAGGTCCGGGATCTGTCCACAGGGGAGATGATCACGCAGACCATCAACTACCCCACACCGGAAACATTGGATACTTTCTATACCTCCGATGAGGGCTGGCTGATGCTTCCTTATGAGCTTGCCTACGGCGACTACGAGCTGATCGAGGTGGAAACGGCCTACGGGTACGTCTTAAACAGCGATCCGGTTCCATTCACCATCGACGGCAGTTCGGCTACGGTCGTTGTCATCAAGGAAAATATGCCGCAAAAGGGCACCATTACCGTGACAAAGACCGGCGAGGTGTTCACAAGTGTCACCGAGAGCGGCGGCATCTATCAGCCGGTTTATGATACAAAAGGGCTGGCCGGGGCCACATATGACGTGATCGCCGCCGAAGATATCTACACGGGCGACGGGACGCTCCGCGCGGCCGAGGGCGATACCGTGGCGACCGTCACGACCGGTGAAACCGGAAGCGCGGTTACGGATCCCCTTTACCTTGGTCGTTACCGGATTGCGGAGACACAGGCGCCGGACGGCATGGTGCTGAATACGGATGAGCTGCTTGTTGAACTTGTATATGCCGGTCAGGAGGTGGAAGTCACTTCCACAAAAGCCGGTGTTTATAACGAGCGGCAGAAGGTCTCCATCGACCTGTATAAGACTCTGGAGACAGATGAACTCTTCGGCATCGGTAACAATGGCGAGGTCCTTGCGGTCACCTTCGGGTTGTTTGTAGCCGGGGATATCACCGCCGCCGACGGTTCCGTTATCCCTGAAGGAGAACTGATTGAGAGAATCAGTCCGGACAATGATGGATTCGGGATATTCACTTCAGATCTTCCGGTAGGCACCTCCTATTACGTTCAGGAGATCAGTACCGACAAGCATTATGTAGTGAGCGACGCCAAGTATCCGGTCGCCTTTGAATACCAGGGACAGGAAGCGGCGCTCGTCACCGTCACAGTGAATGACGGCGAGACCATTACCAATGAAATCCTCCGCGGGGACGTGGAAGGCCGGAAACTGGATGAAGACGGACAGGGCCTTGGCGGTGCGCTGATCGGACTCTTTGCCCCTGATACGGAGGAGTACACGGCGGAAAACGCCCTGATGAGTATGACCTCCGCAGAGGACGGAGCCTTTTCCTTTAAGGATATTCCTTACGGCCACTGGGTCATTCATGAGATCGAGGCGCCGACGGGCTTTGTTCTTTCCGAGGAGCAGCACCACGTCTATATTTCCGAGGACGCCTCCGTGATAGAAATTTCCATTGACAATATACGGATCCGCGGCAGCGTCCGGTTATATAAGACCGACGCGGACTATCCGGATCACAAGCTGAAAGGCGCCGTGTTTGAGTTATACGAAGACACTAACGGCAACCAAAAGCTGGATGATGAAGACGTCCCGGTAGGCAAGCTTGCGGAAGCAGACGCCGGCGTGCATGAAATGCATAACCTTGTCTATGGCGGATACCTGGTCAAGGAAACGGCCGCCCCAGTGGGCTTTATCCTGGATGAAAACGCTTACTACTTTGAAATCCTCACGGACGGTGAAACCGTTACCGTTGAAAACGAGGCCGGCAAGGGGTTCATTAACCAGGCGCAAAAGGGCAGCCTGCGGATTACCAAAACCTCCAGTGACGGAAAGAAGGAGGGGTTCTCTTTCACCGTTACCGGTGATAACTATAAGGAGACGTTCACGACCGACGCCAATGGGGAGATCTACATCAAGGAGCTGCGCGTCGGTACCTATGTGATTTCAGAGGTGTCTGATGACGCCAGTTCCGGGTACGTCCTGCCGGAGGATCTCACGGCCCGAATCATTGCGGATGAAATTCTGGAAGTAAGCATCCACAACGACAAGGCGACGGTGACCAGCGTGCCGAAGACCGGGGATGACACGAACATGGCCGGATGGATTGCTTTGCTTGGTGCCGGGCTGGCCGGCACGGTCAGCAGCGTCATCGTCTACCGCCGGCGTAAGAAAAAAGCGGCAAACAATAGGAACAGTCAATAATCATGCCAAGGCGCATCAGGAATGGTGCGCCTTTTTCAATCTGAGAGGATAAAGCCTATGTTTAAATATCATTCAAATCATCACGGCGGCCTGCTTATCACGCTGCTACTAGGCGGAGCTGCCGCCATCTGCCTGTTCGCCAGATTCAGGCGGCATCAAAAAGACATGCGGTAACACGAATTTTTTGGGTGCGCCGTCTGGTGCAGCACTTTAAATATACAATATTTTAAATGGGAGGTTTTTTAATATGATTAGATCAATCAAAAGGCGTCTGGCATTGCTCTGTGCCCTTGTGCTCTGCTTCGGCATCCTGTTATGGAACGTACCGACGGTATACGCCGACACGGACGGCAGCGAACTGAAGGTTGCCGAACCGGGAACGTTAATTGTCCAACTGGGCACGCAGTGGGCAGGTGTCGAGTTTGAGCTGCGGACGGACGACGGCTTGTACCCGGGCACGGTCGTTGTTGATGATACCGGCGTCCTTACCATGGAACTGGGCGGCAGCACGACCTACACGTTAAGCGCACTGGGTTCCGCAATTGCGATTCCGGCTGCCGATGCCGAAGATGCGGATGAAGTGGCCGGATCGACTGCCGGGTCCGATGACGCAGCTGAACCAGAGGGGGCATCCGAATCCGGGACAGAAGCAAGCCGGGATGCGGAAAATGAATCTTCGGACACGTCGGAAGCGACCGTGCTGGGGATTCCCGTACTGCACCTGATACTCTTTATCGGAGGACTGCTTCTCTGCGTCGGCTGCCTGGTTGCTTTGAAGTTGTCTAAGCATCGGCGCCAGAACAACTATCATGGTTCTGAGGATGAGTATGACGACGAGGACTGAATCCCCCAGACTGGGATGGGAACCTTAAAAATATACTTTATGTAAATATTATAATATTTATATATTTTTATTTACAATATGTATTGACAAGGGTGCAAGTCTGTGCTATGATAATGACGTGGCAAGGCTTGCGCTCAGGCTTTCAGAACGAACGAAGGTACCCGGTCGTCAACACATATCCCGCGGATATGGATCTGTTACGGATTACGGCAACATCGTTGCCGGTGCGCACTGAGCAATCCACACGGCGCAAGCCAAATCAAATATATGTAGCCGGAAGGCTGCTAGAACTTTGCAGAGTCAACTTGCCGGTGAGACATAAATATTCCGGCAGCTTGGCTTTGTATTGTCTTTTAGCGGCTTTTCCGGTTTTTCTATTGGAGAAACGGAGGAAATGCCATGAATGGAAAAAATGGAAGGGGACTTAGAAAACAAAAAAACATGCGGCCAATCCGCTGCCCGTACTGCGGCAGCCCGATCGTCTATCGGAGTGCTGACGGGATCTATAAGGAGAATAAAGGGGACGTGCATTTGTATGTCTGTACAAGGTATCCGGAATGTGATTCTTACGTCAGGGTTCATGCCGGGACCAACATCCCGGTCGGCACTCTGGCCAACCAGAAGCTGCGCACGTTACGGCGCTCGGCACATCAGTATTTTGACCAACTGTATCTGTCGGGAATCATGAGTAAAGAGGAGGCCTACTCCTGGCTGGCTTACATTATCCAGGCACCGATGAGCCAGGCGCACATCGGTCATCTGGGGGAGTATTACTGCCAGCTGGTGATTGACGAGAGCAAAAAGCTTTTGGATAGCCGGAAAAGGGTAAGCGCCTGCCGCCATCTGCAGCTGATACAGGGAGGGAATACGGTATGAAACTTACAAAGGAACAACAAAGAGTCGTGGAGGAGAATCGAGGCTTGATTGGAAAGGTGATTAAAGACAACATCCGGAATATAGGCAGCATCAAAAGCCTTACCTATGAGGATCTGTTCCAGATTGGCTGCATCGGTTTGTGCAAGGCGGCTTATTCGGATAAGTCTCAGAATACGCATTTTTCCACTTATGCATATATCCTGATTCGGAATGAGATTTTCACGGCCCTGGAACGCAGTACCCGGAAAACCGGGTTGGAGTCTGCATGGGATCCTGGGGAGCTGCCCAGGGAAGACCAAAAGATGCAGATTGACGTGGAGCTTGAGCAGGATGTAAACAGTGCCCTGGGTCGCGCATATGACACCGCCGGCGGCGTTACGGCTAAAGGCATTGAGGCACTGCGGTTATATGCCGAGGGGTACAGTTATAAGGAGATTGGCGTACAGATGGGCATTCCGGACAATTATGTTCGAGCTTATGCTTCAAAAGCGCGTAAGTACCTGAAGCAGGATCCAAACTTTCTGGCGCTGAGGTCGGCTTTATGAAACTGGGAAAAAGAATCAAGGTGTGGGCAGTGCCGGTGTCGTGCTGTGTCACCGTCCTCCTCATGATGCGCTTTGTGTTCTTTATCGGATATGTGCCCACGGCATCCATGGAACCTACGATTATAAAGAATTCTTATGTCTTTGGGTTCCGAATCTATGAGGAATTAAGGCTGGGAGACATCGTTGTGTTTCAGCATGACGGCAGTACCCTGGTAAAGCGAATCGCGGCGCTGCCGGGACAAACCATATACATAGATGATGATACGCACTCGGTTTCCATAGATGAGGAGCTTTCGGATGCCACACGCATTCTCACAGTACCGGCTGGCTGCTATTATATGCTGGGTGATAACCGGGAAGAATCGGAAGACTCCCGTTACTGGAATGAACCGTTTATCCTGGAAGGGCAGGTTATTGCTGTGTTAAGATAAACTTAAAAGCGGATCGCAACCCCAAAATCTCATAAGGGTTGCGATCCGCTTTTTTTGTTTGGATTCATATGGTTTTCTCAGTTATCAACAGATCCACCGTCATATCAGACGCATACGCCTCTATCATTCCCTGCATAGTGGTGTAGAACTGATGCATACAGCAAGAGCCGTCTGTTTCCTTATTACATAACCCGGCTTCCTTACGGCAGCAGCTGGATATGACCACTGTGCCTTCCATGGCACAGATGATATCGTACACCTTGATCTGAGAAGGTGGGAGGATGAGATAAAACCCACCAGTCGGTCCCTTTATCACCCCCAGCAGTCCGGCGTCACGGAGCTTTGCAGCTATTTGTAACAGGTACCTTTTAGAGATAGACGTATTTTTAGCCAGATCAGTTGAAGAGACGATATCTTCCTGTTTTGCAAGGTATACAGTTATTCGAATCGCATAATCTGTTGAAATATTTAGCTGCAAATTATAAACATCCCCTTTCTCATTTGTGACAATCCATCTGATTTTTCGCTCCGACCGCATGACCTGCACGCCGGAACAAGATCAGTTTATCCGCGAACTGCTGACCTGCAGCGAATGGGAGCAAAAAGTTGTGCTAACCACGCTCCGAAGCCTTCTGCGGGCGCTGCGGCATGATGAGCCTGAAAAACAAGACTGAACGCACGAAACGGGCGGTACTCTACATCGCCCGTTTCGCATGCCTTTTTCCTGTGTACTCCCTGCAAGCGGCTCAGTCTTGTTTCATCAGCATATTGCTTATTTGCCTCTCCGGCCACCGTACAGCTTTCTTTTCCTTGTCAGCACGATTCCGGCGATACCGAGTAAGGATGCACCAATCAGCGTGATCCACAGCCAAATGTTAAAGTCGTCGCCGGTAGAAGTGGTTGTCGTAGTGCCGGTGGAGGTGGCCGCCGTGACCGCCACTTTCAGCGTGGTTTCAGCGAAACCGTCGGTGAACTCCGCTGTCACGGTGTAGGTGCCGTTGACCAGGGTCTTCAGGTACGCCTCTTTCAGCGTGATAACCGTGCTGCCCTCGGCAACAGTATAGTTGGACGAATCCACTTCCTTGCCGTTTATCAGCAGCCTTTCAAAATTTGAATAAGGCGCGTCAACTTTTGCAGTCAGGGAACCTGAGCCTGTAAACGTATCGAAGGTGGTGATGAATACATAAACCCTGTAAAGTGCGCTGATCGCATCATTGATTGCCTTTGCCGCTGCGTCAGCCTCTGCCTGGGTGACGTTCGCCGTTCCGCGGACTGTCTTTCCTGCGGCAAGGGCGGTCTGGAGTACCTGCCAGCTCCCCACCGTATAATCTGCTTCGTTTAAGCTTCCGGCGGCTGTGATGGCATCATCCAGTGCGGTGAAGTCCACAGCGATCAGGCTGTTCTGGAACTCCTCTATGGCTTTCAGCAATGCTTCCTTCGCCGCATCGACCTCCGCCTGTGTCGCATTGGTATCATTTGCGACAGCCTTGGCTGCGTCGATTGCGTCCCGGAGATCGTCTACGGCATCCTGCGGATATTGCCCGTCGCCGTTTCCGATGTCGTCTGTCTGTAAGTCGTCAATCAAATCCTCCGCAGCCGCAATCACTTCCTCCAAGCTTGCGGTATTGGCAAGCACCCTGATCTCAAAGGTTGCCGTGGCTGCCTTGTAGTTGTCGGTTTCATCAGCCAATACGGTGATGGTCGTTGTCCCGTCACCCTTAATCACGAAGTTTCCGCTTGCGTCAAAGTCAATGACCGCCACATTGCTGCTCTGGAAGGAGATATTCGGGTTCTCCGCCGCCGCATTGGAACCGGGTGTAACGGTGAAGTCGTCCCCGCCGTTAATTTTCACCAGGTTTTGCAGGCCGGTAATCACCTGCTCCGCCTTATCGACCGTCAGAGCCACCGTCTCGGTTAAAGTTATGCCGGAATAGTCGTAATTGTCGGTGTCGCGGGGCGTAAACTGAACCATGTAGCCGCTGTTGCCTGGGGTGGGCACAATGGCATCCGTTTGCCATGCGAATGTACCATCCCCAGAGCCGCCGGACAGGGTGACATCGGTCAATGTTTTGCCGGGGTCATAGGTCACGGTGGCGGTGGTCGGGAAGATGATTGTCGGCGGAGTTGCTTTGCTGATAGCAAAGTCTACCGTTTTTGTACCGGTATAATTGCGCTGGCCGGTGAGCGTGATGCTCCCGCTGTCCGCTCCGGCGCTTAAATTCGTGCCGTATTCGTTGTAATAGTCGCCGGTGTCAATGGCCAAAACGCCGTCCGATACGCTGAAAGCAGGTTGCAGCTGGCTGCCGGTGTAGACAACGCTGCCTGTCACGGTGGCGCTGACATTGGAGATACTGCGGGGATTTATCGTGATTTCCAACTCAGCCGTAATCGAGTTATAATTGGTATCACCCGCTTTGGTTGCCGTCACTGTGACGGTTCCCGCGTTATTGATAGTGAGTGCGCCGCCGGAAGTAATGCTGACCGCATTGTTGGACTGAACGCTGAACGTCACGCCGCCGGTGCTTTGCCCGCCTGCGGCTGTCAGCGAAATGCCGGAGTCGCCGTAAGTGATTGCTCCGGGGTCTATGATAGCAAAGCCTGTCTGGTCGGTTTTACCCACGCCAACGGTTATGCTGTCGCTTCCGGAGTTGTAGTAGTCCGGCTGGCCGGAATATGCCACCGAATAATTGTGGTCGCCGCCGCTGGGATAGGTTGCGGTGGTAAAGCTTGCGACACCTCCCGAAAGGGTAATCGCGCCGGAAATGTCCACGCCGTTCTCCATAAAAGTCACTGTGCCGTCCGGCGTTGTACCCGCGCCGGATACCGTAACCTCCAGAGTCACATTCTCACCGAAAGACACATTCGCGCCCGTCAGGGTAACGGTAGGATTAGCCTGATTTACTGTGACGGAGCTTGATGTCACGCTGGCCTCGGCATATATAGAATCCGCCGCTTTTGTGGCGGTGATGGTAAATGTCCCTGCTTTGAGGATGGTCACGGTGCTGCCGGATACGCTGGCAACGGCGGGGTCACTCGACATGTAGGTGACAGCTCCGCTGCCGGAGCCGCCGGAGGTGGAAAGGGTAAACGTATTGTCGCCGTAAGTATAGCTGTTTCCAAGCCCGGTGATATACAATGCCGCCTGCGCGCCAAGTTCGACCGTATAGCCGGTTATCGCCGTCGCCGTCGCCGGGCTGTTTTGCGTGTCGCCGGCGAAGGTTGCGCCGAAATTGTATGTCCCGGGATTTGGGCTTGAAACGGTGTATGTCGCAACACCGGAGGCGTCTGTTGTGACGGTGTGCGTCGCGCTGTTTACCGTGAAGGCGATTGTCTTGCCCGAATTATCGGGAGCCGCCCCCGCCAGCGTCGCCGTCAGCGTAACGTTGCCCGGATAGGTCTGAGCGTTTACCGGGGACGCGGAAAGCGTCAAGGTCGGAGTTGCCGCTGTAAATGAATTGAGCGTTACAGTGACTTCTGTGCTCGCAAAGGACGTTGCCGTTGCCTTGACGCGTACATAGTAAGTATCTGCTGCAAGACCGGTTGTGCTTCCCGCCGAACACGTTGTCCATACGCTGTGATCCGTACTGTATTCCATGGCCGCCGTTGTATTGTCAATACCGCCTGTGCCGCCTATGACTGACGGCTGAATTGCGGTGACGCTCGGCATAGAAGGCCGCGCGAGTATGTTCAGGCTTTGGGGCAGGCTATCCCATATGGTAGTTCCGTCGCCCTTTAGCACGATGGTATGAGCCGCGTTGTCCATCCAGCTTTCGTCAATTGCGATTTTGCCGTTTCCGTCCGCTGATTTATCGCTACCGTCGATTGTATAGCCTTTGCTTGCATCGAGCCCTGTCAACTCCTCAGCTGTGTAGTCGATGGTAGCGTTAGGGGTTTGGTCTAATGCAAGCACATGTATCGTAATCTGCTTTTGCGTGGCGGCCTCATAACTGTCGGTTGTGGAGGAATTGATATTGATGACTGTGTCTCCGGTTGCGCCGAGTGTAACTTGACCGCTTGCGTCCACGCTTACCGATGTACCGTTGTCCACGCTGAAAGTATATGCGGGCTGGTGGTCATCAATCAAAGTCTGCGTAGTGAAAAAAGTGGGATTCATTGTCTGGACATCAATTTTATCTCCGTTTCCGTCGATGGAGCATACATCCAGCGTGAACGGCGTGGAATTTACAGGAACATAAATGTCGGTCACATCCGTATTGCCGCCGTAATCCACCGCGATGGTCTGCGGGCCTTTTTGTACGCTATAAGTAACCGGCACCGCCGCAGATATGCCATCCTTAATGCTGACTGGATAGTCTCCCACAGTACCGGGCAGTGCGGTACCCGTTACTCTGCCAGTCGAAGTTTGATAATAATCAAACTTAATGCCGTCAGGTAATGTTCCAGAGGAGATAACTATGAGTGAGGCGCTCTGGTTTGAGTATATATTCCAATAGATTGAAACGCCAACCTGCAAGGTCGTGTTGTCAATTCCGTCGCCGTAGACATAAGCAAAAGCACGCATTGGCATAAAGCTTATTGCCAGCACGCAAACCAGAATCAAGGAGCTTATACGCATAACTGTTCTTCTCATGTTAATCCCCCTTGTATACTAATGACAGAGTTTTCAAGCCCCACCATTGTAAAGATTTGTAATCGGCTGTCCATGTGCCGCTGAAATCCACGTCGTCGCTTGGGTCGCCGATCGCCGCATATGCCGTAAAGGGCATCTGCGTAAACGACATCAGCATGACCAGCAGCAAAGCCAGTACGCGGCTTGTTAATCGCTTGTTCATATGATCCATCCTCCTTAAATACATGGCTTATTTATTGAATCAACGCGAGCGGTACGGCATAAGGCCATGCCGCCGCGTATGATACTGAAATTGGTTGGCGCTGTCCCCGCCCGGCCAAAAGCTCCGCCATAACTTTTTCAAAAACCTATTTTTGAAAATTTTTGGTTTGACAAATGAAAATGCCTTGTTCCGGTCAGTGCCTAAGGCAAGTGCCATCCCTCCGATCCTCCGATTAAAACCGAAACCGGCCCGGATAATGCCTTATCCTGCCGGCTTTTTCGGGATTCTCACTATCCATATTCATTATAACATTTTTTGCACTCGCCGGGTACCCCAGCGAAGGTTAAATTTTGTTAACCTTTCTGTTTTAGCGCAAAATTAAGGGTTGACAAACGCAGGAAAATATGGGTGTCACTTTTGGATCATCCGATACCCTTTGCCGCGTTCGGATTCTATACTGACCGGTGCGTGGTCGCCCAGCTTATGGCGCAGCCCGGACACATGCACCTTTATCGTTCGTAAATCCCCCTCCGGCTCCATATCCCATACCCATCGGTATAATTCCTCAGCGGCAAGATACCGGCCCTGGTTTTTTATCAGCAGCTCCAGCAATGCGAACTCCTTGGTTTTCAGCAGCAAATCCACGTTGTCAAGATAGGCGCGGCGCGCGGTAAAATCCAGCCGCAGGTTATCCGCGCGAAACTCGGTCGCGGCCTGCTTCGCCCGTGCCTGCTGCTCCAGCAGCGCCTTTACCTTCATCGCCAGATGCTCGAGGCTGAAGGGTTTGGTCAGGTAATCGGTCGCCCCCACGTCATACCCCTTCTCTATATCGGGTTCCTCCCTCAAAGCACTCAGGAAGAGGATGGGTACGTCAATCCCATGCCGTGTGCGCAGTTCCTTGCAGAAGTCCCGCCCATCCCCGTCCGGCAGCATGATGTCCAGCACAAATAGATCCGGCATATCCGTTTTCAGAGTGAGCCGCGCCTCGGCCAGCGTTTTAGCTCCCAGCACCCGGTAGCCCTTGATCGTCAGCGCGCCCCGGTTTGCCCGCATCAGCCTGACGTTGTCTTCGACAAGTAAAATGGTATATTGGCTCATTTTTCCTCCTCCTTGTACTCCGGCAGGGTGAACCACACCGTCGTTCCTTTGCCTGTTTCGCTCTCAATGCCGATCCCGCCGCCGTGTCCCTCCACCGCCTCCTTGCAAATGGCAAGCCCCAGTCCCGTTCCGTTGTCGCCGCTGATATGCCGGGCGAACACGTGGGGCAGCAGCTCGGCGTCTATGCCGTCGCCGTTATCGGACACGGATATTTCCACCATCCCGTCTTCTTCCATGGCGGATACAGTGACCGTTCCGCTTTCCGTATGCCGGTTTGCATTGGTGAGCAGGTTTAAGAGCACTTGCAGAATGGAGGCGCTATTCACCAGTACATGGGGCAGGTTTAGAGGTATTTTCGTAACAAGGCGGTTGCTGTTTTTGTGCATGATCGGCTCGGATAGCTGCGCGGCGCGCTCCAGAAGCGGCGCAAGGTCGGTGGGTTCAAGCGTCAGCAGGTTTTCGTTTTCCACCGTCACGTCCAGCAGCCGGTTGGTACTATGTCAAGAAAAAGTACAAATTAAATCGGGAAATTTTCAAACAATTGATTAGCATATCCTAACTTCAACTTGCCTTGCTCATCATTTCATCCATTTTTTCCCTATATTGCTT
>Ga0153946_1000173_pt1 | contig 26453 bp, 24 predicted proteins | sample TSNJ030MetaG_FD_104751 | JGI IMG/M metagenome (GOLD analysis project Ga0153946, IMG submission 104751) | Attine ant fungus gardens microbial communities from New Jersey, USA - TSNJ030 MetaG | ecosystem: Host-associated > Fungi > Mycelium > Unclassified | place: USA: New Jersey, Wharton State... | reverse complement strand
TCCGTTTTTTGTGGTTTTTTGTTTTTTTGTTTTTTTTTTTTTAAGAAAGTGGGTTGGGGGTTTTAATTTTTATGTGTTTTTTTTTTCTGTCTCTCTCTCCCTCTCTCAGTGTGTGCATTTCTCTCAGTGTGTCTCTCAGTGTGTGTGTGTGTGCGTGCTCAGTGAGGAGAAAGCATGAGGTTGCTTGTGCAGAATTTTTTTGGTTTTAAGAAAGCAAGAAGGAGTGAATTTGAAATAAAGGATAAAGGTATGTGATGTGTGGTTTATTCTGGGTGATGATGTGAGGCAAAAAGACGGGGGAGTTTCTAGAGATTGTTGTATAGGGAATTTTTTTTTCAGATCTGTTTGAGCTCACACTCTCTCCTAGGTGAATATACATGGTTTGTTGAGGTTTTCTGTGGATTTGGTTTGTTAGAGGATATGTATGGATTTTGAAGTTTGGAGATGCGTTGTTTTTGTCTTTGGTTTGTTGATTAAGTTGTTGAGCATTAACTTGGTTTGATGATAACCTCCAGATTTCATCACAGAACAATGTTTTTTTATCTCCTGCAGACTGTTGTTGTCTTTTTTTATTTATTTAATTCAGGACTGTTGTTGTCTCTCGACAAGTTTGCTTTTTTTGTACTTCATATTTGGTAGGTTTTGTGCGGGCGAGCACTTAATTTGAGATTGTTGTGGGAACACGCTGGTTTTTTATACTTGCTCGCTTCACGTACTTTGGTTTGATAAGTGGTTTGGAGATGGAAGTATTGTTGGTGCTATGATCGGCCCCCTTTATGTCTTCATATGGTAACCTGCGTAAGCTTATACGTTGTGGAGTGAGACCACGTCACAAAGTTATCCTAAAAGGTAGAGAATTACTACTGTTTAGAGGTATACTTCCGCATAGAGAACGCTTGCGTGGGTAGAAATGAGCGCAGTCATAGTGATGAGCATTGTGGTCGGGCTTTCTGTGGCTGAGGACTTACCCAGAACTGAAACAACTTATGAAACCAGACTAGAATTTTGATATGGAAAAGAGACATAGCGATGTACCCTGGTCTTATAATGAATGTAGTGTAATATCTAGGAGACAAGAGGTTGCTAAGGGGATGTTGGGAAAGGTAAAACAAAAAAATATCGAGGCTAGCTGCAAATTGCCTGAACAGGCCGAGGAGAGGAATTAGAAATAAATGGTTTCGGTGGGCTTGCTGCTATGATCCCTTTCCCTTTTGTTAAAAAAAAAAGAAATAAAGGAAAAATCGAGAAGGGTGAGAGAAAACGGCGAGAAAACAAGTCATCAAGTCGAGATTCGGGTGCCTTAATCCATCACGTGTAATAAATATCTTGTATACCTGAGTTCCCACTCTCATTGGCTTCGGCCCTTGTTTCTCTCTTCTCCTGCAACGCTCTCTCTTAAAGAAAAGACTTGTTCATTCGTTTTCTCTCACTCCCTCTTCCTTGTGGGTATACCTCTTTGTTTGAGTGTCTTCCTGGGCGCAGAGCGCTCGCTCTTTCTGCTATTGCTCTCATATGTCGCATCCTTGTGCTCGTATGGATATACCTGCAGCGCGCCCTAAACCAAGGCCACAGAACCCGTCGATTTCTGGTGCTTCACGTGAAACTGGGGCGTTTAGAACGTCCGTGTGGGAGACTGTGTTACAGCTCGGACTCGGTGTGAACCCAACCGTTGCGAATTGGATATTTGATAACCAACTCGCGGAGGAAGATGAGGTGCGCGCACAGTTTTCGTTTTTTTTCGCTAGTTTTGTATCCTTTTTTTTGCTTTTGGCTTCTTGAATCTTCTGCCTGAGGTCATTTAATGTCGTGTGCCACGTATTTTGAACTGGCCAATGCTATGGACCCTGACAACGATCCACTGAATCACCTTTTTGTCCTTTACCAGGTTCCCATGTTTTTTTAGCCTTTTTTTGTCTTTATATCGTTTGTTTGTAGCTGTTCGTGGCTTCAGATATTGGAACCTGCTTTGTGCTTTCGCCTTGTGGCAGGAAAAACTCTGAGGTGTATCTAATAGACGCCTATCAAGGATTCTACGCTCTAATTCCTGCTTCTTTCACTTGGACTTCTCGGGCGATATGCACAATATGTGTGTGATTCATTGGGACCTCTCCTCTCCTGAATCCGTTTGGTCCTTGGTTATGAAACATAATTGCTTTTTGCTTCTAATGACCATTGCTTTCATTCTCTTTCAATTAATCTTATCAAGCCTGATTTAGAATTTGAACAATCGACTAATAGGCGCCATATTCATTTTTAGGATCAGGTACCCACTTCTCCGGACTTGACACATTTTGTTGAGTCCCCAGACTCATCTCCGCTCTCGGGCCGATACCCGCTCACGCCGTCATCCTCGTGTCCGCCAATTCAATCGAGTGATAATGCCTATGGCCAGAAGAACCATGAAAATGTTCATTCCCAGTACCCCCAGTCTACCAATACCATCTCCCTTGCGATACCCTCTGAGTCCCAGTGCTTTATACCTCTAGCTTCTGATGATGTCCATGTTCCACGTCCTGCAATACCTGCCACACCCGAAAAGCAAAGCGCAAATTGCGACAGCTATGAACCCGACAGTGTGTCAACGAGAAACTCACAGCGTAAAAATGGCAAGAAAGATAAAGGGAGAAAAATGGAGACTGTTCCTCCCGTCCCTTCCTATGCGCCTGATTCCAGCGCGGATAGTTTCTTGACCATTGAATCTACCTCAGAGTCCACATTTGATTTCAGTATTTTGCGGAGACGTGTACAGCCGTCTCGCAAAGCTCCTTCGGGCCCTAGCTCTATGTCAGCGTCTCCCTCATTTGACTCTCCTGGGTACGAGACAGATGGAGGCAAGAAATTAAAGAAGAAGAAAAGTGGAGGTCATGATAAGGACATAAAGAAGGCAAAGAGTTTGTTCTTCAGGTTGGGGAACAAATCATCCAAGGGTGATCTGGGCAAGGAAAGCTCAAAATCCGTTGCCTTGCAAATGAACCCGCCATCTTTGCCTAAAGCTGAACGTTTCGTGACCGCTCTGAACAAGGAAACTGGCGCGCCGATGATTGCTTTAGGCACTGATCAGTCGTCAGCTGAGGCTTCATCCCCTGGCTCTGGACTTGGGATCGACCTACAGTTAAGATTGTCTGGCGAATTGTTTTCAGCTCCAGCTCCATGCATTTCTTCGTCTCCTCAGTCGAAAGTGCCTGTTCACTCAGGAACCCTAGGTTCTGCCATATCTTCTCCGATAAGTCAGGCACAAAATACACTTCTCCCTACCTTGACCGTTCCGACTCCGCAAAAGTCTTCTTCATCTTCATTTCCCTCGTCGCCGATCCCCAACGTCCCTGGGCCAGATTCAGCTCCCATGGTAGCAAATAATCGTACATCAACATCCACCAATACCACGAATGCACTATCCTATTCTACAGGTGCTGCACGAAGTTCTATGGCGACGTCTATATCGACTTCTCAATCACATGCTGCTAAACCTGGGATGCTTAGCCGCCGGTCATCCAATACTGGTTCTCCTGCCCTGCCGATTCCGAGCGTATCGTCTGGGCTTTCTTCATTCCACCTGCTGCCAAATAAGAGACGGGTCTTACCTTTCATAGGCACGCAGAAATTAAGGTATAGTGCCTCAAGTAGCGATAGTCTCGAAAAGGAGAAGGAACGGAAGAGGGAAATGGGAAAGGAACGTGAGAGAGAGAGGGAGACGAAGAAACCTCTGATTTCATTACCTTTGACCCGTGATAGCGATAAAGCATCCGGATTCACTGCTCTGGCGCGTGAACCGTCCGTGAATCTACCAAGACTGAGCATTCCAGATCTATCCCTGTCAATCAAATTGGATGGGTCTCCCGTCAAACCGAGCGTGGAATCTGGCTCTGGATGCCCCTTCCCGCTGCCTTCCCTTTCAACCAGTCCAAATGGTCTCCAGTTTTCTCCCGGTCTTTTGAGACAAGTATCTCTTCCGAAATCACAATCTCCATCCAATACTCTTCGGCCTGATGACACCTTTGGCCCAATGGCTGGGTCCATGCCAACGATATCTTCCGGTCGTACTTCGCCTATGTTTCACAGTCATGGTATTGATGGTATTGGATCTCCACCATCTGGAAGTCGCCTTTCAGGACCACCCAGCTTACCAAATGTTTCCACTCACTACAACATACCCTCACTTGATCCGCCTCCTCCAAGCCCTTTATCCGATGTTCCTATCGATGAAACATCGGTACCCTGCTCCAGTGGATCCCGTCACTTAGCCGTGGATGTAGGTACTGCAAGAACGATTGACTCATCATTACCGTCACCTGTGCTAGGGTCTTCGCCTCCTTATGCTGCCATTGGCAATACCAAAACTCAGCGTTCAGCGTTCAGCAATCTATCTGCGGCTGCTGGGAACGCACTGAGAGCAAAAGTACAGAGGAGACCAAATCAGCAAGGTGGATTCTCTAAATCATTTACAAATGGCGCTACAAGTCCGACAACTGACTCCAGCCCTATTTCAATTGTACCCCCGTCGACAATTAATAACATGCCGGGTCCTATCAAGAGGCAAAGCACTCGTGGTCATGAGTCACTTTTCCCTTTACCTTCAAGTCCAAGCCATACTCCCACCAACAACAACATTTCGCGAGCGATGTTCTCCAGATCTGCGCGGGAGAAGAGCAGCGATTCGAGGTGGCAGAATACTTATGTAGATGATGGAGAAAATATACAGGATGACGTGTTTGCAAGGTCCAGGGGATCGACGATTCGCGATTTGACGAAAGGTTTTGATGTCATTCCTACGAAAAGAAGTTACATGGCTGTCCAGCATGCCACTGAGAATGCACTTTCGCACTCGTCAACTATTGTCGATGATTCGAGGTATGATGGTTTCGCAGTTGAGGAATATTATGGGCGTAGAGATACAAACTATGGTGGTGCCTTGACTCCTATCCCAGGTGTCTATGATGACTATGATCCAGAAGACGCCTCTCATTATCCCGAGGACGAGATGTCAATCCGTCATTCGCGCCTCCGCCGATCAACAGTTTATATATCTGATGAGGAAGAGGGCGGGAGCAACAATGGACATGGGTATGGTAACAGCAAAAATCGCAGGAGATATAGTGACAGTATCTACAGTCGCGCGAGCTTCCTCGATACAGAGAAAAGTGGTGAAATGCGGCAACGATTCCTCAAACATGTTGAGGCTATGTTGAATGAGCGCGGACGACCGACTTGTGCGATTCCTCCTGTACCGCGGCTGCCTGAAGAATTTGTGGCGGAGCATAAGCGTGCAGCTGCCGCCGCCAGGAAGGAGTATATAATGAAGAATACTATTGGAACCGGTTTAAGGAAGGTTCCTGTTGGTTCTGGTCGGTGATTCACCCTCTTGGCCTTGTTGATTTGTGTCGCTAGCCGATTATCTTGAAAATATCTACTCAGTCGAAATCATTCTTTTGATGCTTCTATCTTATTATGTCATTATATTCATTTCTTGTCAGCCTGACTGCGTGATATCTTGTTCGATTCACTCTAGCTGTGCTTATGTACCCAAGTCTAGGTTCTATATTTAGTGGGAGATGAGTGTAGGGCAGCAAGTGCAGCTGCAAACTTGAGATTTTGCAGTACAACAAGGAGGCTGTTAGTTTTCTCAAGTTCTTGTAAGGTTTGGCAGCCTATTAGCCTTGAAGACAGATAAGAGAAAGCATATAGAAAATATTATCAAGGACAATTGTTGAGGCACAACTTTTGATGGTACAGCAACGCACATAGATTTGTCAGAAAATATGTCTTCACTCAATCGCACAATTGATAGTAGGAACGATGCACATGTGTTCTGACCTAGTTAGATCTCAGCCCTATACCTGATGATGTGCTATGGATCGACCAGAGAAAACAATAGACCTTTTTTTTCAAGTTGTCAGTCGTCAATGAACCAACTCGCCTTTGCTTCAATCCAGTGGACAGAGTCAATCACTAACTAACTCCCTATCTTACATATTCGTTTATTGCCTCCAACCCTGCACAGCTTTTAGTCTTGCGGAACTGCAACGGTAATTAACCTACTATATTGCAGGACGAGTACATGCATGGTGGATGGGCCCTAGGCAACGATAATGCTGACGGCTAGCATAGTTCTAGAACGCAAAGATATGTACGAGGTGTCCAGACTGGAGAAACTCAAATACAAGTAAGTACATTTGCGATTCCAATGCTGCTGTGACGGAGCAATAACGAGTGATACATCGGAACAATTATTGTTCGGCTAGAACTGACAAATAAGGGACATTTCTGGTGTGTATTTATCAAGGTTTGTTCAGGTCCTATGTCGGCCCTGTTTCAATAAAAACACGAGGCAAAGGCGAGGAACATATCATATCGGGGTTCTAATCTGAGTTCGAAACCTTGGACTCCGTTTACCATACATATTTTCTTGTCTTCTTGTCCAATCCATCTGGTTGAAGTAACATACTCGTCTTGCTGCTCTCCTCTCCTTGAAACAGTTCATGTGAGTGTTACTTTTTTTACTGTAACAACTGCTTGCGACGCGTCTTCGCTGCATATATATTACTTGATATTATAAAACGCGCCTTCCGTCGTGTTCTCTCTTTGCTTTCTTCTCGTACCACTTTCTTCTGACTTGCCAACCGTACTGACCTTTGGCCGATAGCATGCGCGAAATTGTTCATCTTCAGGCCGGCCAGGTACCTTTTATTTACTTCAGTTAAATCTGACGTGGCTGATCTATCTACCAATTCTGTCGACAGTGTGGTAACCAAGTTGGTGCGCTTTAACCTCTGTCACTTCGGGTCCAATGCACCAATTGTAGTTTGTGGTTGATGACAGGCATCAAGTTCTGGGAGGTCCTTTCGGATGAGCATGGTATCGACTCGGATGGTCATTACAAAGGCAACAATGATCTCCAGCTTGAGCGAATCTCGGTTTACTACAATGAGGTTGGGACGTCGAAGTACGTCCCACGTGCCATCTTAGTCGACCTCGAACCTGGAACGATGGACTCTATTCGATCTGGGGCCTTGGGTCACCTTTTCCGCCCTGACAATTTTGTTTACGGTCAGAACGGAGCTGGCAACAATTGGGCAAAAGGACGTGAGTATCCCTTTAATGCAACTCTTTCTACATGAATCGTCTTCATGAAACCCTTTTCAAAAATGATGGGCATTCGTTAAGTGGACCTCGATTCTATAATGTTGTCCGTTATGTTGGAGCTATCCATTCTTTTATATCGGTTACTCGATCAAATGCGATAAGCATTTACTCACATTTTTGATCCGTGCAGACTATACCGAGGGAGCTGAACTTGTCGACAGCGTGTTAGATGTGACACGTAAGGAGGCCGAGGGAACTGACTGTCTTCAAGGTTAGTCCACTCAATTTGATAGATTGCTAAAATAACCATGCGGCAGGTTTCCAGATCTCACACTCACTTGGTGGTGGTACTGGTGCCGGTATGGGCACTCTCCTTATTTCCAAAATTCGGGAGGAATATCCCGATCGGATGATGTGCACATACTCTGTTGTGCCTAGTCCTAAGGTTTCAGACACTGTTGTAGAGGTAAATCTTTATTTCTGTCTACTACTAAAGGTATTTATGCTTACTGTCATTTTCAGCCATACAATGCTGCTCTCTCAGTTCACCAGCTCGTCGAAAATGCTGATGTAACCATGAGTATTGACAATGAAGCACTTTATGATATTTCCCATAGAACATTGAAACTCTCTACGCCTACCTATGGTGACCTGAACCATCTTGTCTCTATCGTCATGTCGGGTATCACAACCTGCCTGCGTTTCCCCGGTCAGCTGAATTCTGACCTTCGTAAGTTGGCCGTCAATATGGGTATGTTTTCTACCGATTGCAATCTAGTTCGGTTTTGATGTTTGTTTTACCCAGTCCCCTTTCCCCGTCTTCATTTCTTCTTGGTCGGTTTCGCCCCCTTGACTGCTCGTGGTAGTCAACAGTACCGTGCTGTCAGTGTTCCTGAGCTCACTCAACAAATGTTCGATGCCAAGAACATGATGGCTGCGTCGGATCCAAGGCATGGGCGGTATCTCACAGTGGGTTGTGATTTTGTTTCATTTTGTGCTGCTTAACAGTTTCTTGAAGGTTGCTGCCGTTTTCCGTGGCAAGGTCTCCATGAAGGATGTTGAAGAACAAATGCAAAATGTCCAGAACAAAAATTCTGCCTACTTCGTGGAATGGATCCCCAACAACGTCCTTACCGCTCAGTGTGACATTGCTCCTCAGGGCCTGAAGATGGCCGTTACCTTTTTGGGTAATTCTACCGCTATTCAAGAGCTCTTCCGACGTGTTGGTGATCAATTTACCGCGATGTTCAAGAGGAAGGCATTTTTGCATTGGTATACACAAGAGGGCATGGATGAGATGGAGGTAAAACCTTTATTGCGATCATGTTGTCATGAGATTCACCTTCTCCTAGTTCACTGAAGCTGAATCAAACATGCAAGATCTCATTGCAGAGTATCAACAATACCAAGACGCTACGTGAGTTTGCTTCTTTTAAGTTCTGCTTCACTTGACTTAATCCCTCCAGTGTTGAGGAAGAGGTTGAGTATGAAGAAGAACTCCCCGAGGAAGAAGCAGCGTGATCCTGTTTGTCTGATCCCGGTAGATTCCTCCTTTTCTATTCACGACACTTTCATAACGCACATGTCCTTGATGTTTTCTTTTCAAATTATGTTCTCTTCGTGGATTTCTTAATTGCAAATAAATCTTAATCGGACGTTGAGTCTCCCGACGAGCGGTTTTATACCTTTGGACAATTGAGTGTGACATCCAAGTCTTATTTTTTTTCAGGGAATGACATTGATAAATAGAGTTAGGAATGTGATGGCATACGACTGCTTGTTTTGGTTGTTTTCAGGGCCTAGTTTTGTCGTGACTGCCACTTTCAAAGATGTCAATATATTGCCCCCTCCTTGGTTGGCATCTCCATGTATGACATGCTGTATTCAAACCTTATAAATGATTGTATATCACTAGCGATGGTTCTGACTATTGTCACGTCCAAGCAGTGACTGGGTTCCGTTCCATTGACTCCATTCTTTTGAATTCATCAATTTATTACACGGGGCTCGATGGCAAATTCCATTCACCGAGGCAAAATGTATACAGTCTGTCGAGGCACAGGATTCAAACTACAGCGAATACAGAACACCATGGGAAATTTCAAGACATCAAGTATCATGACCATGAACGGTTTCACGCACCCTTAAACAAAATCCCTGAGCATCTCTGAAGTCTCCTAATCACGCTCGCGCGACGTCCTGTGACTATTTAAGATGGAAATTTTATCACCAAGAAACAGGGCACCAGAGGCAGTTGTCCATGGGGCGAGAGAAAACACAGTTACATCGGAGAGAAAAAGGTATTGTAGCGAAAGTAAACCCCGATAAATTCGAAAAACTTGGGGTCGGGTTGATTATGGATGATCACAACTATTCATCCGCAGACCACACACTCTGACACTCCATGAGATAGGACGACGCGCACACATAGGTGACCGAACACATCCGAGTGATGCCCTGCGATCAAGGGGGGCTTAATAACGCAACAAAGAACAACGAGCGTTCCATCCGTGCAACAATCAGCGTCATGTAAAGAACACATAATTTTTTGGTATTCGTAGAATCCATTGGTATGCACCTCGAGAGCTGGTACGGGCAGGTCTCTACCAGCTTTTGAATAGCCACATTTACGAGCAAACATAGAAGACAGCGGCCCTCAACAATTGATTGTAAGCTGTTCGTTTTGGCAAAATCGACTTGAAATTGACGCCGATCACTGATGAACACCCACGGATAAGCGAGAGAGCTACATCTGATGTGAAGTGGTGTGATGGGATTGAAAACTTTAATTAGATCAGTCTCACTTATAAATGAACTGAGACTGCATTGTGTATTGGTTTCTTGATGTAAATGACGCACAGCAAATATTCTACTGATATGGTATTAACTGCTGATTAATCTTCTACCTCCTTGCCTGACTTATCCTGCTGGTAAGAAGCATATAATTCTGCTACCAACTACATAGATATGTTCAAGATCATTGAAGCTAGGTCAAGGATAATGAATATTCGGCGCACATTATGCCATGACACTGGCAAGTAAAGCCATGCGAATCTGTGAAGTAGATTTGAGGATAAAAACTATAGCCTGGATGAAATCGTGACTCACGAAAAGGCCATAGCGCATTTGGCGGAAATAAACAGCCCGTCTTGAATCAAAGTCAACCTCAGGATCAATTTCTGAAACCGACCAGTGAATCTCAGCTCGTTTGATTGCATAAAGAACGTACCGTTGAGACGAGGAAGAGGATGCATGACAATCATATCCTCCTTAGCCCTTGAAAGAACCGCATGATCCACCCTATAGGCATCTTTGACGTGCAACCACTCCTGCTCATTCTCGAACCTTTCTTTTTGGACCCTAGTCACATATAAGACATCGGTTTGCAAGAGAACCTCATCCAATGATTCGCAAGTAGTGACGGGAATTCCAGCCTTGCGTGCAGCAGACACAACAGCCTGGGGCATGGCAAGAGAGGGAGGCGCGACAAAATTGAGTCGAACAGAATACAAACAAAGGAGGGTGACAAGGCTGTGAACTGTACGACCGTTTTTGAGATCACCAAGCAGGGTGATCGTGCGACCATTGACCGTGCCCAACTCTGAACGGATGGTATAGACATCGAGTAAGGCCTGAGTAGGATGTTCACCAATGCCGTCCCCAGCGTTGATGATTGGGACAGAAGAGAACTTAGCCGCCAGCTGTGCACTTCCAATGTCAGGATGACGAAGAACGATAGCATCTCCATAGCATGCTAAAGTTCTAATAGTGTCAGGAAGGCTCTCTCCTTTAACCACAGAAGATCTATCGGTAGTGATAGGAACAACCTCTCCACCGCAACGCTTCATGGCAGCCTCAAAAGAAGCGCTGGTCCGGGTTGAGGGTTCGTAAAATGCAGTGCAGAGGACCTTGCCTTTTAAGATATCTAGGACACCATTACGTTCGACTTGAAGGCGCATCTCGTGGGCAAGGGAGAACAGGTCGTGCAAATCGCGATGGGTGAGTTGTTTAACGGAGAGAATGTGACGACGATGGAAGGAAGGATGAGAGATGGTACTCATCGAGATTTGGCCAGTGTGTGGGGCTTGCAGACTCTGAGGTTGACTAGAAGATGATTGGGAAGCTACGGCAACTCCAGGAAGAGGCTCAGCAACAATCTCCTTAGGAAGTACGTGCGGCACAGTGGTTGCCGAAATGTCATGACCAGTTGACGAGGAGACTGTGGCACCGTCAACAAACACTGTCTTATTCTGGACGACGACACGGTGGATAGCACCAGCAACCAACTCAGAACCGAGCGGCGACCAAGAACCAGTGCGACTCCTGAAAAGGGCCTTACGACCCAGAACAACTTCCACATGGGTATTCGTCTGTTCAGGCACGTTGAAAATGTGAACAGGATTATCGTGAAGACGAATTCGGATGTCCTCAATACTAAGGCGTCCTTTGCTCACCGCTGTGAGTAAGAGCGGAAGAACCTCCTCAAAGCCGGCAGTTGGCGAGAACACTTTGCCAGTATCGATAGTCAATCGAGACAGCGTGGTTCCTACAGAAAATGCATCAATCTTGTCGAGGTGTGTCCACAAAGCCTTTTGTTCAGCCGAGGTGGGAAGCGCAGTGGTTGAAGGAAAGGCTTCTCTGGAATAGAAGAGAGAATAGACTGAAACATCACACGTAACTTTCAAATGTTTGGCTTTGCTCAATGTGATGAGCAGGAGGTCGTCATTAGTCTGGACGTCGGTCACATGAATGCTTCGACTATGGAGGCTGGCCAACAAAAGGATTGAAGCAAGATCAGACCCTTTAGCATTGGTGATTATGTTCTTCTCAAGAGGCCATGCTGTAAAATGGGCGGCCACGACAGACAGCGGAGTATGAGCAGGAATAAAGAGTGCCTTAGTCTGCAGATGTATCTCTTCGTCAAATGCTTGAGCGTTAGCAGCAGTTGCTGTAACTCCAAGGGCATAATTGCAGTGAGCACTGCTCGAAATGTTCGATCGAACCTGTTCGAATGTCTGATGATCCGATATAATGTTGTCAGTTCCGATTGGTAGTACAATAGCTGTGGTAAAGCCAGCTGCGACGGATGCCTCTGTCATGTCAGACCATTCCTGACTGCCAGCACCAGTCAAGTTGGGGACGAATGCAGCGATATTTACCAAACCTGGGAGACTGTAGGTAAGGTGTGAGTTCTTGGAGTCAATGGACGAGACGTCCAGGGGTAACTTGCGAACGAGCGCTTCAGATAGCATCTTAGCATTCTTGACATTAGTGATGAGCGGGACTGCATAATCTATGGCCATGCGACGAGTGTGATACCCTTTGCTGGAATAGCTAGCAGGGCGGCGATAATGATTCTTTGAAGGTAGGTTGATGTACATATCAATGAGATTATTAGAAAGGTGTTGAGTTAAAGAATATTCTGATTTTTCTTGAGGACGATCGTTCTCCCCAAGGGTATCAAGGTACTGAGAAGATCGATTAGACATGCATCCTTAGGCAAGAAAGCTACTTACCTTGCAAGGAACACCATGCTCTGTCAGAAAGTCTGCAGTACCCGACGTAGCAAAAATGTTATACCCGGCCGCACTGAGTTTCTGTACAGATGGCAGTAGTTCTAGTTTCTCTCTATAACTCCCAATAGAGAACAATATATTCTCCTTTGGTAACACGATACCAGTGGAAATCAATGCCTTCAGATATGCCTCATATTTGTCATGACCAAAACAAGCAACTTCACCGGTCGAGGCCATTTCAACACCTAGAACTGGATCTGCACCTGATAGTCGACTGAAACTAAATTGTGGAACTTTGACACCAACGTAGTCCGAAGGAAGACCAGCATCGGGATATGGCTCAACAGGCAAACCGAGCATGACCTTTGTTGCCATCTCGATAGCATCAATACCGGTGACCTTAGACACGAAGGGGAAGGAACGAGCGGCACGAAGATTGCACTCGATCACCTTGATTTCATTATTCTTTGCAATGAACTGGATGTTGAAAGGACCAGTGACATTAAGAGCATTGCCAATCTTGGCAGTAGCTTCCTCGATCTGACGAACGGTCTGTGGATCTAAATCTTGAGGGGGATGGATGAGAGTCGCATCACCGGAATGAACACCCGCATTCTCGACATGTTCAGAGATGTAATGCATGATCATTTTTCCACCCTTCGCAACAGCATCCACCTCAATCTCCTTAGCTTGCTCAATGTACTTTGAAATGACGACAGGATGATCTCGCGAGACTTCAGCAGCTTTAGTAAGATAATTTGCTAAATCGTCACCAGTAGAGACGACATTCATCGCAGCGCCGGACAAGACATAAGATGGACGAACGAGCATCGGGTAACCAACCTTTTCACAAAAAAGGTTAGCTTCCTCAAAGCTGGTCAATTCCTTCCATAGAGGTTGGTCGACACCAATCTCGTCTAGAAGGCGAGAAAACTTAAAGCGGTTTTCTGCTGTGTCGATCATTTCTGGTGAGGTACCGTAGATCTTGACGTTCTGTCTATAAAGCGGGAGGGCGATGTTGTTTGGGGTCTGTCCACCCATGGATAAAATGATCCCTCGCGAGTGCTCAGTATCATATATATCAAGTATAGTTTCCAGACTGATGTTCTCGAAATATAGGCGGTCGGCTTCATCGTAGTCGGTACTGACAGTTTCGGGATTGTAATTAATCATCACAGTAGGGAAGCCTTGTTCACGAAGCGTTCGAATGGCCCGGACGGCACACCAATCGAACTCAACCGAAGAGCCAATCCGATATACCCCAGAACCGAGAACAATGACCCCACGGTCCTCAAACTTGACATCATGCTCAATGGCATTGTAGGTGGTGTAGAGATAGTTAGTGAAAGCAGGAAATTCGGCAGCAACAGTATCGATTTGTTTGATGAAAGGGGCGATGCCATTTTCCTGTCGCAACCTACGGACGGCTAACTCAGTGGAACCCATACAAACGGCAAGTTGACGATCAGAGAAGCCGAGCTGCTTGGCCTGGCGCAAGGTGGCTGGCGGGATGTTGGAGACATTAAATTCACTCAACCAAATTTCAGTATTGTTTAGGAAACAAACAATGCATCAAGGCTAGACTCACTATAGGTGCTTTTCCATCTCAAAGATATAACTGAGCTTCGTCAAAAACCATTTGTCAATGTTGGACATCTGATGTATTTTTTCGATGCTATAACCACGATGGAATGCAGTAGAAATCGCGAAGATGCGCTTATCCGTTGGATTGACCAGCTCCTCGTCGACGTTTTCAACGTACTCGTTCTATAATATTTTCAGGTGCAAATAAGAGCTGTATTACATACCACTACATACCTTGGCGAACCCAGGAAACTGATCGTCGATCGCTCGAATGGCTTTCTGAATTGTTTCCTCAAACGTCCTTCCAATGCTCATGACTTCACCGACGCTCTTCATACTACTACTCAGAAGCCTGCTGACACGACTAAACTTCTTGAGGTCCCAGCGTGGGATCTTGACAACACAGTAGTCCAAGCTGGGCTCAAAACAAGCACTAGTCACTTTGGTTACTGAGTTTTTGATTTTGTTCAGAGGAATACCAAGACCAAGTTTTGCAGCAATGAAGGCGAGGGGGTAACCCGTCGCCTTAGAAGCTAGAGCAGAAGAACGAGAGAGACGAGCATTGACCTTTCAAAATTCAGCATAATTTGCATGACTGAACGATATCGACGCACCTCTATTATACAATACTCGCGAGAGGTGGGGTTGAGGGCATACTGGATGTTGCATTCACCGACAACACCCAGGTGACGAATAACATTGATAGCAGTAGTGCGAAGCATATTGTAATCGGTATCGGAGAGCGTCTGAGAAGGTGCAACAACAATGGAATCACCGGTATGTATTCCAAGGGGGTCGAAATTCTAGAGACGTGGAAGCACAAAAAATATACTAATATGGGAAGGGAGCCCACCTCCATATTACAAACCGTGATGCAGTTGTCTCTACAGTCACGGACAACCTCGTATTCAATTTCCTTCCATCCCTTCATGCTCTTCTCTACGAGAACCTGAGGGCTTGTTGCGAACGCTTTCGCGCAGAGAGCATGAAGTTGTACCTCATTCTGGGCAAACCCAGAACCAAGTCCTCCAAGAGCGTAAGCAGCCCTCACAATAACAGGGAAACCGATTGCCTTTGCAGCACAAACCGCTTCCTCGGCATTTGTCGCTGTTGAACTCTGAGCACATCTCTCTCCGATCTCCTCCATGGCACTAGCAAACAGTTGTCTGTCCTCCGTCGTGATAATTGTATCAATCGGTGTCCCCAGAACTTGCACACCAAGCTCAGCGAATTCATCTTTCAGCTTGATACCGACATTGAGAGCGGTCTGACCACCAAATGTGACGTAAATACCATCCGGCTTTTCATATTTGATAACTTTTCGAACGAATTCTGGGGTGACAGGGAGAAAGTATACCTTGTCCGCCAGACCCTTAGAGGTGGCGATGGTGGCGATATTGGGATTGATCAGGATGGTATAGATGCCTTCTTCTTTAAGAGCTTTGATGGCCTGCGAACCGGAGTAGTCAAATTCGCCAGCCTGTCCGATGGACAAGCCACCAGATCCGAGAATGACAACCTTAGAAACTTTAGCACAAGGGACACGCCGATCGTTATCCTCCTTAATTCCCCCAGGCATTCGAATGGGAACAAGCGAATTCGTCTTCACGCAATCTTCTACATTCTGAAGGAAGACTTCAAAGAGAAATTCGGTGTCGCGGGGTCCAGGGGTAGATTCCGGATGGAACTGGACGGAGAAGAATGGTTTGTCTTCACAATAGATACCTTCGTTACTATCATCATTGGCATTCTTGAAGAGCTCTTTCCACCTCGCGGGAAGAGATGCAGAGTCAACTTGAAAACCGTGATTTTGACTAGTGATGTAGCAACGGCCAGAGAGTGCGTCCGTGCAAGGAATATTATGACCACGATTTCCATACTTCATCTTCGAGGTCTTTGCCCCAGCAGCCAGTGCGATCAGCTGGTGTCCGAGACAAATGCCAAAAATGGGCCATTCTCCCAAATCCATAGCCTTTGACAAATGTTGGATGGTCTCCGTCGCAAATATTGGATTACCTGGACCGTTGGAGACAAAGATGCCATCATAAGGCTCTACGTCAGAGAGGAAATCGTAGTTCCAAGGGACGACCTTGAGTTCCACACCTCGCTGAATAAAACATCGGATTTGGTTGTACTTCATACCCACGTCGATCGCTAATATACGCAATGTCCGACCGGATGGATGAAGACGAGGTTTACATGTCGGTTTGTACAAGCGAGGAGCAGAGATAGAGACAAGAGCGACAAGGTTTTTCTGATTGGGATCAGAGAAAGGGGTATCAATGTAGTCCTCGCGCCAGTTGTAAGGGTTATGGGGAATTGAGGGGTATGAGGGACTACGAGGAATGGAGGTGGAAAGAGTTCCCCTGCGTTTGCCGACCTGGGGCTCTCCCGAACGAACCAAGACTTTGCCGAGCAGGGAACCTTTTTCACGGATCCTTTTTGTTAACGCACGCGTGTCTATGCCATACAGAGCAGGAATGCCATTCTCTTTCAACCATGCAGACAGCGAGGATTTGGCAAGAAAATGGCTGTAATCTTGAGAGTAGTAACCGACAATTAGGGCAGCAATGTGAATGCGCGAGGACTCAAATTCAGCAGGCAAGACATCCCAGGATGACGTGCGCTCAGGAACACCATAATTGCCGACCAATGGATAGGTAAGTACAAGAATTTGGCCCTCATAAGAAGGGTCCGTGAGAGACTCTGTGTATCCAACCATGCCTGCGATGATCACCATGATGAGTGATAACATCAACTATATAGTACTACGGGAACGAAACCTGTTTGGAATACACATTCGCCAGATATACTCTTCTCTGCGCCAAATGAGAAGCCACAATAAGCAGACCTATCTGCAAGTTCTAAAACTCCATCCATTGCCTTAGATTTATCTCCAGTGAGCGAAGCAGCTGCGAGCGGCGGCATAGGCATGTTGACATCGCTTGGGGTTCGGAGAAAGGAGGGGCGGTCGGGTTGCTCAAGAGGAATAGTAATTTTTTGTGTCATGCTGACGAAATATCTTCCTCTTCACCATTTGAAGATCTAATCTTCCAAATTTTATTGTTTGGTTTTGTATGGTCTGGATCAATCTATCTTATCTGATATAACTTTACATATATACAGTCCACTTGTAGTCTAAAGAGAAACTACAGTATTGGGCACGAAACAGGGGGAAAACTATAGAAGAGGAGCTACAACTATTCATTCTTAGTAAGGGACATGGGATGCTCGTAACCACCCCTCCTTCATTAGAAATCAAAACATTAGAATGGGACAATGGCCGAGAGAGACGGTTGAAGAGAGTGAGCTACCTGTCTAAAAAGGCGAGACAGAGAACAAAATAAATTATTCATATAATATACAATTCTAAGATATCAGATATCTGAATGATAACCATTAACTCGCGGACTAATCGAATATTATTGAGCTGGAAATCAACGAGATGTCTGGCCCAACCTTTAGCATGCAGTTATTATAGCTGTTCACTCATCAAAATAACCGGAATATTATCCGTGCTTTATTATCACTTTTTGGAAATTCACAAATAATGAGTGGATTATTGAACACTTACTAGAAATATACCACAAGGACTATCCAACCAAGATTGACTGTAAAGTAAATGCTATTTCGATGAAAACACAGGTATAATTGTATCAACGAAGCAGATTTGTCCAAAGCATGACGGTCTTCACTGTAAGTCACTTGGCCTCATTATCTCTCCGTACTATCTCTCCGCACTACACTGACACTTCAATGAGTGGTCCATGTGAGTACATACCAACGTGCTTTCGTTAATGATACAAGTGATCACACATACGACCTCAAATTTACCCTAGTGTCAATAGTCACTACCGTAATCCGTATCACTTTCATCGTCACTATTATGAGTGTCAGATGCCTGGCCCACGTCATTTGGATCGAAATCTTCATCCGATTCGTCCACCGATCGGGTGTGCTGTTCTTTTACATCTTTCCTAGTAGAAAACCCCTGGCTCTGAGTATCTCGCATTGAGGCACGACATTCATCAATTGCGGGTCCGGATATCATTGACAACCATGCCTGGAAGATATATCTTGTCATAAGTGTAAGGGTACAGGACTCTTGAAATCAGATATCTCAATGAAGACTCACACTGCCTCATTCCCCGCACACCATACATTTCTGTCTTCTAGAATTCCTAAGTCCTGCGCCATGTCGGCAATATGTTCGCTTCGAGACTGTGCCATGCTGAGGAAGAGGGCCTGAAGATCCACAATATACATAGCATGCTTCGGTCTTTCGGTTGAACGTGACCTTCTATGCTGTCTAGTGGTGTTGAAAGATGGAGATTGCGAGCGATCACGAGGCCTTTGTTTACGTTGCTCGTAATCATCATTGGGAATAGTATTGCTTGATTCCTGCGTTTATCATAAGAGTTGAGCATGGTATGCAGAGGATCAAGTACCTGGGGTCTGAGGAGTTCCCCGATGCTTGACTTCCATTCGGTGATATCCACACCCAGCTCCTGTAAAACCCTTCGAGCAAGCGTTTCGTCAAAAACGAGTAAAATAACAGGGCAATTGGATTTCTTGAGATCATTAAAATAGTCTTGAGCGAGATGTTGGATTTCCGTAAATGGGATGGTCCTCGTTGTCCCATGTTCAAAATCCTGATAATTACTCAGCTTGGATGGGATTCTACAACACGCACCACTTACAACTTTCTTTTTGTCCGTCCGTTGAAAAAGCCTGTCTTCCGCTCCGATAAGATGGAATGCCGAACCCGGCTTCAGTTGCAACCCTGACTTGAGATCCGTGGCCTCTGCCCAGCCATATTCCAGAGGTCGACTTCCAGTACTCCACAATGTCCTCAAATTGGTGGTGAATGATGCAATACGAACGCTCTGGATCCATGAAGTATTGAATATAGAATAATTAGCTGGGTTTATAGTGTCCTTGAGAAGGTGATAGAGTACTCTGGACGTCATTCAGAAACTGGAAAAAGATATCATCAAGTTGCAACTAGCCTTCCATGTTCAAATTCTCCACGTCTAGTCCCTGCGCTTCCGTTTTCATATGCCTTGTTTGCTTGACTGTTGTCTGAAGCTCCAGCTTTCTTTCTGGCCTTGGGCTTAAGGGTTTTAAGCTTTCGTTCGAATTCATGGGCCGAGGCAAAGTAAATGGGAGAGACAGATATGTAGTCATTCATGGTTGTGGATCCATAGATCCTATGCCTGTCCACTTGGTTGAACATGGAAACCTGCGTATCCGCGAGGAGTAAATGCGAGGAGCCCGTTTCCTTTATCCCTTTGGCATGTTAAATTTGAATACGAAAATCAAAAAATAGTCCTGCACCTAGAAGTAACTCGAGTGGCCGGTCTTTACTGGGACATAATGGAGAGCTTGGCCCTGCCAAGAGCTCTATGAGTTTCTTGTCATTCCAGTCATTCTCGAACCTGACAGCTTGTATTGATTCATGAGCAATCTATATAATGGTATTTACATACCACCTCACGTTTGGCCTAAACCCTCCAATCTGATAAAACTTTGTGGCTCGCATGTGGTGATCGTAGAATGTAGCTTTTCCTTATCCAAAATACATTCAAGTACTGCGATTGCCGGTGGCTCACGTCTGAGCGATTTCCCTGATCTCCCACGAGTCTGATGACATGGGTCGATAACTGGCAAGCATACTCAACCAGGGTGCCATATGACCGTTATTAACAACACAAACAAAACAATTTATGACGATCAAGGCTTTGTCGTCGTGCCTGGACTGATCCCTCCTGAACACTGGTCAGAGCTAAAAGCTGCATGTCAGAGGGTTATCCAAAAAACCCGAGATGGAACATGGCCTCATCGTCGAACAGTCGGTAGGCAGTTCCCTCCATTCAATAACGATAACCCCGATTCTTGGGGTGTACAACACGTCATGCATCCGCAGCTCAGTGAGCCAGCCTTCGGTCGATGGTATACCTCAGATAAATTATTGGAAATCGTCAAGGAGCTTTTGGGTTGCAGAGATGATGAGCTGCAACTTGGTATGTCCCTTCAACTGTTGCTGGGCAGATGTCTGATTGTCGCAAGCAAGAATTATTCAACCTTCTCATTAATCCCCTGGACCATGATTTTTCTTTGCGTTGGCACAGGGATGATATTCACGAAAATGCGTCTGAGGAAGAAGAACGAAGCGCCCTTCGAGTCTGGAGTTATGGTGTAAGTTAAAGTCATCCGCTTTCTACCATTCCGTTACTTGTTTTGACATTATTCTAGGTGCAGTGGAACACGTGTGTCTAGACGACTTGTCTTATTTCCTCTTAGTAATCCTTTTTCTAGTGCATTGTATACTGATGAGTCCCTTTACATTGTACCTCGTTCTCACAAGACTGTGCGGACTCCGGAACAACGTCGCCTTTCAGAAACTTTGGATCCTCCCTCGAACCCTCTGGCCATGCCAGGTGCGATCCGCTTGACCCTCCAGCGTAAGTGAGATATGGCTGCCATTCCTATCAAACACTGATCTGAGTCTTAGCTGGGGAGACCGTCTTCTATAATTCCAACATTCTACATTGTGCCGCTTATAACTCCAAGGTGCAAAGAGTGACATTACATGCATGTGTTGGAGATATCAGGGGCGGTTCAATCAGAGCTCGCAATGTACTACAGCATGACCTCGAGTGGATGAAGGAAGATGAGTTCAGGGTTTCTCTCCCTGAGAATACGAGAACACGAAAGATGCTCGACAATCTCTTGAATATGCAGAAGCACAGTGGAAAGCTTGGCTACTCCTTGCAGAATTGATCATCAAATGGACTTTTTTAGCCTTCCGCGATGTTGAAGCTGCATCAAAGTGTTCGTTCATCATGCAAATCTAGTACATATTTCACTTTCTGGTCATACGAAATCTAAGCTTATGTAGCAGTTCCAGCGGCCAATACAGAAACAGATTCTCCGATGTTGTCTAATGCCTAGACAGACATTTTGAATCATGGTTTATAAGTGGAGCCCGGGTGTGGTTCTTGATATTGTGTCTGATATATCGGCAGGTTCTGTTAAACATCAACATACGAACCCAATGAAATCGAATGCCGATCTATTTCTCGTGAGCACAGCTCAAAACTTGATGTTCGCTTTAGTCTTTCGAAAAGTATAAGATTCGCCTAGAGAAAAATCTAAACAAAAGATTTACTCATCGAGGCTGTCAACATACTCCAAGACGATAACAAGTTTATGCATTCGTGTGTTTTTGTCGATATCAAGACAGAGGTACTTCATTCTCTATAGTCCACCCGATGACGGATCTTGACTTCATCAAACCTCTGCTTTGATCTCTGAGGTGCTTCTGAGGTTGTTTTCTGCTGTTCTCTCCAAAGTCACCATTGGCCCAGAATAAGAGAAGAGATAGCGAAAACCTGAAATGTCCTCTTGTCGAAATCAAATCATCGCGGTCTTCATATGGTGGCCAAGAAATCCTCCACGTAATAACTTGCCTCAGAGATCAGTCGATGTTTTTGACGGTCAACGACCAACTTCTTGCACAAGTGTATCCACATCCAGACGATACAATTTATGACCTCCCGTCATTGGTCATACGATTTTGTCATGATAGTAGATGCTATTGTAGATATCCATTATCTAGAAACTGATAATCAATAGTCGGCCACCTGAATCTTTTCTTCTGCCTCCAAACATGCACTGGTCTTAAGCAAGTTCTTGAAGCCAATGTTCTCCAAGAGACTAGCACAGTGATTCGGGATGAAATGAATATTGAGGTCACGGGGACCAGGGACGAAAAGCCTTCGAGCATAACTACTGAGTGTAACCAACAGATGTGATAATGGAATGGGATAAAAACAAAAATAGAGAAAAATTTAGATGACGAATCAAACCTATCATTAGGCCTGGACTTCAACAATCGTACCTGATCACCACGTCACGATTATATATTAGATCTATCTATGATCTGATACTGGTGATTGAGCACAAGATATCACCAGACCAAGAACATCGAATCGTATTTCTACATGTTGATTGAAGTACATCAAATTGTGTTTCTCGTGCCTCCCGAAGTTGCGAAGGCATCAGCGGATACACTGATATTAGTTTCGGAGCTGCCGGGGGGCACAATACTAGTAGGAGTCATTGTGCTGTCACTAGACGGAAGGGAGTAACCTGGTACGGAGATACTGCTACCGTCGATTGGCCTGCCTTCCGGGTAGGTCAATGGGCATTTTAGCACATTGCAAGTGGGAGTGGCAGTCTCTGTCGGGACGGTGAAAGATCGAGTGCGGAAGTCTGGGTTCTCTAACATGAAGGAACCAATCATGCTGACAGCTGGAGGAGCAGATACAGCCGTGCCCATGAAAGACGTGGAAGAATGGGTGGTAGTCACCGTGGTTGCAGAGGTCATGGGTACAGACGAAGCGGCAGAGGCCCAAACGCTTTGTGTAGCGAGCCCAGCAGAATCAGCTGGGGGTAGTCCAGTAAAATTACTGCTCTGTCGCTTGAGAATCTATTAATGCATTAGTCTTTGCTTGCATATTAATTTTCTTTGTTAACACACCTGCACTGGACCGGCTGATGCCGGAATTCCAGCTGCGAGTAACGATGCGGCAATAAAAAATCTGAGGATTCCGTTCATATCGTTTATCTCTCGGAACCGATGTCGAAGGTTGAAGAAATGAGGAATGTCCTCTGCATCTTATAAAGACGGGTTGGTAGTGGCTCACTTCTGTACAAATGGCACCGCTAACTATCCACTCACCTAGTCCTCTGGACCCAGGTATACACTGTACAATGTGGGACATGAAACGATATAGAGATATTCATGACAATCACTACCGTTGTTCCGGTCTTGCTGCGGCTGAGCAACCACGGTTCACTGCTGCGAATCAAATACAGTTTGAGCGGACCTTGAGCAATTCGAGCAAGCGTTTCAGCATCCTATTTAACCAGTGGAAGAAACACGGCCGGAAATTGGACATCGAGTAAAAACAACTTTTGATCGGATCAGTGCACTCCAGATGTGAAGCAGTAACTTGCCAATCGAGTGAATTTGAACAAGAGTTGAAGTGTATTCTGGTTCTTTGCCTTGGACTAATTTCGTGATAGGAGATGCAGCGAGAAATGAATGTTGCTGATACGAGGTATTAGTCTTCGGTAAAGGACTGAGGTGCTACTACAGAATCTGTTATACTTATGCTGAGACAATGAGACAGTACAAAGGAGAATATACAAGGCACCGTGAACAATGAAGCTGACTCAGGGCTTGCATACGTTTGTCTGCTCAGCGCTATGTATAGACGAACCCCAGGCACAGCTGAATCATCATTCACAGATCCCAGCTCAGGAGGTAACGAACTAAGGATACACTAGTCTGGGTCTAACTACCGGGAAAATTGACTATCTACCATACTGTCTACCATAAGTAAATGTCCGGGAAATTCCCTTTGGAGATTAAGACCCGTGTGCCGCCTATGGACTGAAGCACTTCTAGATTCAAACCTTAAGAGGATCGGAAAGAATATCTAACTGGCAATTGGACAGTGTGAACAATCCACTGGTCATTCCTCATTTTTTATTTTCATTCGTCTTCGCCTGTTGCGGTTGATAAATACTGACTACAACAACCCAATGTTGTCGTAAGATTTGTTACGCGACAGAGTCCTTCCAGGGTTGATCCGCACGCAGTCTCTGGCATTGAACTCAGACGCCACCTAGATGGGTGAGTGGCTACTAATTTACCTGAGAAGGTAATGAGCTACAGGAGGTGTCTAAGTCAACTAGATGGGTAGACGACTGAGGATTGACTCTACCATGTGGAGAAACTGGCTATCCAGATAGGAGTAGGCTAAACAGTATCCAAGGATTAATTGTAATAGAAGTGATGAAATAGAATGGAGTGATGGATATGGGTCATCTCACTTCGACACTTTTACTGTACAAAGATGGACCTGCTCACATTTGAGGGTTATCATGGCAGCATCGGGAATTCCCGAACTAACGTATGACGGGTGATTACTAACTGTTATTGTTATTTTTGAAACGTCTGAGAATCACACATCAGGAAAAAAAGTGGAGAAATGCCAAGGTTGCTACAGTTTTCCCATGGAATCATGGGACCTTTTTGCTAGGCTTATATAGAATGAACGCCCCAGTTCTACCAGTCATTTCCCATTCATGTTGGAAGAGGGCAGACTCAACGAGAAACGAGAACAGGATACGGAGAGTAATTACTTACACACCGATCTACTCGCGTTCCATGAACAGAATGCCGGTCGTCTCATTGTTGATCCCGAGTGTGTATTCCTCTTTTTGTGACAAAATGCTGAGGAGACGTGATGTATGATATCACACAGAGAGGCAAAGGTCGAACTGGGAGAAGAAGTAGCTGCTCGCCTTAAACTGACCAAAGACGGGACGAAAGTATTGTGGCCTCAACCAACTGACTCAGAGAAGGATCCTCAGAATTGGACGGGAGGCCGTAAGGATATCCAGCTCCTTATCATCACGCTTGCGGCATTCGTACCAGATTTCGACTCTGGCATCGGTAAGCAATTTCAAGTGAGATGGGAAACAGACTTAGATTAGCTTTCGGACTTCCAGGCATTGCATCTTTGTTCCCATTGGCTGAACAATACAATACCACATCCGGTATGATCAATAATTTGACGTCGAAGTATGTATTATCAATGTGGTCATCTTTTATTATTGACACTTTTGAAGCTGGAGTATCTTCCTATTGGGTATTTGAACTCAAATGTAGATATCCTCCACAATGTCCTTATAATGTTTAGGATGGGGGAGTATCTTTGCTGTGATCATCATGCGGCGTATAGGTCGCCTACCGGTTTTGTTTTGGTCCCAGGTGCATATGCTTTATTTAATTATAGTTTTCGCCCTGACTCTAAAGGTCCTTATAGGTGTTGGCATTGGGTTTCCTTGTTGGCTGCACTTTCGCGCCCACTCTCAAGGTCTTCGCTGGTGAGTCCATGGTGAATAAATCATAGCCTGTCTTATCGTCGTGTGCAGCGATGCGATGCTTGACAGCGTTTTTTGGGTAAGTCACCGTGATATATAAAAAAATGACTCGGTTCTCACCTTCCACAGTACAGCACCTCAAGTTACTGTATGATCAATAATGCAGTGTTATACTTATTTTCAGAAAACTGAATTGGGACTAGGGCTTATATGTTGTAACGGATTTATATCCTTTTCATCTACAAGCCCGAAAGGTGAGTCCGAGAGATCAGCTGGAAATGGAAAATTTGCGAACGATTAGTTATGACAGCTGAACTTCTGGACCATGGGTTTCATCATATCTCCCTTGGTCTCTCCGTTCGTTTTCGGGTTTCTAGTGGCTCGGACCACCTGGCGTTGGGCATACGGGGTCGGATGTCTATACGGACTCTTTGTAGTTCTGGCTATTGCATTGTTCGGAGAGGAGACGTAAGACATTCTTATCTCCAGAGGTCATTTGCACCTGATCGGATTACTCAGGATATATGACCGGACAGTTCGGCCAACGATACCTGAGCCAACGACCAGTGGACTTCGTTACCGAGTAGAAACACTCATTGGAATTACAGGATGGAAGATGGCAAAATATCGTCCATCATGGGTGCAATCTTGCATGGCAATCTTGCATGTTGTTTGGAGGCCTCACTTGTTGTCTATCCTTGTCTTTGAGGTGAGCACTCCAATGAGATAGACGAAATTTATGTGAACTCAAGGCCACATAAGGCGCTTGTATTTGGTTTCGGTATCGGACTCAATGTATGTACATCTATGAATTCACTCAACCGCTCATGACAAGTTCCTAGGTTACAAACATCGTGTTCCTCAAAAACTCTCCAGAAGAAGGTGGATATGGCTTTGGCCAATTTGCAACTGCAGGTATATATGGCACACCTGTGGTAAGTATCGTCATTACTGTCGTGTCCTCGGTTCGATCCAATATTTCCAGGTATCTGTTATTATTGGAGAACTCGTCGGCCGATACTTGAATGACTGGATTATGAATACCTCCATCAAGAGGAACAAGGGTGTTTTCGAGGCCGAAAGTCGCCTTTGGTATGTGATTTAATTACCCGTTCCCCTGCAGATTGCTTGAAGTTGAATTAGGGCCTGCTATGTCTCTTTGCCTTTATACATAGTTGGATTTGTAGTCCTAGGTGCAGCCATCCAGAATCACCTGACTGTCGGAGCTCTCATCATGGGTTGGGGTATTGCTGAGCTCGCTATCATGATCACTACGGTGGCAGTATATGCATATATCAGTGACTGCTTTCC